>Ga0116159_1001212_pt1 | contig 28209 bp, 21 predicted proteins | sample AD_JPNAS1_MetaG_FD_89878 | JGI IMG/M metagenome (GOLD analysis project Ga0116159, IMG submission 89878) | Active sludge microbial communities of municipal wastewater-treating anaerobic digesters from Japan - AD_JPNAS1_MetaG | ecosystem: Engineered > Bioreactor > Anaerobic > Digestate | place...
CTCGACTTGCATGCTTAAAACGCGCCGCCAGCGTTCGTTCTGAGCCAGGATCAAACTCTCCGTCATATCAATCCCGGTCCCGAAGGACCGGATCCATACTCGTGGTGTTTGCCCCAGCAACCGGCACGACAGGCTGGCCCCGTCGTGCCCGAATTGACTAGGAAGCCCTCTGTGGATGCTTCCTTCTCACTCTTCTCTCTTCCCTACGCTCTGTTTTCATAAATCGGTGAAGCGTTTCCGCTTCTCTGCCTCTTTCGTCGAGGCGCTCGGACACGTTACCCGATTTAGAGCCCTTCAGTCAAGGCCTTTTTGCGAAAAACGCAATCACAATCGGAATTTTGGCCAACAATGGCCCAAAGTCAATACTCCATAACTAATTACATCCAAATTTGGCAAGGAGTTGACACCGCTTCTTATTCCTTGCTATAGTCCATTACGTTGCCGGGCCGCTAGCTCAGTAGGTAGAGCAACGCCCTTTTAAGGCGTGGGTCACAGGTCCGAATCCTGTGCGGCTCAAACCGGTATAGCTTTTTATTACCGAGACCATCATGTCTCCTTCGTCTAGTGGTTAGGACAACGGGTTTTCATCCCGTCAACAGGGGTTCAATTCCCCTAGGAGATGACCGGGGGCTGTTTCATTAATAGTTTTGAAACAGCCTCTTTTTGAATCATCACCCTCATGTAGGAATATTGCTTGACGAATAGCCAACGGTAAATGTTCGTACAAAATCAACAGCTTCCCCGGGGGCGAGGTTGCACACACGGTAATTTTCAGGGCAAAGCGCATACGGGGATATCCAATGGTACGTTTTACTCGGACCGAAATCGTCAATGCACTGAATCCTCGTACCAATCTTTGCGTGTTCAACCGAGACAACTGTCTGGTCAAAACTACCTTCTGTTGCAGGAATCAATGCCAATGTACCAAGGATGTGTTCAAAGACAGTAGGACGGTACCAATTCCTTCCAATCTCAGCAGCACCGCGTACAACTGAATATACGGGATCGTATGACATGGTACAACAATATTGATCATCGATTGGAGAGAAGTCGAATTGTAAAAAATTATGACAATACTCTTCAAACGCATATGAATGATCGGAGAGGTTCGTCACGGTGGTAGCAAGTACAATATCCAGGCCCGTCAGAGTAATCGTTCGTTGAATGCGTGCAATGCCATCATCAAGACTGAACGCTTCCACACACCGCTCTGTGTGCCGTACTACGGTAATGTGCGGCGCAATAGTGGGATATGGCTGATGGATGTTATAGGATTCATCCACCCCAAGATCCAACTTTCCCACGCCGATCAACGGGTAGTATCCAGTTTTATTTTGAATCGCTCGGGCAAATGTTTCATCTCTCCACAAAAACCCGCATTGCAGACCAAATCCATTGGATCCAACACCATTCTTCGTTCGTTCCACACCAAGGAAACTGTGGGTATCATCAAGCACAATCTGACGGATAGCAGGAAGATGATCGAATCGGGACCCTTGGTACTCACCAGGATTGGAAATCTCAACAAAAATCCTGTCATTCTTCAAAATCATAGAATAGTCTCCAACGCTTGGGCTGTCTCTGAAATCATCTGTTCAGCTTCGTCGTACAGATGAGTCACCATTCCAAGAAATATGAGGTCGGCTACAAATTGTTGGGAGTAATGGGAGCTTACCGCTCCTATCCGTATCTTCTGCTCAATGGCGGGACTGGCAAGAAACAAGTCCGCCTTGGCGGCAAGGACCGAGTTGGCTGAACCACTTACTGCGATGGTGTACGCTCCGTTATTTTTTGCTTGGTGTAGTGTGTCAATAACCACATTGGTCATACCTGAGTAGGAAAATGCTATCAAGACATCTTGTTTCCTCGCTGTCATGACCGACAATAAATTGACATGATAATCAGGGAAATAGTGCGTCTTCTTCTTCAATCGTATCAACTTGAGATTCAAGTCCATCGCAACGATCGAGCTCGCCCCTACCCCAGCAAGGAAAATGCTGTCACTTTCGAGCAACTTCTTGACTGCCTTATCCAATACCTTTGGTTTGATCAGAGCCAAAGCGTTGTTGCACACATCCGAAATTTGAGACAAAAGCTTTGTCCCAACCTCCTGGTATGTGTCCTCCTTCTCGATGAAAAGACTCTTCTCGTTCATTGAGGCAATGGTCGGGAAACGGCTCAATTTTGCCATCTGTATCTTCGCATCCACATAATTTATAAATCCAATCTTTTTTGAAAACCTGCCGACTGTCGCAGGCGAAACACCAAGCTCTTCGGCGACCTCAATTGCATTCATTGAAAAAGCTCGATTGGTCTCAGAAATAATGAAATCAGCTATTATTTTCTCACTTTTCGTCAGAGAGTTATACGCATCAAGAATGGGAATGAGTACCACACCAACCTCCAGGGCAAATACATTCAAACAAACTGCATTGCAACCGCTTCAGTATATCTCATGTCACCTGTGCGAATAAAGGCTTCGAACGGAGTTTACCCTCCGTCCGAAGCTGCATACGTGAGAGAACACAATTCTCTCAGATTTCAACATATCTGATTCCCAAGATATGAGCCAAATGCCTCAATGAAGAGAGGTGGTTTCCGGGGGCAAGAGCGTAATGTTGTGTAACACCCTCCTTGATCAGGGCATCCATCACCTGCTTGGTTTCCTTATTCGGAAACGAGAGTTTCCCGTGCGTATAACTCGCCAGTGAGTGCTCATGCTCAAGTGCAAGCGCCGTAGTCGCTACCATCTTGAAGCCCTGCTCCCTATCCTGCGAAACATGGACCATGGTCTTCTCCCCAGGGAAGATCACATGCCACGCAAACGGAGCACCGGCATGTTTCCATTTCGATCGAGCAAACCGAATGTCACGAGCGATGATAGTCTTCCCTCTTGGGTCCGAATAATCGTTGGGACCAGCATGAACGACCATCAACGAACCATCATTGTCTATATATGCAGGCTCTATTGAATTGACACTCTCTTTGCTCAGAAGCTTCATGATATATACCGCGAGCCCCAATCCGATGTCCCCCTCCGGCACAACGGCGACATCGTTGTCATTCTCGGGAGTAGGATAGAATCCCGGCCTGAGCCCCATCCGCTCATAGAGAGTCGCCCCGACATCATTGAGCACCATCATGTCCACGCCAAGAGTCCGAGCCACATCCTCCACTGCCAATGAACATCGCATAGAAGCCTTGAAGTGCTCCATCACAACATCGTCACGACTCTCATACTTGTCGAGTAACACCTGAATGTTTTTAGCGACCCTCTCATCGTCAATGGCATCTGCTGCCGCCTCGAGCGTGGGGACCGATACAAATCGTAATTCTGGGCCCATCTTGGAAAACAGCAGATAGGGATCAACGTATGTCGACCACATCACTTCATTGTAGTTGTTCAAGAGTCCAAAGTTTGATTGCATCAACCGTGACCGCACTGCTGAAGCCTCTGCAAAAGGACGCAATTGCGTCACGATATCTTCCAACGTTCCACAGCAGGAATATGTCATGGGGTTGTTAAACCTCGCGATGGAACCAGAACCCTCCAATGCCCCCACAAGGCCTCCGGTGGATAAATATTCAATGAAGGGATCCTCTTGCTCGGTGTTGCCATAAGAGATATCCACCACCACATGCGCAAAGAAGAGAGGAGTTGGATACATATCCCGTAAGAATCTAATCCAATGGAAGTCTTCAGACCAAGAGAGAAACACCACGAAAACACAATCAATCGAGTTGTGATGGAATGTGTCCATCGCAGTCTTGATATCCTCACGTGTATACATCGGCCCCACATTCACGACCGTTGAAAATTCTTCCACTCTCTGAACCATTCCGTCCAGACGTTCTCCAATCCGTTGTTCATAGGTCTTTGGAGTCTCCTTTCCCATTCCTTTAAATCGAGAACAGGCTACGGGAAGAATCCCAATCGTCGGTGCTGATACAGTCATTGTGCAGTCCTCCTTTGAAAGAACGAAGGGGGGACACCCCCCCTCATTTAATTCCATCTACATTGAGCTGATGATAAAATCAAGGAACGGTTGGGCATCGTACTTCTGCGCAAACTCTTTCCAATACGGGGTGAACAGATCAATCAACTGATCAGAATCCCTCAACTCAATGATTTCAGCTTTTGCTTGTCGCAGCTTCTCGATATACTGCTCCTCAGCCTGGACAACTTCCTTGCGCAAAGCCTCGGTGGCCTCATCCATCGCGCGACGGATCAACGCTTGGTCTGCTGCCGAGAAACTTTTCCATAGTGACTCACTCATCACCGGGGCATTCGAAGAGAACAGGTGCCGAGTGAGGATGATGTACTTGCCAATCGTATAGAATGACTGGGAGTACAGAGCCTCCGTGGTCGACTCCATCCCATCAACGATACCCGTCTGGAACCCTGAGAATGTCTCTCCCCATGGAATTACTGTCGGTTTCGCCTTCAACAATTCGAACATCGTGAGGTAGTTGTCAAGACCTGGTGAGCGGAACTTAACTCCCCTGAAATCTTGAATCGACCGAATGGGACGCGTTGAGCACATATTCCGAAACCCATTCCACCACCATCCAAGAATCCTGATGTTGTGTTCAGCTGCAAGCTTCTCATCCAGTGCATCAGCCATATCGCTGTCAAAGACCCGCTCAGCTTGTTCAAAGCTCTGAATCATCATCGGCAGCGAAGGCAGGCTGTACTCCGGTAAGTAATTGATCAAATTGGAGTTGTCAATGACACACATATCCATCAGACCTAATGAAACATTAGTCGTCAGGTCCGTCATGTTCCCCAATTGGCCAGCAGGATACACAGTCACCTTGATTCGTCCCTCTGAATATTGCTCAACTTTATCAGCAAAGATTTGTGAGTAGCGATGAATCGGTTGATCGGTCGCATTCTCATGAGCAAGTTTGATTTCGATTGGCTTTCCAATCTTCCCTTCTTTTTCCGTGGTTCCCTGACCAAACACGCAAGATAGCGCAATCAGGATGACCAAAAATACCATGAACCTTCTTTTCATATCTTTCCTCCTCAATGGGGTTTTCCCCATGTGTTACAAGGTCATAGGGATGAACAACGCTATCCCCGGAACAAAAATTATCACCACCGCAACAAAGACCATCATGAATACAAAGGGCCAGATTGCCCGGCAACACGCAGCAATATTTGAATTTTCTATGCCAGCCACGATATACAGTACCAATCCAACGGGAGGGGTCAGTCCCCCTGTTGCGACTGCAAGAATAAAGACAATGGCGAAATGGAGTGGATTGATTCCATAGTTGAGGGCGATCGGGGCGAATACCGGTACCATCATCAATATGATTGCATTTGAATCGATGAACATACCAAGAAAGACAATGAATACGGCCATGATCATCAAGAACACATGCTCGTTTGCTGTTAACAGATGCATGAATTTGAGCACGGTCGCAGGCAAGTTTTCATACGTTACGATGTATCCAACCGTATTCGCAAAGGAAATTACCAGGACCGATGCCACGGTTGCTCTCAAAGAGCTATAAATACACAACTTAAGCGCCTTGAGTGTAAGTGACTTGGTAACCATCGCATAGAGCAATCCATAGATGATTGCCAACACCCCTGCCTCTGTCGCCGTCACAATCCCGGCGAGGATTCCGCCGATGATGATGAGCGGCATGACCAGTCCTCCCAGGGCTCTGACAAAACAATGCCAAACATGGCCCCATCCCTGGAAGCTGCGAGTCGGAATGTTGTTCTTCTTTGCATAGAAGTAGCTGTAGATCATATACGACAACCCAAGGATGATGCCTGGTGCTATGCCGGCAAGGAACAAATGACCGACAGAAATCGTAGTAACCCCGGCATAGACGATCATGAGGATCGACGGGGGAATGATTGGACCCAAGACCGAACACGCAGAAACCAGTGAGACTCGGAACCCCTCGTCATACCCTGCTTCTCGAAGAGGGGGAAGCATGAGCGCCCCGATTGCAGAGGCGTCCGCATTCGCCGATCCAGAAATACCAGCCATCAACATGCCGGACAAGGCGGTCGTTTGTGCCAAACCACCATGAAATTGTCCCACCAAAGAATCAGCCAAGTCGACCAACCGCTTGGTGATATTTGTTTCGTTCATGATCATCCCAGACAAGAGGAACAGTGGAATCGCCATGAACGTAAAGCTGTCGAACCCAACAAATAATTTTTGGATGATGAGGATCGGTGAGATTGAGCCGCTGATGGAGATATATGCAAATGAAGCGGCACCAAACGCAAATGCCAATGGAGTCCCGATTACCAGCAAAACAGCAAAGAGTATTAATAGGATACTAAGCATTTTCCACCTCCCGAGAGAATGAGAATCCTAAGATCTCAAACAAGTGTTCCAGGCACATCAAAGAAAGGAATACCCCACCCACCGGGATTGCTGAGTACACCAAGTTCATTGGAATTCTTAGATTCGTTTTCAATCCCATGATGTATTTGTTTGTCATCTTCAAACACATGGCGGTTCCCCAGTAAAGCATATAAACCGCACAAAAGAGCACGACGATTGCAATGATTGCGTCGATGACCTGCTTTTTCTTCCCTTCGAGTTTCTCATGGAAGAGCGTGAACGCCGCATTCGCATGTTTGCGATACACAATGGGCATATACAGCATAATCGACCACACGAAGAGATACCTCGCCAACAATTCCGTCCAGGTGGTTGGTGAATTGAAGGCATATCGAGAGAACACTTGAATCGCCACTAAGATTGTAAAGATTACCATTAATACAAAACTGATGCTCGAAAGGAACGCGTCGACACGATCGCAAAATTTTTTCATTCGATACCTCACTTCCCTACCGGTTGTATTTGGCATGATATGCCGCCCCTTGCATCGCAATCGTTTCCGATTGCTCCGCTCTGATGATCAATTGAACAGAGACACCATGTTTCTTGAGTACCTTTTGAAAGGAAGGACCAAAAAGGTCGAATGAATCTGATATTCTTCCCCCGAAGATAATGCAATCCACTTCATAGTCAGCCAAGATATCGTACGATGTCTCTGCCAAGATACGACCCATCATTTCGTACGCTTCAATTGCTGCCCGATCCCCAGCAAACGCCATTTGTGCGACATCTTTCGCGCTCACATCCACACTCTTCTTCGAAATTTCGTTGTAGAGAGCCGGGATTCCCTTGCTTGCCACGAAAAGCTCGAGAGAACTATCCCGATATGGTCGCTTGAATAGGGCAAACTTCGGTACTCCCCGTTCATCATTTTGCATTACCCCGTCCTTGATGATGCCGAACCCGAGGCCTGTGCCGATGATATAGCCAGCAATACTCCTGCTGCTCTTCGTAACCCCTGCGGCTATCTGACCAAGGATCAAACTGTTTCCATCATGGCAAAAAGTCACAGGAATCGAGCGATCAAGAAGATTCTCATACAGGAATTCAGGAATTGATGCTCCTTTTATATGGGGCCATTTGTGATCCATCAGACTAATGCCATTGTGATAATCCATAGGTCCGGGGCAGGAGAAGGCGACACCGCATACGGGTATATCGCGATCAGCTGCTCCGTGCAGGGCTTGAGAAACGATTGATTTGAAACTGCCCAAGAGCACATTCCGTTCGGCACCTGAGTCGATGGGTTCAAAGACAAGTGGAGTAACCGGCGTCAACGTCTCCCAGTCGACAACACATGACTTGAATGATTGTCCTCCCGCATCAACCGCAATTATTCCTTTTCGCATACCGCTACTCCTTGACTTGCACCTTATAGACCACAACGGGGTTTGTGGTGTCGTTTTGGATGACGTACGGGCCCACCGATGCCGGGATGACGACAATGTCAAGATAATTCAATTCATATCGCAGGCGCTCATCAGCCTTTGACCGGACCGTAACCCGCTCTCCATCCACAAGTGCTATCACATGGAAGGCACCTTCCGTGTCTCCATCATACTTCGTGGTGAATCTGAGCTGGCGAGATGAGTAATATACCAAGGGGTCTTCGCCAACGAGATACTCTTCCCATCCATCCCCCTGATTGAGTAATTGCGGGGCTCGATTGAGTCGTCTCGCAACGAAGTCTGCGTCACGCTCCCCCTCCAAGACAATGCTCCCATAGTGGCTATGAATCGGTCGGTAATCTCCATCGAAGTCCTTCCGCAGATAATCGTAGAGCTTGAAAGTATACGACCCGATGCTCAGCGATCCAATCTCAAGGATCACCTGATTCCTGCCGGATGCGTGAATCGTTCCTCCGGGAATAAGGAACTGTTGACCAGGCATCGAATCGATGGAATTGACATAGGTATCATAGTCGATGGGTGTTTTCTCAACCTCCGACCGCCGCACCTCTTCCAAGAATGTTTTCACCTCAACACCATTCTTGAATCCACAATAGGTTTTCGCACCATGTCCAGTGGCAACGATATAGTATCCTTCATCCTGAGTTCCGTGTTCATTGAACTCACTCATGCAGAATTCTCTCGGTGGATGACATTGGATGGACATATTACCCGTCCCATGAAACGTGTCATCGTAGTTGAATCGAATAGGGAAATATCCACCGAAGCGCTCAGTAATCTCTTTCCCCATGATCTTTTCACCTTGCATCTGAACAAAGGTGAAATAAGGGATTTCAAGAAGGTGGTCTCCGATTGCCAAGAGAATGGAGACCTCTAGTGGAATTAGATCGAACACCCAGGCGATATTTCTGAACACATCTGGCAACTTACGGGCATTGCGCACGTAATGGCCACCCCAAACTCCTTCAATGTACACCGGCTTGCACCTGAACGGTTGATCTGCCAATGCTGACAAAGATGTCTGTAGGGTTGAGAATGGAGCGAGCGTATATGTTTCATCATGATCACTTGCGATATAATAATCGAGCTTACCTTCCGCAATAAGCGCTTTGCGTAAATGGACAGCAAGTTCCATGTCGACATAATAAATTCTACGCTGAATCATTTTCAGGCTGCGCTGTGCATCATCCCCAACATTGGTGTATTCGCCCCTAGCGGTTCGGAGCATGATGTTCTTCGGCGTAACGTCTAAAAAGACAGTGATGTCAATCCAATCCCAAAATTCCTGGCTACAAGAACCTTGACCATACAAGATGATGGTACCCCCGCCCTTCTTGCATTCGTTCATCTTGTTTTTCAAGTCGTCAAGCTCATTTTTATCAAAGATTGTGGAATAGGTACCGGAATATAACTTCCCATATAAGAGTACCGGGTCCTTTTGTAGATCCTCCGGCAAGTTTTCATTAAATTGATCTGCTAGAATGTCGCTGTCCTTATATGCTACGCCGACATCGATGAGTGTGATGATCTTACCTTTCTTTACCAGTTGTTGGCTGAGGGCATTCCCAAGTTTGTTGAAATAAGCGGCCGGACAACCATCGATGGCCATAACCAATCCTTTGTTGTCTTCGATTATCTTAGCCAGTCGCTCAACAACGTTCTTAAAACCGAAAGTGAAAGAATTCATCGTCTCTGCATCGAGGAGAGGCCGATTGATCGGACTCATATCATCGTACCAATGTGGATTAAACATGAAACTCACTGCGTATCCTCCTGAAACTTGATTCCAGTATACCCTAATGTTAATAATTTGCAAGTTTTTTTTTTCTTGAAATTAATTTTTATTATTACTGCAAAACTTCAATATATTGCGTTGTTTTCACACCGGTGTTGCACATCCTCCAAAACAGTGGATAATAAGGCCATTGCAAGGAGAAAACCATGAACCAGTACAGTAGGATCCAGCGCCTCTGCGATGCCAACGGCATCTCCGGCTTCGAAGACGATGTCCTTTCGGTCATCAGGGAGGAGGGGGCCCACCTCGGCCGCTTCGAGGAGGATCGGCTGAGAAACCTCTATCTCCATCGAACGGGAAACCGAGGCGACCGACCGGTCGTCCACCTCGATGCCCACACCGATGAGGTTGGGTTCATGGTCAGGGCCATCAGAGACGATGGCATGCTCCTCTTCATCCCCATCGGTGGCTGGGTGACCAGCAACATCCCCGCCCACCTCGTGCGCGTCATCGCACGGGACGGCAAGGCGTACCCCGGCGTGGTGGGCAGCACCCCACCCCACTATATAAGCGAGGCTGAAAGAAAGAACGCACCGGAGTACTCTTCCTTATATATAGACATCGGGGCGAGCAGCGCCGATGAGGTGAGGGCACTCTCCATCGGCTTGGCGAGCCCCGTGGTGCCCGAGGCGACGCTCAGGCGTCTGGAGAGCGGCTTGCTCCTCGGCAAAGCCTTCGACTGCCGCCTCGGCTGCGCCGCGATCCTCAACCTCCTCGACGCCGTCAAGGAGACGGAGCTCTCTGTCGACCTCGTCGCCGGGTTCGCCAGCCAGGAGGAGGTGGGGTTACGCGGCGCCGGACTCTCGGCGCGGCGCATCCAGGCCGACGTGGCCATCTGCTTTGAGGGCAGCCCCGCCGACGACACCTTCCTGCCACCCTTCCAGCAGCAGACCAAGGTCGGATACGGGCCCATGCTGCGCCACATCGACCGTACGATGATCACCAACCCCCGCTTCCAGCGCTTCTGTCTCGAGGTAGCAAAAGACGCGGGCATCCCCGTCCAGGAGGGGGTGCGTGAGGGCGGCGGCACCAATGCCGGCGCCATCCACCTCACAGCCCAAGGGATCCCCACCATCGTCATCGGCATCCCGGTGCGGTACGCCCATACCCACTGGGGGGTGGCGAGCCTCGAGGACACCGAGAATTCCGTGCGCCTCGCCCAGGCGATCATCGAGAAGTTGGACAAAGAGACCATCGCTTCATTTTGACAAATGGGGGCATGGATGTCATACTGCATCCATGAAAGAGTTTGACGCGATGCGCGCCTATCATGACGCAGGCGAGACCGCCACTCTCGCCTTTCGTCAGGAGCAGCTCAGGCGCCTGAAGAGCGGCATCGAGGAGCGAGAAGCGCAGATCCTCGAGGCATTGCAGACGGATCTGGGAAAGAGTGCCTTCGAAGCCTTCTCCAGCGAGGTGGGCATCGTCTACAGCGAGATCTCCCACCACCTCTCCCACCTGAAGCGGTGGATGAAGAAGCAGCGGGTCAAAGGATCGCTGGTCAGCTTCCCCTCACGCGCCTACACCGTCGCCCAACCGCTCGGCGTGGTGTTGATCATCAGCCCGTGGAACTACCCCTTCCAACTCTCCCTCGTCCCGCTGGTCAGCGCCATCGCGGCGGGCAACTGCGCCGTCATCAAACCGTCGACGCAGAGCCGCGCCACCACCGCCATCATCACCGAGTTGATCACCTCCCTCTTCGATGAGCGCTATATCCGCGTCGACACCAACCGCGCGATCATCGAAGAGAGGTGGGACCACATCTTCTTCACCGGCGGCGCCGAGGTCGGCGCCATCATCGCTTCCAGTGCGGCGCGGCGCCTCATCCCCGTCACCCTGGAGCTGGGGGGAAAGAGCCCGGTCATCGTCACCGAGCACGCCGACATCGCGCTCTCTGGGCGCAGGGTCGCCTGGGGCAAGAGCCTCAACAGCGGGCAGACCTGCGTCGCACCCGACTACGCATTGGTGCACGAGAGCGTCAAGAGTGCCTTCGTCGAGGCGATGAAGCACTCCCTCTGTGAGATGTACGGAGCAGACGCCCTGGTCAGTGAAGACCTCACCACCATCATCAACGAATCACACTTTGAGCGCCTCATCGCCCTCTTCGATGACGGGACGCTGCTCTGGGGCGGGCAAATCGACCCCAAACGGCGCAAAATCGCCCCTACCATCATGGGGGACACAGACCTCTCCTCACCCTTGATGCGTGAGGAGATCTTCGGCCCGATCCTCCCCATCATCACCTACGAGCGCTTTGATGAGGCTCTCGCCTTCGTCAAGGGGCGGGCCCACCCGCTCTCTGCGTATCTCTTCTCCAACGACAAGGAGGAGCAGCGGCGCTTCACCGACGAGCTCTCCTTCGGCGGCGGATGCATCAACGATGTGGTGATGCACCTCGCGAACCCCCACCTCCCCTTCGGTGGCGTTGGGGAAAGCGGGATGGGCGCCTACCACGGCAAGACGGGCTTTCTGACCTTCAGCCACATCAAGAGCATCACAAAGAGCTCCCACCGCATCGACATCCCGGTGCGGTACGCACCATATCGACGCACTCTTGGCCTGCTCAAGAAACTCTTACACTAAGGGAAGGAGGAGACACCCCATGCTGCGAACCCTCTCGATCATCACACTCTCGTTGATCCTCGTCACCGGCTCGCTCTTCGCGGCCTTCACCCCCGTCCAGGCTGACGCCCTCTTCGACAGCGACCACTTCATCGAGGCGCGCTCACTCCTGCTCGACGAGCTTGCCCGCTCCCCCTCAAAAGAGGAGGAAGCGGCCATCCTCTGGCGCCTCGCCCGCGTGATGGTCTCCATCGGCGACGACATCGACCGCAAGGACAAGGATGGCCGCTATGCCGCCTATGAGGAGGGGGAAGCGTACGCGCTGCGCTCCCTCGACCTTTTCCCCACCCCGGAGGGGTACCTCTGGAAGGCCTCCAACGTCGGGCGTTGGGGGCAGACCAAGGGACCCCTCAACGCCTTGAGCAAGGCAAAGGGGATGCTGGATGACCTCACCGTCATCATCAATGACTTCGATACGCTGGACTCCACCGAGACGTGGTACGTGCTCAGCGCCCTGTACAATGAGGTGCCGTCACTCATCAGCTTCGGCAACAACGACTGGGCCATCAGCTACGGGCGGAAGGCGCTGGAGCACATCCCCTCCCACCTCCTCTACCCCGGTCACTACAAGAAGGTGGCCGAGGAGCTCTGGGCACGCAACTGGAGCGCCTCCAAGCGGGCCAAGGAGCTGGCCAAGATGCAGAAGAACTGGAACAAGGCGACCAGCAATATCGAGCGATACCGCTACTACGAGGGCAAGGATGCGGGGAAGAACACCCCCTTCTACTCCTCGGTGAACCTCAATGCCATGAGCGACCGCCAAGAGGCGGAGTTGTTGCTCGCCTACGTGCTGGCCAAGTACACGGTCTTCACCCCCATCAAGCGGTCGGACACTCGCGAAATAGAGGAAATCGAGGCGTTCAAGGCCACCATGCGCTGAAACGATTGAGCCGTGGCCCTTCAGGGGGGCCTTCGCTCAATGTGGTTCTATTTTCTCAGAAAGCATTCCCAAAAGAGCGCGATTGGCCTATGATTCACCCATGGCCGACACGTGGAGAGAGCACATCAAGAAGACCGCCGCCTGGACGATCAGGGCGTTGCTGGTCGCCCTCGTCACCGCCCCGGCGATCACACTGCTCGCGGCGATGATCGCCTTTGCGAGCCGGATCCGCCACACACACCCCTGGATCATCCTCCTCATCCCCTTCGGGGCGGTCGCCACCACTTACCTCTTCTCCGTCCTCGGCCCCCACCTGCAGCAGGGAAGCCTGCGCATCATGAGCCTCATCTCCAAGAGTGAGGCGGAGATGGACGGATCGGGCGCAGTCTCCTTCACCACCGATGTCGCCAGCCAGGAGCGGCCCATCTCCACCCGCCTCGCCCCGCTGCTGTTGGTCACCACCTTCATCACCCACCTGGTCGGGGCCTCCGGCGGCAAGGAGGGGGTCGGTGTCCAGGTCGGGAGCTCGCTGGCCTCCTACATCGGGGAGGCGGAGAGCCGCCTGCGCCATCGCACCTTCCCGCTCCATCACCAGGGCGTCTACCTCATCAGCGGTGCGGCGGCCGGCTTCGCCGCCCTCTTCAACGCCCCGGTGGCCGGCGTGCTCTTCGGTCTCCAATTCTCCAACCCCCGCGTCAACCGCATCGACGCCTTCTTCCCCGCCCTCGTCGCTGCCTACAGCGCCACCATGCTCTCACAGGCGATGCATATCCCCATCATCGAGACGGTTGCTCCCGAAACGCTCCCCTTCACCGCCCACACCCTCCTGATCCTCCTCCTCGTCGCAATCCTCTTCGGCCTCCTCTCGCGCCTCTTCTGCACCCTCATTTACCAAGTGCGGCACCTCACCGCCCGCCTCACAGACAACGTATACCTGCGTACCCTCTTCACCTCGACGCTCCTCCTCGGCGCATCACTGGCCATCTATCTGGCAGTCGGATCCTTTGAGTTCAACGGCCTCTCCACCCACCTCATCAAGGAGGCGGGACTCGGCTCGGCCCACCCGCTCGCCCCACTCTTCAAGTTCGTCTTGACGATCCTCACCATCGCCAGCGGCTTCATCGGCGGTGAGGTGGTGCCGGTCCTCGTCATCGGCTCGACCTCCGGGGCGCTGCTGGCCTCTCTCTTGGGAAGCCCGGCGGCGACGCTTTCGATGATGGGGGCCATGGGGATGCTCAGTGGGGCGACCAAACTCCCGCTGGCCTGCTTCGCCCTCGGCCTCGAGCTCTACGGCTTCAGCAATCCCTCCCTGCTCTTCTTCGTCTGCGCCGTCAGCTACTTCATCAGTGGGCCGGCGTCCATCTATCGACCACACCAGTAATGTCCATCCCATAATCGCTTGACAAAACGAACCCTCCTTTCTATTATATGAATACATCATCATATGATGATGTATAGGAGACCGACATGACCAAGACCCGAAGCTGGACGGTAGAGAACCTTGACTGCGCATCCTGCGCCAACGAACTGGAACAGGTGCTCTCCCTGCATGACGGGGTCGCCTCCGCATCGATGAACTACCTCTCCAAGAAACTGACGGTCGAGAGCAAGAGAGATGAAAGTGATTCCTTCTGGCTCGAGGTCGAACACACAGCCAAAAGAGCCGAGCCGACGGTGACGCTCCTCCCCATACGCGATGGAGAGAGTGAGCGCGTCTACTCCTTCTCCGGCCTGGACTGCGCCGCCTGTGCCCTGGAGGTTGAGGAGATCCTCGCCAAGGGCGCCGGCGTCGCATCGGCCCAGGTCGACTGGGCGGGGCAGACGATCCGCATCAAGAGCCAAGAGGCCCAAGGGGACCATTTTTTCGATGCCTTGATCGACGCGGCCAAGAAAACAGAGCCGACGCTGACCGTCTCAGCTCAAAAGAAGGTGGTCGAGCGCTCCCCCTTCCTCCAGGCGCGCCTCTACCGGATCATCGCCTCCCTGCTCTCCTTCGCCCTGGCGATGGCGCTCGACATTCCCTTCCTCTATTTGGCCAGTTACCTCATCGCCGGCTGGGACGTCATCTACAAAGCGGCGCGCAACATCCTGGGGGGCAAGATCTTCGACGAGTACTTCTTGATGACCGTCGCCACCGTGGGCGCCCTCTTCATCGGGGAGCGCGGCGAAGCCGCCGCGGTGATGCTCTTCTACCTCATCGGCGAGTACTTCCAGCAGAGCGCCGTCATCCAAAGCCGCCGTTCGGTGCTCGCCGCCCTCGCCTTGAAGGTCGAGGAGACGCGTCTGGTCGACGGTGATGCGGTGACCCTGGTCAAGAGCGAGCAGGTCCCCGTCGGCTCTCTCATCCGCGTCTTGGCCGGCGAGAAGGTCCCCTTGGATGGGATCATCGAGCGCGGCGTCGGCGAACTCGACATGCAGAGCCTCACCGGCGAATCGCTGCCACAGTACAAGGGCCCCGGAGATGAGGTGCTCAGCTCATCGCTGAACCTCTCCTCCACCCTGGACATCCGCACCACCCGGGCGTTCGAGGACTCGACGGCGACGAAGATTCTCCATTTGGTTGAGGAGTCCTCGGCCAAGAAGGCGGAGAGCGAGCGCTTCATCACCACCTTCGCCCGCTACTATACCCCCGCGGTCGTCGCCCTCGCCCTCGCCCTGGCCATCATCCCGAGCCTCATCACCGGCGCCTGGCAGACCTGGATCTACCGAGCCCTGGTCTTCCTCGTCGTCTCCTGCCCCTGTGCGTTGGTCATCAGCGTACCGCTCTCCTACTTCGCCGGCATCGGCAAGAGCGCCAAGAGCGGCGTCATCGTCAAGGGGGGCAACTCCCTGGAGACGTTGCGATCGCTTGACGCAGTGGTCTTCGACAAGACCGGGACGTTGACCAGCGGCCGCTTCGTCATCGACAGCACCGCCGTCGATCCATCATCACCGTACGACGAGGCCACCCTCACCGCGCTGGCCGCTTCGCTTGAGCAGATGAGCCGCCACCCCCTCTCCGAGGCGTTCGCTTCGATTCACACGAGCCTTGCAGCCAGTGACGTCACCGAGATCGCCGGCAAGGGAATGGTCGGCACGGTCGACGGGAAGCGCATCGCGGCGGGCAACGCGGCGCTCTTTGCAGAGCTCGACATCGCCATCTCCCCCACCCTGGGGGCCGGGGGGACGATCCTCTTGGCCGTCGACGGCGTGCACGCTGCCGCATTCACCCTCCTCGATGAGGCGAAGGGCGAGGCGAAGGAGGTGCTCGCGACCCTGAAGGAGCAGGGGGTGCGCCACCTGGTGATGATCAGCGGGGACAATGAACAGAACGCGAGGCGCGTCGCCTCTGCAGTGGGCATCGACGAGGTGCATGCCTCGCTCTTGCCCCACGAGAAGCAGGAGGAGGTGCTGCGCCTCTCCCAGCAGTACCCCAACCTCGCCTTCGTCGGCGACGGCATCAACGACGCACCGAGCCTGGCCGTGGCCAAGGTCGGCATCTCGGTGGGCAGCGGGGCGAGCGACCTCGCCATCGAGAGCGCCGATGTCGTGATCCTCAGCGAGGACCTCACCCGCGTCGCGACGCTGGTCGAGGTGGCCCGCAAGACCGGGAAAATCGTGCGTCAAAACATCACCTTCGCCCTCGTCGTCAAGGCCCTCGCCCTCCTCTTCGGAGCGCTCGGCTATGCCTCGATGTGGGTCGCCGTCATCGCCGATACCGGCGTCACCATCGTCGCGGTGCTCAACGCGCTGAGGATTCTCCTCATGCGCCCCGCTCGTTGAAATTCGAAGTCCGGTATGGTACGCTTGCCCCGACCGACGAAGGATTGTTGATATGAACGAGAAAATGACACGAAACATCGGCATCATGGCCCATATCGATGCCGGCAAGACCACCACGACCGAACGGATCCTCTTCTACAGCGGGGTCAACTACCGCATCGGCGAGGTCGATGACGGCGAATCCACGATGGACTTCCTCGAGCAGGAGCAGGACCGTGGCATCACCATCGCCAGCGCCGCCACCACCTGCTACTGGAAGGATCATCAGATCAACATCATCGACACCCCCGGTCACGTCGACTTCACCGCCGAGGTGGAGCGCTCGCTGCGCGTCCTCGACGGGGCGGTCATGGTCGTCTGCGCCGTCGGCGGCGTCGAGCCGCAGACCGAGACGGTGTGGCGCCAGGCCGACACCTACCACGTCCCCCGCATCGCCTTCATCAACAAGATGGACCGCCTCGGCGCACACTTTGGGGACGCGGTGGAGGAGATCGCGACCAAGCTCGGCGCAAACCCGATCCCCCTCTTCATCCCCGTCGGCACGGAAGCGGAGTTTTCCGGCATCATCGACCTGATCGAGAACAAATACCTCGTCTACAGCAAGGAGGACCAGGGCAAGACCGTCTCAGAGGCGGAGATCCCACCCGCCATGGCAGGTGAGGTGGCCCGGTGGCATGAACGGCTCATCGACAGCGTCTCCTCCTTCAGCGATGAGATCACCGAACTGTACTTCGAGGGAGCGGAGATACCCGCCCCCTTGATCCGTCGCGTGCTCAAGAGGGCGACCATCGAGCGCAAGGCGCTTCCGGTCTTCGTCGGCTCCTCGCTCAAGGACGTGGGGGTGCAGACCCTGCTCGACGGAATCATCGACTACCTGCCCTGCCCGAGCGAAGCGGCCCCCATCATGGGCTCGAAGGTCAAGGGCGGAGAGGCGGTGGAGGTCTCCTACTCACACGATAAGCCGCCGCTTGCCCTGATCTTCAAGATCCAGGTCGACCGCGAGGCCGGTCCCATGAGCTTTGTGCGCGTCTACAACGGGACGATCCGGAAGGCGAGCACGATGTACAACATCAGGGCGAAGAAGCGCGAACGGGTCAACCGCATCCTCCGCATGCACGCGAACCGACCGGAGGAGGTGGGGGAGCTCGAGGCGGGGGACATCGGCGTCATCATCGGCTTCAAGGAGGGGCGGACCGGCGACACCATCGCCAGCGAAGGATCGCAGATCCTCCTCGAGGAGATCAAATTCCCCAACCCGGTCATCTCGATCGCCATCGAGCCGTCCACCCAGAGCGACGGGGACAAGCTGCGCTCTGCCCTCGCCACCCTCGCTCAGGAGGACCCGACCTTCAGCTACCGTGATGACGAGGAGACCGGACAGCTGGTCATCAGCGGCATGGGGGAACTGCACCTCGACGTGCTGGTCACCCGGCTGACGAAGGAGATGAAGATCCAGGCGCGGGTGGGCAAGCCCCAGGTCACCTACCGCGAGTCGGTGACGGGTGAGGCATCGGCTGATGAAACCTTCAGCAAGCTCCTCGCCGGCAAGGAGAACGAGGCGGGCCTCTCGATGACCATCCGCCCCAGGGCGCAGGGCGCCGGCAACCGTTACCTCTGCTCGGCCAAGGTGAGGGGAATGGACGACTCCTTCTATGAGGCCATCGAGCGGGGGGTGACCAACTCCTTCAAGGGGGGCATCCAGTACGGCTACGAGGTCTGCGACCTGGAGGTCGAGGTCACCGCCATCCAGTACAATGAGCTCACCGCCTCCCTCTTCGCCTTCGAGGCGTGCGCGGCGATGTGCTTCGACAAGGTGGCCCGCCAGGCATCCCCGGTCCTCATGGAGCCGGTGATGAAGGTCACCGTCGTCGTACCGTCACTCTACGTCGGTGAGGCGATCAGCAGCCTCACCAGCCGAAGCGGCATCGTGCTCTCCATCGAAAGCCGCACGGCCAGTGAGCAGATCAACGCCCAGGCACCGCTTGCGCAGCTCTTCGGGTATTCGACGGTATTGCGCTCAGCGACCCAAGGGCGGGGGACCTTTTCGATGGAGTTTGACCACTACGAACAAAAAACACACTGATAGTCATGAAATGACTGCAGATATACCTTGCGGGAAGAGCAGTTTCATTGTTACTATGTATTGGAACATGTACAAAAGCTAGACTAAGCTGGGCTGTGGCCCAGAAATGGATTTACCCACGAGGAGTACAACATGGCTAGAACTTACAATTTGCAGGACATCTTTGCAAGGAACCTGAAGGAACGCAGACGCAAGCTTGCCTTGACCCAAGCCCAACTTGCCCGGAAGATCGGCGTCTCAACCTCCTTCGTCACCGAGATCGAGACCTCACGCAAGGCTCCATCATTCGCAACCATTGAGAAAATCAGCATGGCGCTCGACGTCCCCTGCTGGACATTCTTCTGCGAAGACGGCGATAAACTTCCCAACGATGTCAATGCGATCGATCAGTTCGCCTACAAACTGAAACAGGACATCAACCACATCATCGATGTGAACATCCGAGAGACCCGCTGAGCGTCCTCCCCCACCATATCTCACCACAAAGAAGGCGGATACCAATTTCGGCATCTGCCTTTCTTTGTCTCGCAGCCAACACGGGGAGTGCCAGCCTCTCAGAGATTGTCCAGCACACTGACTCCCCTGATGTCGTACCGCCCCCTGACGAGGCGCAAGGCGGCGGTGAGCGTCTGCTCCCCTTCCCGAGTAAGCGGCGAGAAGGGGCTGCGGACAAAGCCGGCGTCAACACCGATGGTCGACAGCAGATACTTCATGGAGGCGTGCATCGGATGGGCGAGCACCGCCACGATGATGGCGTCCGCCTGCTCCTGCAACCGCATGGCCTCCTGCAAATCATTGCGGATGAAGGCTTCCCAAATGCCGATGAAGATCTCCGGGATGATGTTGTAGAAGCTGCCGATGAGCCCATCGGCACCGGATGAGAGGCCGGAGAGCGCCATCTCATCACTGCCGGAGTAGACCTTGAACTCTTTTCCGATCTCATCTTTGATGCGCACGATCTCATGGTGGGTGCTGGCGGTGTACTTGATGCCCTCGACCCCCTCGATGGAGGCGAGGCGCACGATGGTCGAGAAATCCACCGTCCCGGCGAGCGCTACGTTGTAGACGACCATGGGAAGAGCCACCGCTTCGCAGATTTCGCGGTAGTAGCGCACCACCTCATCGGCCGAGAATCTCCAGTAGAAGGGAGGGACCGAGGAGATGGCCGCCACGTTGCACCGCTCGGCTGCCTTGGCGAGCTCGATGGACTTCCGTGTACCGATGTCGCCGATGTGGACGATCAAGGGAATGCGGCCGGCGACCTCGTCGGCGACGACCTCGACCACCCGGCTTCGCTCTTCCCCATCCATGAGGAAGGTCTCACCGGTGCTGCCCGTCAAATAGAGCGCGTCGACTCCCTTGGAGAGGAGGAAGCGAACCAAGGAGCGCTGTCTTCGCTCAGAGAAGCTTTGGTGTTCGTCAAAGCAGGTCAGGAGGGCGGGGATTACCCCAGAGATGGAGTCCAATCGATTCTGTGTCATATCTTCTCTATCCTTTTGTTCAGCCTTTGACCGCACCCATGGTGATGCCGCTGGCAAAATATTTCTGGAAAAACAGGAAAATGAGGACGATCGGGACCGCCCCGAGGGCTGCTCCCGCCATGATGACCCCATAGTTGGTCGCCATCTCGGCCTGCAGCGTAGCCACCCCGAGCGAGATGGTGAGACGGTTGCGGCTCTGCAGCATGACCAGTTGCAGGAAGTAGTCGTTCCAGGTCCCGATGAACGTGAAGATCGCAAGCGCACCATAGGCCGGCTGGATGATCGGACTGACGATCCGGACGAAGGTCATCCACTCCCCGCTTCCGTCGATTTTGGCGGCGTCGAGGATCTCACTGGGGATTGTCTGGGAAAACTGCTTCATCAAGAAGACCCCGAACGGCCACCCGACCGCCGGCAGGATCACTGCCCACGGGGTATTGTACAACCCGAGCGAGTTCATGATGCGCACCAAGGGGAGGAGGACCACCTGCTTGGGCAACGCCATCGCTGCAATGATGATGGAGAACATGATGGCCCGACCGGTGAAGGCCTTCTTTGCCAACACATACCCGGCCATGGCGCTGGTGATGCAGACCAAGATCATTGAAGCGGCCGACATGAACACGCTGTTGAAGAACCACTTGAGCGCCGGGTTGATGAAAAGCTCATGATAATTGGCGAGCGTCGGTTCTTTGGGAAACCACTGTGGTGGCATTTGGATGGCAACCTTCTGCAGCTTGAATGAACCGGTGATGATCCAATAGAACGGGAAGATGAAGAGCAGGGAGACGGCAATCAGGAAGATCATCATCACGGTTTGGTAGACGACGGGTCGTTGTCTGGTCATGGCGTCTCCTAGTAGTCCACACCGGACTTGATCGAAGCGAATTGCAGGATACTGAAGGCCCCGATGACGAGCGCGAGCAACACCCCCATGGCGTTGGCATAGCCGTAGCGGTAGAGGCTGAATGCGTTGACGTAGAGGTAGTACATGATGGTGCTGGTGCTGTAGACCGGCCCTCCGCTGGTGAGCAACTGTATGAGGGCAAAGCACTGGAAGCTGTTGATGGTGGTGATGACCACGACATAGAGCGTCGTGGGCATGATGGAGGGCCATTTGATCTGCCAGAAGGTGCGCAGTCCACTGGCCCCGTCGACCTTCGCCGCCTCAAGGACCGAGGAGTCGATGTTGGCCAGCGCGGAGATATAAAGGACGATCGGCTGTCCGATGCTGGTCGTGAACAGGATGGCCAAGATACACCAGATCGCGGTGCTGCGTTCACCGAGCCAGGCGATGTTCTTCTCAATGACGCCGAGGTTGACCAACACGTAGTTGAGGACTCCGGCGTACTTGTCGAAGATCCACTTCCATACCACGACGACCGGGACCGTACCGGTCACCACCGGCAGGTAGAAGATCCCCCGGAACGCAGAGGTGACCCATGCGCTTTTATCATAGATGAGAGAGCCGACCCAAAGGCTGAAGATCGTGACGGCCGGGACGGAGACCACCACAATGATGAAGGTATTGGAGAAAGAACGGAGGAATTTGGGGTCTTTGAAGAGCTCGATGTAGTTGTCCAGTCCGTTGAAATGAAAGCCGCCCATGGTGTAGTCGAAGAAGCTGGTGAAGATCCCCATCGCCATCGGTATGATGACGAACGAGAGGAAGAAGAGCACCATCGGCAACAGGAACAGGTAGCTGACACGGTCTATTTGGCGCTGGATGGCATGGCTGACGCCATGTTTGTTGATTGCACTGTGCATATGACTCTCGCATATCGCCCCTGGCCCTCCCCTGTCGGGAGAGCCAGGACGACGATCAGGAATTATTTGAAGACGGCGTGGAGTTCACGTCGTAGTCTGCGAGAGCCTTGGCTACGGTTTTATCGCCGGTGAAGACATACTGGAGCATATTCCACCACTCGGTGCGCATGGCCGCGAAGCCGGGCATGGTGTTGTAATAGCCGCCGTAGTACTTCGTCCAGGAGGCGAGCAGTGCATACTCGGGGTTCCCCGGATAGAGGTCACCGAAGGAGGAACGTACCGGGAAAGCACCGGTCTTCACCACATTGACCTTGCCCCACTCTGGGTCGTCACAGATGAACTGGATCAGCTTCTTGGCGGCTTCGGCGCGCCCCGCATCCTTGTTGTCAAAGACGCAGAAGCCGTTGACCAAATACTCCAGGCTGGGAACCGAGTCGTTGCTCGGGAAGGGAACGGACACCTGAGTGAATGCATCAGTGGCATAGTTCAACGCATTGGAGGTTCCCCAACAGATTGTCGAGGCAATCTGCTGCTGGGCGAAGAGCTGCAGCTCATCGGCCGCCGCAATGGAGAGACCAGCGTCGATGTACCCCTTCTTCTCCAGGTCCTTGAGCAGTTCGAGCGCCCTGGCACCTTCAGGGGAGTTCATCGTGTAGCGGGTATTGGTCTTGTTCGCGATCGTCGCGCCATAGAGGTTGCTCACCAGGGCACGAGTGCCTTGGTCCCCGCCCTGGCCACCGCAGTAGACGGAAATACCGATCTTTCCGGCCTTGCCCAACGCCTCTCGAACCAAGGCAAGATCCAAACCCAGGATGAACACCGCAAGATCCTCGACCATCTGGAAAAGGGAGAAGCCGCCAAAGGCGAGCGATTCATGGTCGCCCACCTCTGGCGCAAGCGCGACGCATATAAGCGGAGCCGTGCCTAAGGGTGGCCCTCCTATTGGAATCGATTGAGACCATGATGTGAGCATTTCTCTTTTAGGCGCGCCCCAAATCAGCTCCTCACGCAGTGAAATGCATGGCCATACGCCGCCATCTGGAGGGCATGGCATGCATTTCATGGGCTGTTTTGACGATACCGGTTTTATTTCCAACAAAAAGAGATTTCTTTTGACTTCTTTGGCGATAACGAATACCATTGTTCCATGCGTTTATGATCATCGCACATATATGGTGCAGATATCAGAGGAGGATTTATGAGCGTTGTCAGCAGTATGCTAAGGAATGTCGCCGTCATCGGCCACAACGAAACCGGGAAAACCACCTTGGTGGAACAGATGTTGTTCTACGCAGATGTGATTTCCCGGGCAGAGACCGTTGCAAGCGGCAAGACCACCAGTGACTACACCGAAGAGGAGATCGCCAACCAGATTTCCATCCACGCCTCCCTCGCTTCCTTGGAGTGGCAGGGCAAGAGATTGAATATCGTCGATACCCCGGGCACCAGCGGGTTCATCGGCGAGACCATCGCGGCGTTCAGGGCCACCGAAGCGGCACTGATGCTCGTCGATGGACGCGTCGGGCCACAGATCGAGACGATCAAGCTCTGGCGCAGACTTGATGATATGAATACCCCGCGTGCGATCTTCATCAACAAGATGGACCGTGAACACGCAGACTATACCAAAGTGCTCGATGCGCTCAAGGAGTCCTTCAAGACGACCTTGGTCCCCGTGGCCATCCCGATGGGAAGCGGCAAGGATTTCAAGGGAATCATAAACCTCATCGAGAACAAGGCGTACTTCGCCCATCCCGAAGCCAAAGAAACCGCCGGCGATATCCCCGCCGAGTACGCCGACATGGCCGAGGAGTACCGCACCATCCTCATCGAGAGCGCCGCAGAGGGCGCCGACGACCTCATCGAGAAGTACTTTGAGGAGATGACCCTCGAAGCCGACGACATCCGCCGCGGCCTGCAGGAGGGCCTGCACGACAACCGCGTCGTACCGGTGCTCTGCGGCTCCAGCGAGCAGGGCTCGGGGCTCCTCAGCCTGCTCAACTTCATCAGCAACAACTTCCCCGACCCCCTCGGATACACGGACACCATCATCGCCGATGATGGCAGCGAGAGCGAGTTCGCCATCACCGAAGAGGGAACGGCCGCGGCCTTGGTCTTCAAGACGACCATCGACCAGTTCAGCGGCAAGCTCAGCTTCGTCAAGGTGCTGCGCGGCACCTTGAAGGGGGAGACCGAGCTGTACAACGCCATCGTCTCACGCAAGGAGCGGGCCAACAAGGTCTATCGGATGGTGGGCAAGAAGATCGTCGAGACGAGCGCCCTCACCGCCGGCGATGTGGGCGTGATCGCCAAGAGCAACATCTCGGCGACCAACTATACCCTGGTGGAGGGAGGAGACCAGAAGTTCTCCTTCAAGCCGATCGACTTCGGCCAGCCCACCTACAGCCTCGCCATCTCCAGCGACGACAAGAAGAGCGAGGAGAAGATGAACGAGGCCCTGCACCGTGTCAGCGAGGAGGACCTCACCTTCCAGATCAAGTTCAACGAGGAGACCAAGGAGAACGTGGTCGCCGGCATGGGCGACCTCCACCTCAACATGATCCTCGACAAGGTGCGCGAGAAGCAGAAGATCAACATCCACACCAAGCTGCCGCGCGTCGCCTACCGGGAGACCATCCGCGGCAAGAGCGGCATCGTCGAGTACACCCACAAGAAGCAGAGCGGTGGCCACGGCCAGTACGGTCGCGTCCTCATCGAGATCGAGCCGCTCGAGCGTGGCGAGTACTACTCCTTCACCAACGCCATCAAGGGCGTGGCCATCAGCAAGGGGTATATCCCCGGCATTGAGAAGGGGCTGCACGAGCAGATGGAGGAGGGATTCCTCGCCGGCTACCCGATGATGGACATCGGCATCTCCCTCGTCGACGGCAAGGAACACCCGGTCGACTCCAGCGAGATGGCCTTCAAGCTCGCCGCCAAGGGGGCGATGAAGCTCGCCCTCGCCAAGGCGGTGCCGGTGCTTCTTGAGCCGATCGTCAAACTGAACGTCTACATCGAGGAGGAGTATCTCGGCGATATCCTCAGCGATCTCTCGACCAAGCGTGGCCGGGTCCTCGGACAAGAGGACATCGGGCACCTGCAGATGGTACGGGCATTGGTACCCCAGTCCGAGCTCCTCAACTACGCCATCGACCTCAAGTCGATGACCAGTGGGACGGGAAGTTTCGAGATGGAGTTTGACCACTACGAGCCACTGACCGGCAAGGGCGCCGACGAGGTGGTGAAGGCCTACAAGGACTCTTTGGAGGAGGCGTAGGAGCAGTGGCAATCAGAGTGTTCAACTGATTGCATGGGAGTGAGTTTGTAGAACCTTGGAGGGGGGTCCGCGGCGGCGGGCCCCCCTCCCTCATCTTCCATCTACGCCTTCTTCTCGACCCACACCTCGTTGATCTGGAACTCCTGCTCCCGCCCCTTCACCTCGAAGCGGGTCTCCGGTCTCCAGCTCACCGGCGGACAGAAGCCGCCAGAGGGGTTTGTGAGCTCCTCGATGCCCGCAAAAACCTCGAGCATCTGCTCGGCGTACGGGACCCAGTCGGTCACCGCGTAGATGTAGCCGCCCGGGGAGAGTTTTCGCCCAAGCAACGCGGCGAATTCTCCTTGGATGAGCCTCCGCTTCTGCTGCCGCTTCTTCGGCCACGGGTCGGGAAAGAAGATGTGGAAGCCGGCGACCGTAGAATCGCCCACCATCTGCTCAAGAACCGCGACCGCGTCGAAGCGCATCAGGCGGATGTTGTCCAGCCCATCCTTGCCCACCTTGTCAAGGAGCTTGGTGAAGCCACTCAGGAAGACCTCGAGGGCGAGGTAGTTGTATTCGGTGCGCTCCTTCGCGATGAGGTGGGTGGCCACCCCCATGCCGAACCCGATCTCAATGATCACCGGCTTGTCGTTGCCGAAGATCCGCGCAAAATCGAGCAGCTTCGGCTCATAGGGGATGACGTAGTCGTCATAGTAGGCGCGCACCGCCTCCACCTGGAAGCTCTTGAGCGGCGTGCCGCGGAGCACGAAGCTCTTGATGCTGCGCTGATCGTCTCGTTCGACGATGCGCAGTTCGGGGATGTCGGCATAGATGCTTTCCTGTGTCTCTCGCATTCCCACTCCTACAGCAGCCGTGCCAGCTTCTCCATCAGATAGAGGGCCTTGTCCTTCAATTCGACGCTGTTCATCTTCATATACATCACATTCATCCGCCTCGGGTCAAGGGAGATGGATTTGCCCGAGAGGGCGATGAGGTTCATCACCTTCTCCACCTTCAAGTCGGCGACCTTGCCGAACTCGACGGCGACCACCTGCTTGCGTTCGGTGAGACGGATGATGGAGAGCTTGCGGCAGATGATCTTGATCTGGGCGATGTAGAGGAGGTTGGCCACCTCCGTCGGCGGGGGACCGTAGCGGTCGCTGAGCTCGCTGGAGAGGGCGTTGAGGTCGCTTTCGTTGGTGATGGAGGCGATCTTCCGGTAGATCTCGAACTTCACTGACGGCGCCTTGATGTAGCTCTCCGGAATGAAGCCGGTGTACTCCAGCTCGAGGAAGACCTCGCGATCCTCCTCCTTCAGCCCACCCTCCTGGAGGCTGCGGATCGCCTCGTCGAGGATCCTGATGTACATGTCCAGGCCGACGGTGGCCAAGTGTCCGCTCTGCTCGCGGCCGAGGAGGTTGCCCGCCCCGCGGATCTCCATGTCCTTGAGGGCGACCTTGAAGCCCGAGCCGAGGCTGGTGTGCTCGCTGAGGATCTTCAGCCGCTTGATGGCGACTTCACTGAGAGCGCTGTCGGCCGGATAGAGGAGGTAGGCGTGGGCTTGGCGGTCGCTTCGCCCCACCCGCCCTCTCAGCTGGTAGAGCTGGGAGAGGCCGTAGCGGTCGGCCCGGTCGATGATGATCGTGTTGACGTTGGGGATGTCGATGCCGTTCTCGATGATCGTCGTGGAGACGAGGACTTGGATCCCCTCGGTGATGAAGGTCCGCATCGTGTCCTCCAGCGTGGCCGGGTTCATCTGCCCGTGGGCGCTGGCGATGACGACATCCGGCAGGAGGGCGGTGAGGCGGGCCACCACCTCGTCGAGCGTCTCGATGCGGTTGTGGAGGTAGAAGACCTGTCCGCCCCGGCCAATCTCCTCCCGGATGGCACGCGCCACCACGCTGTCCTCATACTCGCCGATGACGGTGCGGATCGAGCGGCGGGCGATGGGCGGGGTGGCCAAGAGGCTCATGTCCCGAATCTTCAAGAGCGACATGTAGAGGGTGCGGGGGATCGGGGTGGCCGAGAGCGAGAGGCTGTCGATGGAGGTCCTGAGGCTCTTGATGCGCTCCTTGTCCTTGACGCCGAAGCGCTGCTCCTCATCGACGATGAGGAGGCCGAGGTCGCGGTAGACGATGTCCTTCTGCAGGATCCGATGGGTGCCGAAGAGCACGTCCACCGTCCCCTCGGCGACGCCGAGCAGCGTCTTCTTCTGCTCTTTGGCCGGTACGATCCGGCTGAGGAGGCCGCTTTTTATCGGGAAGGAGCCGATGCGATGCGCAAACGTGCGGTAATGCTGCTCGGCCAGGATCGTCGTGGGGGCGAGGAAAGCGACCTGCTTGCCGCTCATCACCGCCTTGAAGGCGGCGCGGAAGGCGATCTCGGTCTTGCCGTAGCCGACATCGCCGCAGACCAGGCGGTCCATGACGGTGGGCTTCTCCATGTCCTCCTTGATCTCATCGATGCACTGCAGCTGGTCGGCCGTCTCATCGAAGGGGAAGGAGGCCTCGAACTGGACCTGCCAGTCGGTGTCCTTGGCGAAGGCGAAGCCCACGCTCTGCTGGCGCTTGGCATAGAGGTCGATGAGGTGCCGCGCCAGATCCTCGGCGTTCTTGCGCGCCCGCTCCTTCTTGTGTTCCCACCCCTGCCCGCCGAGCTTGTCCTTCTTGACCACCGAGCTGTCGCTGCCGACGTAGCGCTGCACGAGGTTGGCCTGCTCGATGGGCACGTAGAGCATCTCGCCATCCGCGTAGGCGATCTTGATGAAGTCGCGC
>Ga0116159_1001222_pt1 | contig 28106 bp, 32 predicted proteins | sample AD_JPNAS1_MetaG_FD_89878 | JGI IMG/M metagenome (GOLD analysis project Ga0116159, IMG submission 89878) | Active sludge microbial communities of municipal wastewater-treating anaerobic digesters from Japan - AD_JPNAS1_MetaG | ecosystem: Engineered > Bioreactor > Anaerobic > Digestate | place...
GCTGATCCCGCGTGCGGACAGCCAGGCGAGGACCTCATCATTCCTGGCGAGGTTCCCCTGTGCCCAGGTAACAAATTTCCCGGCCTTTTCCTGCCATAAATCAGCGGGGGCGACATGCTCGTTTGGAACAAATTCCGGTTTTTTCCTCTCATCGGGACGTTCCGGGTTTATGTTTCCAAACGATGACATGCCGCCCGGCGCCGATCCCTGAGACGCGAAGGAGGGATTCCCGCGCTCAGGCAGTGGAATATTAAGATAATCACAGGCGTCAACAAAAGACATTCCCTCAAAATCACGAAGAAATTGGATGTTATCGCCGTGTTTCCCGCATTGCCGGCACCAATAACCGCCCTTATCTTCGTTTTGTTCCGGCCAGACATGAAAACGATCCTCCCCGCCGCACCCCGGACATGGACCCTGCCATTCTCCGCAATTAGTGTTGGATACTTTTTTCATCTTCACTTTTCGTGACGCCAGATCCAGGGTGTTCATGATATATCCTTGATTGCCTTCATAATCTCATAGGCAATTTTTGGAACCTCTGGAAAATTCTTCTTCAATACTTTCTGGCAAAATAAATCTATCTCCACAAATTGCACTGTTTCAATATTTGCCCATTGAGCCGCCAAGGAAAAACCGCCAATTCCTGAAAAGAGGTCGATGTGCGTTAAACTTTTCAAACCGTCTACCTGCTCCTTTTTTTCTTCTTCTCTTTCTTTTTTATAACTATTTATTTTCATTACAATATATATTATATTTATGTTTAATGGTTCCCCTTATTAAGGGATGCATGGATAGTTTACCTATATTTATACATGCGAGAAGTGTTTTTTGATTGCAGGGAATTAGAGAAGGCGTAAACTATCCACGCTTCCCCCTGAAATTTCCTCAACCAGACTATCAACCGCAATCCCTGAAACATATTCGCATGTTATGACGCATCCGGTAAAATACGAAAACCAGCGTGAGTAGATGGTTTGAAAATGACCGGCGACAATTTCCGTGATCTTCGCTTCCATCGCCTTCCCGGTTTTAGGGATGGATAGATGGTTTCCTCTGTGTTTGTTCGTGAATTCCATATTTATAAACTTTGTTGGTTAAACTCGGGTCTAAGTGTCTATCTCTCCCTGTTGATCCTGATCCTTTAGGGCGATCCCATGATAAGTGACGCAACCGTTGACTTTCGTCTTCTTGAATTTCTGTTTGAGTTGCTTTCCGAACCATGTTCCGGTCCGCTCTTTTTCGCCGATGTTGTCGTGATACCAGGTGACATATCTCTTATAGAGAACGTTCGCTTTTTCCTTGGCGCCGTCTTCCCGGATGCAGCATTCGTCGATGAAATCGGCAAGGACATCTTCCCCGCGTCGGTATTCCTCCGTTGCCGCTGTGATCTCCAGGGGCGGATTCAATCCCTGTTGCTGATAAAGGAGGCACCCGCGCACCAGCCAGGCGAGAATGCCGGGGGCCTCGGCGCGGATCTGCTGATCGAGGTCGGTGATGGCGCGACGCTCATAGGGCTCCTGGGGATCTCGATTGACAAAGGATATTGTGAAGGGGATCAGGTGCAGGCGCTCCCAGAATGCTTTGTCATTCGCCGGGGCCTCGGGCTGTGTATTGGTCATCAAAAACAGCTTATGTGTCGGGGTGAAGCGTGTCTGAAATTTGTCGTGGGGGTTACGGCCTACCATTTCATCCTTGCCGGTCAGCCATTTGATCTTGGCGGCGCTGAACTTTTGGCCCTCATCGATCTCGGAGGCGAAGGCCATGCGGACGCCTTTTAAGGACATAATGTCCGGCGAGGGCGCGGAGCTGCTTTTAGCGTACTTCTGGGAGAGCAACATTTCGGACGGTATGGACCCGGCCATGGCTCCCATGACATGGCTGACCGTCTCGATGATCAGGCTGCGCCCGTTCCACCCGGTGGGTCCGTAGAGGACGGGGAAAACCTTTTCCTTGACCAGGCCGGTCATGGCATAGCCGAGGAGGCGCTGAAGGTAGGCGACAAGGTTTTCCTTGCCGGCGAAGATCTCCAGGAGCGTCCTCTCCCAGATTGGCGCCGGGGTGTCGATGCCCAGGAATTCAATCGGGCTGGCCAGGGAAAGGTAATCGCCTGGGCGGCCCGGCTTCAGGCGGCCCGTCTCCAGATCAATGACCCCGTTGGCGCAAGGAAAGAGCATCGGGCGGTTATCGAATTCCTCGCCGGTGATGGCGATGGGGTTCTCCGTGGTGTGGGCGAATTCCAGACAGTTGCCGCGCCGGCGGGTGCTCCGGAGGTGACTTGCTCTTTTTAGGAGGGCATCCTTTTTGTCTTTGAGTTTCACGGCTACATCCGATTTCGCACTTTCCCCTGCAGCCAGGATCGTCGTCAATTCATCCGACACGCGCTTGAATTCGGCCAGGTAGTGCTCGACGACCTGCTCCACGGCGGCCAGGGAGCAACCCATGGTGTCACGCTGCCAGCAGTGCCCGGCCCACTTGAACCATTCCATGGTGTTCTTGCAGTAAAGGAATTGATCCCTGAACAGGGTGGCATAAAAAACGCCGTCGCCCAGCTCGTTGGCGAAGAGACATTCGTTGATGAACTTTCTTGTAATCTCCGGCTTGCCGTTCCCCGGCGGTCCACCCGCCTGAGCCGCTTCTTGCTCCACCCGTTCCTGCACTTGTTTGCGGATGTCGTCCGTGGTTTCGTCAGTCATTCGCTGCCCCTGGCTCCGATGTCAAAATATATTAGCATAATGTGCATAGTCCCAAAGTCTCATGAAATTTATAATTCACCCGGACCCGAAATCTGGGACCTTGGCAGCCGTATAGAATCCATCTCGCCGGAAGGACCCGCGAGGTCGGAAAGCCAGTAGATACTTGATATGATTATTGAATAATGGGGTGCGGGGTTTGAGAGGAAAACGCCCCTCGCTTGGAGTTATGGCGAAGAAAACAATCAGTGAAATAAATAAAGAGAAAAAGGATGAAGAATCATACGGGGGATGATGCGATCGTCGATTATAGGGCATCCTCGTAAGCCGATTATAGTTAATGATATTGGTCACTTATAATTATCCTCTTGAGATGATGCAGATGATGGGGTTTTTGTCTGATCTTGAGATGATTTCTTATCGTTTTGGAATACCAGGCGGCGGAGGCTCTTAACCACAGCGTCCTTATATGCCGGCAGGCAATGGCCAACCAGGTCGTCAGGGGTGCCCTCGCGGGTGACGATCTTGAAGCGGATCGCCGCTACGTTGCGTCCCCGGGCATCTTTTGTGAAACCGTCGTCATAGATACCTATTATTTGAGACATCATTCTCCCTTCCTGGGACTTGCCCAATGATTATTTGGTAAGGCGCCATTCCAATTCGTGCTGAAAAATGGGAGCGAATTTCTCATTTACAAACGTGGTTATTCTCGGCATGAATAGCCTTGATCCAAAGAGACCGCCTATGCCAGGCCCAAGTAGCTGTTTAAGTGGCAAGCGTTTATCGCTGGTGCGCTGCATGACCGCTATATGCCCCGACTTCAAGATCGTAAGGAAGGGTTTAGGTTCGCCCTTGATTTCCTTGCGGTTGCCTCTCCTGATCTCCGCCGTTACTGTGCCGCCACGCTTCAGGCCGCCTGATGCCTGGGCCTTCCTGGTATATCGAAAGCCTTTCTTCTTGCTGACCTGTACGCCTGATTGACGAGGCCCGAAGTATGACAGGGCCATGCCCAGACCGCGCCCTTCGATGATGGCTTGCAGGTTAGCGCAGCTCCGGGCTGATACTTTAAGGAATTGATTGACCCTGCCGGCTTGGACATTAAACTCCGAACGGATCTCCTTGGAGGCAAAGGTTTTTGTCTGTGCCGCCGTTTTGTTGATGGCGCTGCTCGCCGCGGCTACGACCTTATTGGGGTCGAACATTTCGAGGGCTTCCTTGATACCGTTTATCTTGATCGATACATCGTGCATGATCATGCCTCCGTTAATTACGCATTGTCTCCGTGGCCAGCCGATACTCTACCAGGGTTCCACGGTGATTCATGGACCTGGTCTTTACCGTGACGCCGGTGCCGGCCAGGGCGCGGCGGATCTGGGCGATCTTCTTATTGTAGCCCAGAATGGCCAACTCCTTGACGATCTCGATATTGTAGATCGGTCCGTAGGTTAGGCGCTCATAAAGACGGTGCGCCTGGGTGCCCCATTGAAACGGATTCTTTGGCGTCATCTGCTTTACCTCCTTGATGCCCTTAACGAGGCGCCCCGCTGCGGTCGTCACAGTAGGCGTCGGTGAAGCCGCGTTCACGGCATGTCCGTTCCCATTCATCAAGGCTGGAGAAATCGTCGTCCCCGTCGCCGGTGTTGTCGCCGAGGGAACACATAAGGATGGCGTAGCCGGCAATGTCCCGCCAGGGGTTCTCCCCGAAGGCGTCCTTGTGGGTAGCGATGCGCTTTATTTTGTCCCAGGTCCTCACGATGGCCAGCATGTTCTCGTATTGATCCACCGGCACGCCATGGGGATACAGAAGAAGCAGGAAATCACGGCATTCCCGGAACGAATCCCCGTAAGCCTCGTTTTTCGCGTCCACCAGGGCGCCGATGCTCGTGGCGATCCGCTTATATTTCTCGCCATGATAAGCAACTTTATCGTCCATGGGCCTGCTCCTTCCATGTCCGACTCACATGAGCGGCCTCCTCCCTGCCCTGATATTTCGGCATTTGCATTTGCAGAATCCACAAGACCTGTTGTTCGGGTGTCCTCCTAAGCCGCTTTGCTTCCGCAAGGATATATTCATATACTTCCAGATCAATATCCTCGTTGAAAAGGAGGGTCATCAACGCTTGGGAGCCGGGGCCGTGTGCTTCCATATCAACAGCGGGAAATGCTTTCTGCGGGAACTTTCCTAACTTTGTTATGGGTTGATGCGTAACGGCATGGAAATTATCTCCTTTGGCAATGACATCAGCATGAATTATATCGGCAGTCGGCGCCGGCGCATTTGAAGTTTCTTTGATCATCTTATTATGACCGGCATGGTTGACGACACACCTATTATTTGGATCGCATAATCTGTCCTTCGCCTTAGCCAGGGCCTTTTCCCGTTCATCTCCCGTCAAGCCTTTTTGGGCCTCATGACAAATCGAACAATGACCGGCGGCATTGTAAATGCCCATGTGAGGCCTATTGCAGTTGGTGCAGGTTCCTTTCTTCAAAGTTTCCTCCTTCCCGTCTTGCTGCGCTGCTTTCTGTATAAATTTTCCGTTCGGCTCCCGGTTGCCGCACTTCATACACGCCCAGCCATGGTCGCCGGGCAGGCCTGGAATATAATCCTGGTAGATCATCCCGCTTTTGCAATTTCCGCATATAATGCCGTTCATTGTTGCCTTCTCACCATTTGCGCTCTTCCGGGGAGACGGATTCGCGAAATCCGTCTCCCCGGTTTTCCCGCCCGGCGTCTCAGTTCGGAACAGGCGGGGGGACTGCCGGCTAATATACGGGTCCGGGCCAGGGGAGGAGGTAGATAGCCCCGGCCCGGCGGATAAAGTCCTCTACCGAATCCAGGCGGCCATCAATGCCGGAAGGATTATTATAATTACCGCCGCCGCAACTGCCGCCCAGGCCAGGATGCGCGACCATATATCAGCTTCGTCCATAATGCGGTCCATGCGTTTTTCCGTGATGCCGTCGCCAATCTGCTTCTCCAGTTCCTTCCTCATTTTCCATATGAGTTCGTAATTTGTTGTCAGCATCGATGACCTCCATTTAATCACTAATGGCCCCCGAACATTGCGGGACGGGGGCCATCGGCATACTACTGGTTTCCGTTGACCGCTTCTTCGTTTGTTTTCCGGGAAGAATAGACCGGGACTTTGCGGAGCGCGGGCGTAGGCCGGAATCCGACCCGGAGGGGTTCTTGCCGCCGGTCATGGAAACCGGGACCATCCGCGCCTTGAAGCGCCCGGAAGGGTCCGTCATGCTCTTGTTGCTCCTGTTTGTCTTGGTCCAGCCTGCTGGCATCGCCGCCCAAGGTTTGGTACGTTTGAAATGTTCGATCAGAACGCTGTTGTTGCCCGTGCTGAGGTATTCGGCCACAGCCTCCTCGTAGGTGGGGCCCGGGATCGGCTCCATCATGCCATGGGCGATGAGGATAAGGCTGACCTTGTTCATCGCCTCTTTAAGACTATAATCTGTGTTGTAAGATGAAATACACGACAGCAAGTGTTGTGTCAAGAGAAAATATTTACTGCAATGAAAAAAATTGATTTGTCTTTAAATTACGATGAGATAAAAAAGCGAATTGAGCTTGACAAAGAAAAACACAAGGTAGGCGAATGGGCTAAACACACGGGCGCCAACAGTGCGTCAATCAGCAATATACATGGCAAAAAAACTAAAACCAACCCATCACTGGAACATATTGTCGCCGTCTCGAATTTCACCGGGAAACCCACCGAATGGTACCCCCACGGCCGCTGGCCCGCACCGCCACCGGCGAATATAAGCCTGGCTGCGGAAGAACTTAACCCGTACAAGAATAACCTGGGGGATTTTCTGTGCGGATGCAGAAAAAGAACCACAGACGCACGCAAAGATATCAAGGAGGTTCTGGAATCCGATAATGATAGTGTAGCTGATGCCTTGTTATCTAACATCAAGGTATTTAAGCACGCCGTCAAACAAGATCAGCGTATCACAGAATTAGAGAATAAAATTAAATACATAGTTGGTGAATCGTCAAAAATGCAGAGTGGCGCTTCCTGAGAGGTAGGCCCGTAAAATTGGTGAAAGAAAATAACCTGATTGTATTATATTAATAAAGCGGTTGAATTCAAATACAATATATGGATAACGTCAAAGAAATTATGAGAAATCTCGATCAGGCAATTTCGGAAAGAATGGGCAAACAATTCAGGATCTTCTGAATAAATTAAAAACCGATTTAGAAAGCCAACAAAAATAGAGAGCCCATGGCCGTGATAACCAAATGCCGCTCCTGCCGCGCTATTGTCAAAGATCCGGCAATGCCTTGCCCGGCCTGCGGATCTGTCGATAAAACATTTTTTGTCCGGTATTATCCGGAGGGGCGCAACGGAAAACGGTCCTGGTATCCCCTGGAAGATACGATCACAACGATTGATCAGGCCAGGGGCTTTGACGAGGCATTGCGGGCGGCGGCCCTGGAAGGACGGAAGCCGGGATCTGTCCGGGATAGTCTCACGGCTTCGACCATCGAGGACCTGACGCCGGACTATCTGGAATGGGTCCGGCTCCATCGAACCAAACAGACCTACCGGGAACGGGAATATACGATGCGCTATATAAACGCGATCATCGGCAACGTCCCGGTCCTGGCCTTCAACGATCATCATATTTCGCTTTACCAGAAGTCCCGGAACGCCCAGGGCGTCAGCAACAAGACGATCAACAAGGAGCTTTATTACGTCCTGGGGTTTCTCAGGTGGGCGCGGGATGAAAAAGGCCTGGACGTCCGGGCCGTCAAGATGAAGAAGCTCCCCTACGCCCGGCCCATTCCTTTGGTGTTATCGCCCGGCGAGGTCGCCCGGATCTTGGAAGCGGCGCCGCCGTTTTACCGGGCCTTCTTCCTGGCGCTCTATTCCCTGGGATTACGATTTACCGAGGCGAGGACGCTGCGCTGGTCGGACATCGACTTTGAGAATAACAGCGTCCGGTGCATCCAGAAGGGTGGGGCCTGGAAGATATTGCCCCTGTCCGGTTCGCTGAAAGCCGCCCTGAAAGTGTTGGAAGGGCGGAACGAGTCTGACTATGTCTTTTATTCGCAGAGGTCAAAGGGGCCGATTGTGAACGTCAGGAAGGCAATAAAGAACGCCTGCGTGGCGGCGAAGATCGCGAAGCATGTCAGCCCCCACCTGTTCCGCCACTCTGTAGCAACACATTTGATGGGCGGGGGGCCAATCTGCGGATCGTCCAACAGATGTTAGGTCATGCCGACATCGAAACAACCCAATGGTACACCCATGTAGCCCTGGATCACCTGCGAGAGGCGGGGGATATGATAGAGGCGGGGATGGCTAAAAATGGGTCTGTGGCTACGGGTCAAAAGCAATAAAAACAAGGATTTAAATGCGTCTGTGGCTACACCTAAAAGTGGAAATACTGAATAATATCAATGAAGATCTTTTAACTCCGGAACCAAAGGCCCTGGGTTCGAGTCCCAGATCGCCCACCAAAATCAAGGGGTTACGAGAGTAACCCTTTTTTACTGTGGCGACGAGTGGCGACGCTTTTCAATATATCTCTTGACAGGATCCTCAGGATTATCTCCCGCAATCTCCAGGTATCTGCATGTTTTGCGTGTCCCAACCAGGACATGACGCTGGGCCGGATTTCCGCCAAGGTTATCTGCCCGCTCTGGTGCAAACGCCTAAACTTCCTGAATCTTCGCTTTGTCCGCTTTATATTTCCTTTGCGCATCAACCGGAAATCCGGCCAGATTCGATAACCCAGGAAATCGACCGAGCGGAGGCCGACCGGAAAGATTTGCGTTTTGCTGTTAAGTTTCAAGCGCAGGACGTTATCGAGAAAACCCTCGATTTCCGCCAGCACCCAGCTAAGAATTCGCTTATCACCGTGAAAGACCACAAAATCATCCATATAACGAATATAATATCTGACGCCCAGGTCTTGCTTGACGAAGTGGTCCAGTTCGTTCAAATATACGTTCGCCCATAACTGCGATGTCAGGTTGCCGATGGGAAGCGCCGTATCCGCTCCATTGCTGTCAATGATTTTATCGATGAGGTCCAAGGTATCGAGGCACGCGATCTTTTTGCGGACGATCTTCTTTAAAGCCTCATGATCGATGGAGGGAAAGAATTTCTTTATGTCACCCTTCAGGCAATAGACACGGCCCCACCTGGTACGGGCGGCGCGAAGGAAGCGGACAGTCCGTAACACGCCGGAAAGGACACCTTGGCCACGGCGACAAGCATGGGAATCGTGGATCATGCCGCGCTCAAAGATGGGCTCGATGATATTGCAGAGGGCGTGGTGGACGACGCGATCGCGGAAAGGCAGCGCGGCGATCAGGCGCTCTTTCGGTTCGTACACCGTGAAATATTTATAGGGTCCGGAGCGGTAAGACTTCCAGATCAAATGATTCTGGATGTCGATGATGTTGTCTTCGAGGTGGGCGCTGAATTCGAGAACATCCCACTTGTATCGCTTATTTTTGCGGGCTTTGTGGTAGGCATGGTGGATATTGTCGAAATCGTAAATGAGCGGGTAGAGGTTCTTGTAGGTTTTTGCCATGCGTAGTGGTGTCCCTTTCGTGAAAATGCGCCCCGTTCGTTGCCTACCAGGGGCGCATCCCGTTTTTTAGTTTTCACCTTTAAAAATATGGTGAGGGTCATGGTTCCAAAGATTTACGCACTGCGCCCGGGGACCTGACCCTGGGCTTCGGGCTGATGGTGTCTTTATCTTTGCGGCGCGGAAACCGATGTTGTAGTTCGAGTTCGACGGCGCGTTGTTCAAGTTGAGATAGAAAACGCCAGCGTTCTCCCCGTTGTTGAAGTTGCCACCACGTAAGGCCGCACGAATCAACCATGCCCCTGTTTTGAGGGCTGCGATTTCTTGATCCACCCGCCGAGGATCTTGCCTATTTCGTCAATCATCATCGCGTGATTCTCGTATTTTTTGATCGACATAAATTTTAGATCTTTGGCCAAGCGGATCAATAGCCGCAACTTCTCAATTTCTAAATCAATTTCAAAGAGTATGGGCAGCTTGTTTCTTGATTTGTTCGCATGGACGATGAGTTTGCTCACATCGATCATGCTGTTCTGGATCTGCTGCCCGATTATAAACCGCTGAGACTGCGGAAACCTGTTGATGATGGGGACGGAATAAAGGATAAGATCGTACATCTTTTGATAAATGACCAGGTTATCCATCCCCATCCTTTAATTTTCACCTCCTTTCGTAAAACAGATATACAGATTACAAAAAACAGATTTTCATAAAGCCTTTGCGGCGCGGAAACCGATGAAGTAGTTCGAGTCCGACGGCGCGCTGTCCAAGCGGAGACAGAAAACGCCAGCGTACACCCCGAGGTAGAAGACGCCACCACGTAAGGCCGCACGAAGGGCAGTTTTGGAATGATAATAATAGTCATTCCCGTATGCTGCCGCGCCTGTCCCGTCAGAGGTCGCCGGGAGGGCCAGGGCATTGAGGTCGGCATCGCTGTCCCGGAGCGTGAGGATCTTGTTTCCGGATGTCATGCCGGCGGTAATATCCAGCGTGATTGTTTTATTTATCCAGAACGTCGCCGTGCCGTTGGAGGGGCTTCCGGAGAGGGTCAGGGTTGTGGGCGTGTTGGCAGTGATAGTGTAGGAGGCGCCCGCCCCCGCTGACGCCTCGGCGATATAGGCTTGACAGGACGACAGCGTGCCGTTGGCGTATGCTTTCGTCGCCGCCGCTACCTGCAATTCCTCGTCGTTCTGGAATGCGCCGGTTATCCCAATCAAACCCAGCGTGCCGTATGTTCCGGAATCGTTGTCGGAAAACACGATGCCGGATGCTCCGGAGGTCAATCCTGTCACCGTATCGCCCAGGGCAAAATTCCCGGTCTGTCCATCATAGCCCAGGTATTGTGCCGAGAATTCTCCCACCTCCGTGCCGTTGGCGGCAGCTACACCCGTAACCAATCGCACTGTCCCGCCGGATGTCCAGGCATTTGAGAACGTGGAGCCCTGAAGATCAAAATTGTTGGCGTCGATAACCGTGATTGTCCACGAGGGATTGCCGTCGGTGTTGTTGGCCTCCGTTGTCCCGCCGACGGCGATTATGGAAACCTTGTTGTTGGTCGAATAACCGTGGGTATTGCAGGTTATGCGGATCAGCCCTGATCCGTTATTGGCGGCGCCGGCCACGTTTTTGCTGGATAATGAGGTGGATGAAGAGGCGATGATTTCATTGTCGGAGAAGGCCGCGCTGGTGGTGCGCCGGATCTCCAGGATGCCCGTTGTTCCCAGGTCAATGACTTTGGTGATCACGCCCGCCGCTCCGGAGGTGAGACCTTGCAAATTATGGCCGACGGTAAATCCCGCCTCCTCGGCGTCGTATTTCAAAATAGTCTTCCATTTCTTCATCCAGTTGACGCCGGCGCCGTCACAGGTGAGGGTATTCGTGCCGCTGATTGTGCCGCGCCCGAAGGGGCTGCCCTCATAGGACAGATCTAAATTGGCGCTGATCTGGGGATAGCCGTCCGTCGTCATGAGCATGCAAACCCATTGAGCTACCAAGCCCTGTAGATCGAAAACGCCTGATCCCAGGTGATTATGAGCCCAGGTATTCGGCCCCGTGCCGGGGAGCGCCCGATTGTAGGATGCGGTTTCGGCCTTCAGGTGGCGGTCCGTGCGCGCCTTCTCGGTGGTATAGGTTGCATCGGACGGTGGATCGACATTGGCGTTTCCGCCATGAGGCTGGGTGGACTGTTTTTTGGCCAGAAACGCCAGGGACGCCCACTCGAAATCGGTCAGCAGATGCCAGCCCTTGCCCTTATTGGCGCAGGCGATCATAGCCTGGGGAAATGTTATATAGTCCCAGACCGGAACGCCGGGCTTGCTGATGCCGGGAACGCTGCCGGCGTTGCCGCTGTGGGCCACATCATACCAGGCGGACCCCTGCTCGTTGATGGCGGACGGCTGGGAACAGATAAATTTGTCCACAATAAACCCGCCAAACAGGATGGATGTCAATCCCGTATCGACGCCGTAAAATCGCGGGACGACGACGCTGTGATTTTTAAATGATTTTTTGTATCCGCTCGGCATGGTTACACCTCACCTTCCTTATTCTCAGGTTGGAGCGTCAAATCCGGCCCCACCCGCAAAGTCTGAAAATCGTCAATGGTCAATCCCGCCGTATAGGCCAGGGAGCCGTCCTCCTGAATCGTTATCCCGAGGGAAGCAGCCTGATTTGTCAAGACGGAGTCATCGTCGCACTGCATATTGCAAACGACGCCCCAGGTGCGCAGATCCGCATCGCCGCCGTGACCGGCATAGCCGCCTGTTATTCGCGGGTTAAGCCCTGCCGTTTCCAGGGCAGCAACCAATGCCTCGAATTTTTCAATCGCGCCGGGCAACATCCCCGTAAATTCGCTTCTCATATGATTTCTCCTTTCATGTCGATCATGTCGATTATATTCTCCGGGCCAGCATCGTCCATGTTCCCGACGCCAGGTCTATTGTTCCTCCTGTTTCGTTTTGCAAGCGAGCCTTGGCGGTGTCTGTTGCGCTTACCCAGGCGTTCAGGGTGATCCCCTGGAGGTCATAGGGGGCCACGCAGTCTATGGCAAATTGCCCCAAAACTAAACCGCCGTAGGCGATCGCTGCGGACGTCTCCCCGACGCCGTCGCCCAGGGAACCCGGGTCCCAGGTAAATGTGACCGGCGGTAAATAGACCAGATCTTCGACTGCATTTTCCACGTCGAGGGTGCGCTCATCCTGACGGGCCGCCAGATTGCCGGCGGGAGTGACCGCCCGGGCGGTGTCGGTCCCGGTAGTGGCCTCCGCCGTAGTAGCCAACTCAACCTTTCCCGGCGCTGAATCCGTGGCAGCGGAAACCCACCCGTCCACCTTGCCGCTGCCGTCGGCAATGACGATCTTCGAGGCTGTAGGGGTCGCCGTGGCATTGGCCGGGTCCTGGACCACTTTAGATGATCCGTCCAGAGACGCCAAACCGGATGCCGCCGCCTTGCCGAGGATGGTCAATGTTTCCGCGAGGGTCTTTTTGACAAACGTGCCTACTCCCGAGGCCACCAGGAAATCATTGGCCGCCGTCGCCAGAGAATGGGCAATGCCGCCCAGGTTAGCCAGGGCTGTAGCGGCGACTACATCCGACAAATTGGAGGATTTGGCGCACTTGGTATCGGCATATGTTTTGGTCGCTTTTTGAGTTGCGATTTTAACATCGCTGTTGGCCGTTAGCGTCCCGTCGGTATCGAGGTAAGAGGCCGGGACTTTCGTGTCGGCATATGTTTTTGCGGCGGCCTGAGTTGGAACGGCATAATCACTATTTCCCGCCAGCGTGCCGTCCGTATCTACGTTGATAAGATCATCGATGATGTTCTCGCAGGTATTGTCCGCCGCCATTTTGGTGTCGGCGTACGTTTTAACCGCCTTCTGGGAGGGAATGCGAGTATCGCTGTTTCCTGCTAACGTGCCGTCCGTATCCATCTTGGCGGTGATATTGGCCGGAGTTACGGCCCGCACCGTATCCGTGCCGGTAATCGTTTCCGCGTCCGTGGCTAGTTCGACAATGCCGGATTTGGTGGCGCTTGCCGCCGCCACGTCGGCCTCCTGTTCGATCCAGACGCCGGCGGAACTGTAATCATCCGGGCGAACCTTGTAGGGGTGGCTGGCAGTATCTTCCGCGTCAGTCGCCGCTGCCGAAAACTTGAAATACAGCATTTTGTTAGTGGATAGTGCCACTTGCGCCCGATCGCCGTCGGTCAGGGCTGCAACATGATATGAATCCAGGGCGCGGGTTGCGCCGCCGGTCAGGGCCGTGCAGTTATAGGTTGTCAATACGGCCATATTGTTTCCTCCTTTCTCCGGTTTTTTATCTACGTTTTCGCTGCCGCGATAGTTACGCTAAGCCGAATATCCCCAGACATCGATCGGGGCTGCCGCTGCGTCTCCCCAAACATCGGCGTCGCCGAAATCGTCTTCGATGGCTGCCAGGCGGGCCGAGGCCAAGGTGATTTGCGTCTGCCAATACCCGCCGCCGCCGTGGATCAGCTCAAATTTCGGGATCTCCGCATAGCGGACCAGATGCCAAACCAATGTCCAGGGGTGCCGCCAGTAAAATGTTTCCGCGACGTCCACCTCGTCGGCATGAGCTTCCAGCAGTGCCTTGTCGTAACCGTCGATCAGGGGATATGACAGGCCGAAGGTCGTCCGGGCCATCGTAAAGCGTTTTCGCCCGTGGACATAGCCGTATTCGCTCTTGGTGGTCAGGCCGGTCTTCTCCCGCTGTTCCGATAATGGATAAGCCGGATTTATTGTCAGTGACGGAAAATTAGCTGCGCTCATATCGCCGTACCTCCGCTGTCATAGCCGCTATGATAATAAACCGTGTCGTCGTATTCCAGGGCGGACAAGTTGAACAGGCAATCCACGTCCCGGGCAATGTTAGTCACCCGGTATTTGTGGACTTCCCCCGTCGCCCGGACGATGACGAAGACATCTTCTTGCGCCTTGCCGGCCAGATCCGCGGACAGGTTGAACGTATCCGTGGCGGTGTCCCAAGGGCCGGTGATGGTCCGCGATTCCAGACTGTCGTCGGCGAGGCGGACCCAGATCGTGCAATTGCCGCTGTATGTCGCCGTGTCCAGGGTTATGGCCTGATCCAGGACGATCACGTTGGCGGCGATGCCGGTCTGGTCTCCCAGCCGCCCGCCGAAAGTCAGGTCGTTTCCCTCGTCCTGGGCGACGATCATGTCGCCGGGGAGACAGGCGATGGCGTCCACATCGGCCCCCCAGATCCGCGTACGGTTCAGGCGGTCGGAGATCTGCATCCGCAGGAGGCCGTAGCGCCGGGCCTCGTCCTCGTCGGTGCAGCCCCAGAGGAAAATGCTTTCCGTCGTGGGTACGCGGGTCAGGCTGTCATAGCCGGCTGATTTGATGGGGACCTTGTCGCGCCGATAATCGTAAGCGGCGTTTAGGTATTCGATGTAATACATGTCCGGACGGTTGGTGCGGGGGAGGAATTCCGTCGTGGCCGATCCTTCAAGGATGTTGCCGGGGCCGAAGATCTGCTCCGGCGTCGAAACCGGGGCTTCGATGGCCACCCGGATCGCCTGCCCGGCCTGGATGATCTGCGCCCGCCCGTGCTGGCATATTTTGTTTAGGGCGGCGGCCAGGGACATCTGGGAATCCAGGATCCCGTTCATGGTGATTCTGGTCGCGCCGTCCACCGTCCCGTCGCACCAGTCCGCCCAGGCGGACCAGGAGGCGTAATCGAGGCGGCTGGGGGATATCTTGTAGCCGTAACGCTCATTGGTCAGCAGGTCGTAAGCGGCCCACGCCGGATTGGTCGAGGCGACGGACATACTTCCCGCATCCACAAATGCGCTGCCCGAAATCGCTCCTCTGACACTGATTATTCCGCGATCCCAGATGGAGGTCACGGTCGGAGGTTTATTGTTCAGACGCTCCGACCCATCGATGATCAGACCCAGCAGGGCGATATGAGGGTATGCGAGGGGTTCGTCCAATATCTCATCCAGGCCTGTCCAGTATAGATCGGACATCTTGAGCGTGGACGACTCTTCGGGGCTGATCCTGGCCAGGCGGACCTCGTATCGGCCGCGCGCCAGGCCGGTGATCGGGTACTGACGCCTGACAGGCTCCCGCTGATGAGCCGTGACCGTATAGTCATCCAGGTGCGTCCACGCACCGCCGCCGACCGCTCGATAATAAATCCCGAATTCACAGGAGTGATCGATCAGCTCCGAGCTGCTGTTGATTTCGTACAGCCCCCTGGGAAATTCGACTAGGACCGTGATTTCGTCGCACTCGCCTCGGGTCGCAACCACAAAATCGTAGTCATCGGTGTACGCCGCCGCCGGAGGGGTAAAGTCGAGCGGATAATAGAGGCCACCCCGTTCTGAGCCCGGTTTGTGAAAATAGTAGTTCTGAATGATCCTGCACTCATCGATGTTACCCTTGCATGGATGCCACCCGGTATCGACGTATGCATGCCCGATCCGCAGGCCGCTCGTGACGGCGGGAAGGGCAACATCCGTGATTTTGTATCCTGCTTGCTGGCCATCCGCCCAAATGCCCCAGTATTTGCCCCAACGGTTGATTTCGATGTGATGGAACTCTCCATCCGTGAAATCGATGCCGTATGTGGTCTTGAGCGGATTGGTATTGAATGACCAGGATCCCAACACGTTGAAACCGATTATGTCGTTGTCTTTATCATAGAAGAGGCACCAGCCTGTCGTTGTGCTACAATACGACAACAATCCATAATATCGCGTCCCGGACACCAGTGACGGCAACCATTGCAGACTGAAACATAAATCTCTCGAATACATGTCGAAATCACTGGAGGCCAGATATAGCTGCGCGCTGGCCGTACCATCGAAGGCGGCCGACCCCGCCCCAAATTTTTTGTTCGTTGTGTCCAGCGTCACGCCGCCGCTATTGGTCAGCGTACGGGCAAATGGCGACGAATCAGTCACCACGTCGCTATCGAAGTGCAGAGACAACAACGTGCGCGTCTCAACCTTGATGGACAGATCCCTGTATTGATGGAGCTTGTCGAATCCGGCGATCACCGTCTGGTCGCTGGTCCCGCTGCGTGCATCGTACTGATAGGCGTCATACGTGGCGAGCTTGTCGTCTCCGATATAGATCTCGTCGGCGGATGCGGGAGGCGTGGCTTCACCCTCACAAATGGCGATCAGCATATAGAGCGCCTGATTGTCGGTATTGTCATTGGTCTCCAGATAATAGCCGACGATCTGGCCGCCACAGCGCATCTTGCCGTACAGGATGGGGATGGCCAGCTCCGGAGACCAGGAGTTTTGCGGTCCGGCCCAGCCGTAGGTAGTGGTCCCGCCCATTGACCCGGCCCCCGATGCGGATAGACCGGAGATGGACGGCATATTGGCGGCGACATCCACCGGGGGCAGCAGGGCGTTGATCATCATCGACCCGGCAACCATGACCGCCGTGCCGACGGCGGCGGAAACGAACAGGCCCATCGCCGTGAGCGATGTGATTGTTGCCGTGGCCGTCATGGTCGTTGAAAACAGGCCCATCGCCATTGCCGCCGCCCCGCCGGTATAAACGGCCAGGGCCGCCACGGCGATCATGGCCAGGGGGCGGATTATATCTCCGATGCCGCCTCCGCCGGCCAGGCGGGGCACGAGCAGCAGATGGTCTCCGGCGGCAACCGGAGACAACCAGTCCGGATCCAGGCGCCGGTTGTGCATGACGATGCAGGCGCGGCGGGATATGCCGGGGAAATGGGCATGGATGACATCCGCGATGACGGCCCCTGGGGAAAGAGGAACAGGCAGCGATTTCCAGCCGACAGGGAGGCAAAAGGGATTATATGATGCGGGGATGCGGTCCGCCGGGAGGGAGGTCAGACTAATATCTGACGCCGGGGCGGACTCTTTTGTGTCCGGAGTAATGTCCACCGCCGGGCCGGCGTATTTATAATAACCCCTGATCCTCTTTCTCCAGGCCGGCGAGGACAGGCGATCAATGGTGACGCCGCCGGTGGCGGCGCGGGCATGGATGAACCGATCCGCATCAATGACGACGCCGACATGGGAGATGAGACCCGGATACGGATAGGCGATGGCGACCAGGCAGCCCGGTATCGGGGACGGGATCTCCACCCAATCCGGGCGGGCGGTAGTCGCGGCGGCGTCAATGGCGGCGGGGGTGTGTTCCGGGCCGGGCAGACCGTAATCGGGCAGCTCGACGCCGTAGCGGCGCATGACCTCCATGACCAGGCCATAGCAGTCATAGCCTTCCGGCCCCCGGCCGTCGTCGCGGAAAGGCTTGCCGATCAGGTCGTCGATTTTCGGCTGATTGTTATGCATCGGCCACACTCTCCGCTGTACCATTTTCAGAAAATCCGACGCCCGGGATCGAGGGAAAGCCGCCGAATCGCCCCGTATTCGATCCACCGGCCATAGCGGCGCAGGCGGCCAGTGTTTTGTTGCAGGACGTGGTCGCCCCGGCATAGCCGCATTCCGTCGATTTGAACGTCCACCGGCAATTCTGCCGGGTATAAGTAAAGCGGGGGCACCGGCGGGCCCAGAAGTTTTCCGGCTGCAACTCGATGGATACCCATTCGGCGGCGCAGGTGATCTTGCCGACGGAAAACGTCTCCTCGATGACGGCTGCCTCGTCCAGCTCGTTGGAATAGACCACCCGGATAATGACCACCGCCGCGCCCATGCCGTCCATAGACTCGATATAGCGCTGTACGGACCGGAGGACGTTGCTCACCCGAAGCGCCACAGATTGGACGGAGCCGTCGGCGCTCTGCTTGGCTTCTTCCAGGTCGAAGGGGTAGGCGATCCATGTTTCTCCGTCCCAGACGATGTCTTCGGTGTTGCGGACCAGCCGGAGGATCGTGGCGGCGAGATCGTTGAATTGTATCTCCAGGAGGACCAGCCACGCCCCATCGTCGGAGAGCTTATTCTTGGCCAGGGCGATGGCGGACGACAAGGATAGGGACATGGTCAGGACCTCATGTTGGCAAGCGTTTGACGCAACGGGGCGTAGCGTTCCGCCCCTTCGACGACTATATCGAGGACCCATTTCCGGCCGTCGAATTTCGGGGAGCCCTGTTGGCTGCCGGACAGATTCGTCCCGCTATTGTTGATCATGTTGATCTGGACATTCGGGGCAGCCGACTGGGATGATGTATCCGACAGCCGGGAGACGTCGCGGCGCGACAGAACAATTTCACCGCGCTGCAGGATGGCCGGGAATTCGTCCGACATCAGACCGCCGTGATACCGTTGCGCCCCGGCAAAGACGGCGTTGGGGACGATGCGGTAAAAGCTCGGGGCTGATTCGCCCACGACGCCGCCGGAATGGAAACCCAGGGCGGATCTGCCTATCCCAATAATCCCCGCCGACATCTGTTGGCCCATAACATTGGATATGGACCGGGCGATGGAATTCAGGAATGATGTCACATAATCACCCAATGATTTCATTCTACCCGTCATGATGTCAAAAAAGAAATCGCTGAAAGCCTGCTGCATGGCCTGGGCTGTGTTCTGGGCAACATCGTACATCTGCTGGCCGACGTCGGTCCATTGGTTTTCCAGGTTCGTCATCGCCAGACTCACCGCCCCGAAAGGATCGGTCATGGTCATTTCCCGGGTCAGGTCGGCGTAGGACTTGCGGGCGGCATTGACCTTGTCGCTTTGGGCGTACCAGGCGGATTCGTCTTTGCCTTTGTCCATCGTGGCCAGGTGCTCCTCCTCGGCATCGATCAGTTCCCGGACCAGGGCGATACGTTCGGTCAGGGTTTCCCGGTGGGCTGTACCCTCCTTCTCCAGAAGGTCCAGGGCCGCCAGACGGATGTTGATCTCCGATTCCCGGACGGTTTTATCGTAGTCGGCCTGGAGCTTTCGGGTTTGGTCCTTTTCCGCCTCATCGAGGGCGGTGAGCTTTTCAAGGTATTCCTCACGGTCCAGTATCCCGGCCTCGTGGGCTTCGAGATATGCTTTCCGCTGATCATGGGCGGCCGCGGCAACCTGGTCCTTGCGTTTTTGCAGCTCCGTCGCCTGGGCTTCCGTCACCCATTTGTCGGCCTCGGCCAGGGCTTTCTGCCCATTCTCGTATGCCTCCCGGGCGGCCAGCATCTCTTCCCGGGCCTGCTCGGCGCCGATCTGTCCTTTCATCCCCGCCGCCCAGGATGCGATGGATTCCCCCGCCGCCGTCCGCTCCATCTCCGTGGGCAGCTTGGCCGCCTTCTCCTTCAGATCCTCGACCTTCTTATCTATATCGATGATCTTCTTCTCGAATTCGCCCAGGCCGCCTTTGGCGATATCGGCTTCCATCTCCCGCTCGATCCGCGCCCATTCCTCCCGGAGCTTGTCGATTTCTCCACCGCCTTTGGCGGCGGCAATGCGTTTTTTCAGGTCATCCATGAGCCGGGCGAGATTCGCTTTGGCCTTTTCCGCGTCAGCGGCAGAGGGGCCCTTAGCGCCTCCTTCCGACGTCCCGGTGATATTAGCCGCACCCTTGAAAATCAGTTCTTCGGCGGCGCCGTACAGGTCCTTTGCCGTAGCCTCATGCTCGGCGGCAATCCGCAAGTCCTTGTCTTTCACCGGGCCGGGGCTCATAAAACGGGTGGACATCCGCCCCGCCGCCGCGACGAGAGACATGACCGCCCCGGCGGAATAGAGGGCCATCGCCGCAAATCCCTGCATGACGCCGAAAGCTTTTTGCAGGGCGACAATCAAACCCTTGCCGATTGTCTCTTTTACTTCCTCGATCTGGACCTGAAACTTTTTGATCTGTTTCGCGGCGTTGTCCTGAGAATCGCCGAGCTGGGCAGCCCGAATCGTGGCGTTCGCCATGACGATGTCCAGAAGGTTGACCTCCGTGACGCCGGCGGCGGCCGCCTGATTCAGGATGGTCATCTGTTCCTTGCTGATCATCCCCATCTGCCGGAGGGACCGGGGCATGTTCGTGGAGATGGCCTGGATCATGCCGTCGATAGACGTGGTGACATCCTGCCCGGTCAGGCGGGCGGCGAGGCGGGCCGCCTCGAAAACCTGGGGAATCTTCTCCGGATCGATGTCCGAGGCCATCGCAAAGGCGGCCCTTTGCATCAAGTGGGAGTCGTCAACGAAGCCGGCGGCGGCCTGCTTCATGTCGGCGGTCATCTTGGCTGCGTCCACGCCGATGGACTGGGCCATCGCCCCGAAGGCCTCCTCCGCCCTCAACGCCTCGGCGCCGAGATTTATATATTGCTTCATTGCAACCCAGGCCGCCGATGCAGCCTGAATGATTTGCGTTCCGGCGGCCACGACGGCGATATACTTGGCATGACAATTGGTCAGCCAGCTCATGCCCTGCGCCGTATTTGTGCTCGCATCTTGCAGATTCTTGAGGGCCGGGGCAAATTTTTCCATCTCCGACCTGATTTTGCCAATCTCAGCCGAGGCTTGATCATTTGCTTTTATAGTCAAAGAAACGTCTTGACTTCCCATTTTATCGTCCTATAATTTCAACTATGGAAATAATAATCTGCATATTTGCCGTTGCCTGGTTCATCGATTGGCGCATCGAGCAAACCCGCATCGACAGGGAATGGGAGAAGAGGAGACGGGAAATGAACGCCGCCTGGGAAGCCCTGGATGGGGAAATCCAACGTAACAGAGCATCATAACATCTCATCCCTCGTCGCATTACCCCATCCGATCTTCACATCTTTTCCCGCACATGGCGCACATGTCCGGCTGTCGGCAGGCCTTGAATTCATTCTTCTCTTCCGGTTTGCCAAATAACGCCTCCATCCACCAGCTCCGTTGCCGGAACGTTTCTTTCGCCCAGGCCTGAGCCTCAGCCAGAGTGACGCGCCAGGCGACGGCGTCGCGCCTGGTTATATCTCCGTTCCCGAGGGCGACGCAGAGGGAGACGAACCAGTCTGCATCGCCAGCACCTGCTCCGCGAACCGTTCCATCATCCCCACTACCTTCGCGAAGGCGGAAGAAAGCGGGTTGATGGAAAAAAAATCGTCAACGATCTCCATTGTCTGAGCAAGATCGACGCCCCAGAGCATTTCAGCGGCCAGGGCTTCCAAGTCCTTGTCCTGCGGAGACTTTCCCTGTCCCGTCAGAATGATGGCCAGGGCGATGGGGACCTTGTCGCCCAGGGCCTCCACTATGCCCATCGCCCCCGCGCCGGCGGGAATATTGGTTCCCTTCAACAACTCCTCCAACTGCTTGAGCTGGCCCAATACCTGGGGGCGGTGAACATAGGTCTTGCCGTTAATTTCGTAGGTTTTTTCCTGCATATCGCTCCTTTCTTTCAACCCCATCCCCACCTTGATCCTCCCCTTGAAGGGGAGGAATGATGTCGGGTATCCTCCCCTTGAAGGGGAGGAATTATGAGCCGGCTTACTTAAACGCGATGACAAGTTCGTCGTCGCCGGCGTTGCGGTTGAGCTGGCAATCGACGCCCAGGGACCGGATGCCGCTGTTGTCTGCCGCTTTTACGCCGGTGTACTGTACCTTCGGAGCGGTGATCGTGCAGATGTTTCCCGCCGATCCGGTCAAGGCCAGGGTCAGGTCGCCTTCGCTGCCGCTCCGCCATTTTCCGTAGAAGTCGTAGGTGGCTACCGTGACCATCTCCGGATCGATGGAGAGGGTGGGCTTCCGTCCGGTGATGACGGCGCTCTTGTAGCCGGAGGCGGCATTGACATCGGGCCGCAGGGCGATTTCGTTGTTCATGTTGATTTCCATGCTGCCGACCAGGGCGGCGTAGGAATCGATGGTCATGGTGGCGTTGAGGAAGGCAACCGGTTTCGTGGTCTCGTAGGTGACGCCGGAGGAGAGCATGGCCCCGTCCGTGACGGAGAAGTCGGCCCCGGTGAAGGTGAAGTGGAGCATGGCGTGCTTGCCCTTCTCCAGCTTGAGGGAGCAGTTGCCCCGGGCGCCCCACATCTTGTAGATGACCCCGTCGTTGTACAGGGCGAGCGTCATGGAGGAGATCCCCGTCGAGGCGGGGGCGTAGGTGACGGACACCCCGGCCGAGACGGTCTCGCCGAAGCCGCAGGCCTTCAGCAGCTTGCCCAGGGCCGGGGCCGTGCCGGCCGTGCCCGATCCCTTGACCTCCACGTCGAATTCCATCGTGGCCTTGCGGGCGCCAGGCACCTGGGAGAAGTTGGACAGGGACGCGGAGACGTTGTCCCTGGGATGCATCTCGATCTCGGGCTTGAAGGAGACGTTCATGGCCAGGAAGGCGTCGGCCCCGGCCAGGGTCTCCGCCGAGCCTTCCGTGCCTTCCGCCTTTGCCGCCAGTTGTGCGCGTTTCACGATCATTTTTCAGGTCCTCCTTTTCCTGGGGCCGGCCCGGCCGGTTTCGGGGTCTCGGTCTCCGGCGTCGCCGGGGTCCCGGCCTGTTGAATCAGCTTGATGTACTCCCGCTCCGTCAGCTCCCGGCCGTCCGGGCCGAACCAGCGGGTCGCGCCGGTGTTGCAGTGGTCGTTCATGGGGTCCTCCTTTTTCCGGGCAGGCACGGGGGCCTGCGCCTACCGGTTCTCACGTTCCTCCGCCGTCAGGGCCAGCTCGGCGACGTGGAGGTAATATCCGGAATCCGGGGCGATCTCCCGGATGCCGACATAATCGATCTGGCAGGGTCCGCTGAGGAGGGCGTCGCCGCTCAGGGTTTCCTTGCCGTTGAAGGCCTTGCGGACGGCGTCCACCAGGGCCTGAAAGGTCTTTTCCGATGCCGCCGCGTCGTCCACGGCGTAGAAGCCCTTGATCCGGAAGACGTGGCGCAGGCGGTTGGTGGTGTGATATTCCCACTCCGACTCCGTGGCCTCCCGGGAGACGGTCCAGCCGTTGACCTTGCCGCCCGATGTCATCATGTCCAGCCACTCCGCCGGGGACCGGGAGGAACGCTCGTAGTCGTGGACGGCCCCGATGCCGGAGACGGCGGAGACGATGGCCTTGATTTCCGCAAGGATGTCGGACTGGCTCATCGCGTGCTCCTGCTGAGGCGACAGCGCCAGATGCGGCCGTCGTCAATCTTGCGGGCGTACAGGACCCGCCAGGTTTCCGCGCCGATGGTGACGGCGTCGTTGGCGGCGACCTGGGCCATGCCGTTCGTGGCGTCGGCCAGGATCTCCATGGAGGCCTCCGTGTGCAGGGCGTCCATGCCGGGCAGGCCGCTTTCGTCCGGTACACCATAGTCGATAATGGCCTTGATCGTCTTCCCCGTTCCGCTGACGGGGGTGTAGGTAACTGTGTCGGCAAAGTCGTCCGTATTGAAGAATACCGTATTCAGATCGGCGGCGATTTGGGTTTTCAGGGTCATGACTTTGCGGGTCCTGTCTTTTTATCATACGTCCGCATGGCGCCGTAGCCGAGATAACCGGCCCCGAACAGGGCATATAGATCGGGAGGAATGGCCTTTAACCATGCGCCGAACCCCTGAATGATATTGGTCGATGTCTGGGGACTCACCGCAAATACTATGCCCATCGGAATAGAGGCCAACAGCATAATATAAATCACATACATAAAGGCCGGGCGGGCGCGTGATGTCCAGGGATCGGCAGAGGATGCTTCGGAAATCATCATCTGCAACTTTGCCTTTTCGATTTCCGATTCGAGTTGTTGCGCCACGAGGGTTATCTGTGCTTTCTTCTCGGCGGAAATATCCCCGGTAAAAGCCTCGCGCAAATCTTTTGCCAATGTCCCGGCCCCAGAAAGGATAGAACCGATGTCTATATTGATGTCTGCAAGCCCCATTTATTTCCCCTTGCCTTTCTTCTTGCGTTGCTTCCGCTTCTCTTTCTTTTCCGCCTCTTTGCGGCGGACTGTCCCGGTTTTCATCGTCAGTAAATATCCTTGATCAACATGTCGGGATCGGCGATCCGGGGATCCTGGAGGCGCAGGGTATGCAACATTTCGTGGCCCAGCACATGAGGCGGCAGAATGAGGTTGCCGTTTTTGTCCTGGCGGAGATCACACCAGATCTCCGGCGGCTGCGACGATATGGAGACGCCGGCGCTTGCCGGACCCCAGGAAGGATACCGTGATCGCCATATCTCGTTCCATTGGCGCTGCTTTTCCGCGTCCGATCCGAAGGCCCGGATAATCACACCGCCCAGGTCAACGACAATGCTGGCGCTGGTTTCGTCCAGGGAGGCAAACCATTCCTGGTAACGGTTAAAACACTGGCCGGCTGATTCGCCCCGACTAAATACATCATTGCGTCCGCTCATCTCTAACGCCTCCATTACTCCTACCCATAAAATTCATGGGCGCCGATTTTCTTTATAAAGCGCATGCACATCCACCATTCCGTATGGCTTTTGGCCGCCGTGGTGAGATATTGGCAACAATGCGCAGCGGCCAGTTCGGGATCGCGGGGGATGGTCCCCTCAATGAGCCCGCGCGCGATGTCGGCGCATTCGCGCAAAGGCTGTGATTTCTGGTAAAACAACCCAAAGTCGCCGGCAAGGCGCACAAGCTGCGCTCGGTTCGGATCGCGGGGAAGATAACAGGAAAATTGATAGGGCCACAAACAGACATCCATAATACTCTTCCCGTCCCAATCCCGATGATCGACGCGCTCCAGGATGACCGTTCCGACGCCAATACGCCCGGCCCGGATCTCCCCCCGCGCTTCTGCATATATCGTCAGGCCCATGATCTGATCAGGCTCAAGATTGCCGAAGTCGTCAATGTTGGCATCGTAAAGTATTTTCCGTGCCGGCGTCATTTGCTTTCCCCTCTCTCCGGTTCAGCCGTCCACTGATTGCCGCAGTTGCGGCAAGTATAGTGTTTCCCCGCGCCGCCGATCCAGCCGCCGACGCGATCGCTGCCGCATTTCGGACACCGCGCGCGATCAATCATAACTCGCAACCCACATCCAATAGAGGCACCACGCATAAAAGAGAGCGCCGTATGTGATGATGGCCGGCAGCGGCGTAAAGATCGGCGGTATGGACAATGCTAAATCTTCCACTTGACCCCCAGGGCGACCAGGGCACCGCCGATAGCGCCGCCGAAAAAAGCGCAGGCCCGGTCAAACAATGCCTTGCCCTCCAATACCTCAAGGCGCTGGCTCATGTTTTTCAGGGTGCTGTATATAAGCCAGTCCCGTTGCTCCGGCGTAGCCTTTTCCCAATCCTTCTCCGTCAATATGATATATGGATTTTCAGCCATTTAACCGTCTCCTCTGGCAATCAAGGCCATTACTATTATGCCCAGCAATGCCGTAGGCACGGTCCGCACAGGAAGATTCTCGCGGATCTTTTCATGTTGTGTCCTCCTTAAATGGCTATGGTTTACGGGGGTCGGTTCGTAAACGGACCCCCTCTGCCATCATGTTATTTATCCTGATTCTTACGCATCCTTACAAACCCGGGGCCTCTAAATAAGATCGCGGTTTAGGTGAACACGTACCGGCAAGCGTGCTGCCAGTAACCATAGCCGACGTTGCGGATGGCCTTTATGCCGTAGTGATGCTTGTTTTCGTTGAATTCCAGCTCACTGCCCTCGGCCACGGCCGAAACCGTAATGGGTTCCTCCTCCTGCCGGATGAATGGTTTGGTCTTACTGTCGGCCCGGAATACATAGAAGGTATCCACAGCCGTCAGGCGGGGATTCACCGCCAGGTAAAAACTGAACCCCTCGATGTTCTTGATGACGTTACTCTGGCCGGCGGCGATGTAATCATTCGACATGACCGCGGCGAAAGGGGCCAGGTATACCGTCGGGACCATGATGAGGAATTCGCTCGCGCCCTCATTCATGGGTTCGCCGACATCATCCTTGAATCCAAGCATGGTCCCGACGCAGTCCATGATCGCCGCTTCGGCTTCCGCCGCTGTGGGCTGGGTGCCGGAGGACGCTGCACCGGTCAGATCATTGTCCTGAGTACCGCTGTCGCCCTCGCTATGGCTGCCGCTGAAGAAGGCAGCCCCATCGTAAGCCAGACCGCTGGCACCGGCCACAATCAGGGTGGTAAGCAGCGAAGCCCAGTGGGCGTTGGCCCTGCGCGCCTGTTCGGCCACGCGCAGCATGACCTGGCTCGTCTTGTCGCGGCGGATTTCATCGACCAGGACTTCCATCGTGGATTCGTACGTCTTGTTCACGATGGTAATGCCGTTCTCGCGGAGCCCTTTGGCCTGTCGCCCGCCGATCCACTCCCTCATCGTCGGGGCCGTCCCGAGCCATTTATAGGTCTCGCTCTCTTGATTCGATTTAAACAGCATAGAGATGCGCGAAATCCAGCTCGTCTTGATATCCTCATCCAATTGGTTGTAAAACGCGCCGATAATCGCTCGGCTTCCTAATCCTGATGCTCCCATTTTGAGCCTCCTTTTTAAGTTATTTTCATGTTAATGGGTCTGGCCGGCACCCCGGCCCATGTCTCTCCGGGGGGGATGTCTTTGGTTACGACGCTTCCCGCCCCGATCACGGCGCCATCGCCGATATGTATTCCGCACAGGATCGTCACCGATGCGCCGATTTTCACACCCTTGCCGACCACCGTCTCCTCCCAATCATCCGGCGTGGCCGGGGGGAAAGTATGGGTGAATGTCACACGAGGACCGATCCATGCTTTTTCCTTAATGGTGATCTTGCCCGGGATGAAAGCGAAAGCACCGATCGAAACATCATCGCCGATAATGGCGTCGCCGATGTCACAATACGCCCCGATTTTCACGTTTCGTCCCAAATCTGGTTTGCCGTAAATATTCGACGGTTCCCATGTTCTCATTTCCCCAAGATCCTCTCGTAAATCGCTATCATGGCCTCCGCCATGTCTTTTCTGGACGGAACGTCCTTGACATCGCGGGGCTCGATTTCGCCCTTCAAGATCGCCGCCAATTCCCTGGCCTGGTCCCGCTGATCCCCCTCGTGGAGCCAGTAATGGGCGTATTCATTCCCCGCCCAGGAAATCACCTTTGACCCTGCCGCTCTCGCCTCCAGGCATACCCGGTCAAAGTCGCCATAGCGCACCAGACCGAGATAATAATCCGTGGATTGAAAGGCATTGCGGAGATCAGGCCAGGACAAGGCCCCGCTGCTGATATAGCTCTTGAAGGCGCAGCCGTTGGCGTGCATCCAGGGGAACCACCAGCGGTGCTGATCCCGTGGGATATATGCCAGGTGCAACCTCGCCGCCGGGACCTGGGCAACCACCCAGGGCCACATGATGACGAGATCGAGGGGCCATTTGATGTAATGACAATTCTCCGCACTGAACACGCTTGGCGCGCCGGCATACTTCCCACGGCTCTGCCCATCGCGCCAGAAATCCAGATCGATGCCCATGGGCACCAGGTCCACCTGCTTCGGCTTTTGGCAGAGATCCTGCCAGATCGCCTGAATGCGCGGCCAGAATGTGATGACGGCATCGGCGGCTTTCAGCCAGTACTGGGCGATCATAAAGGGATCGCTCGCCCCATAGCCAATATTCAGACCCGCCTCGACGGAGGATTGAAAGACATGCTCCGGCGTCCCGTGGGTGACATAGACCTTCCGGAATCTTTCCCCGTGGAATTCATCCGGAAGGTGCTGATGGATCACATGAATGTCGGCCTGCCGCGCATCGTCGCCCACCGCCAGGAATGGGCTGAAGACATGGGAATCGAGGCCGAATAGGCGCTCCTGGGCCGCCATGTCCTCTGCCACCCTGCTCATTCCCGACCCGATATGCTCTGTCCAGTGGGCTATACGCACGTTCTCACTCCTTAAATGCTATGCGAAGCCATTCTGGATTCGTGGTTGCTGATCAGCGCGGATTGAGAGGCGTCCTTGCTGTCGCCCGTTGACAGGTTTGCGGAAATGATCGTTGATAGCGAAACTGCCTTACTGTCCCCGGTGCTGAGATTAGCCGATGCGATAAC
>Ga0116159_1001241_pt1 | contig 27888 bp, 16 predicted proteins | sample AD_JPNAS1_MetaG_FD_89878 | JGI IMG/M metagenome (GOLD analysis project Ga0116159, IMG submission 89878) | Active sludge microbial communities of municipal wastewater-treating anaerobic digesters from Japan - AD_JPNAS1_MetaG | ecosystem: Engineered > Bioreactor > Anaerobic > Digestate | place...
CCACGATACCACCAAGGTCTGTGTGGATGGTTGCCGTGGGGAAGAGGGCAATGGCTGTCCTTCTGGCGAAGAATGTACGTCGACGGACACCAGCATCGGGACCTGTGAGGGAACTGGAGGCACGGGTGGATCCGGTGGCGCTGGCGGTTCTTCCGGCACTGGCGGAGAAGCTGGTACCGGTGGTGGAACGGCTGGAACCGGTGGTGGAACGGCTGGAACCGGTGGCACTGCTGGTTCAGGTGGAACGTCCGGCACGGGTGGCAAGGGTGGATCCACGGTCTTCAATGCTGAAAATTACGCGGCCGAAGGCAACGGTATCCTGTGTGCGGCAAGCCCCGCGAAGCGCAATGGTTCCGAAACGGGCTGGCTCGCGGGTCTCTTCGCTCTCGGTGCTGTCGCTGTGATGCGTCGTCGCCGCCATTCGTAAGAAGTCGAATGATGGGCATGCGCCAAAGGAGCGTGTGCCTGTCAATCTCCTCATCAACCTCCTCCATGTGAATATATTGACCCTATCGGGATAGCTTGCGCCATGCGATAGGATCGCACGAAACATCTGCAAACGTGATCCGAACGTTCACGCCACGCGCATGCGTGGATGCCATTGCTGCTGATGGTTCGAGCCATCGCGCATAGAACGCTCGTTTCCTCGATTTGCAAGTGACGCCCTTGGCATGTCTTGCTACATCGGCTTTCATGCGTATCCGAGATATCGCCCTTGTGTGTTGCGTGAGCGTCTTTGGGTGCAAAGACCCTGCTGCTTCGGTATCTTCCGAGGCTTCTACGATATCTCCTGCCCAGCCCACGGTTGCCGCGGCTCCGAGCGCATCGACTGCCGATTCCGGAAAACCTTCGACGGTTTCGAAAATCAACCGAGTGGTTTTAATCACGATCGATGCGTTGCGTGGAGATCAACCGTGGACGGGGTATACGCTTGCCAAGACGCCTGTGCTTTCGGAGTTTGCCGAACGAGGCATCGTGTATACGCGCAACTATGCGATCGCCAACACCACGGGACCTGCGATTTCAGGCCTTCTTGCGGTGCGCTATCCTACGGAAACGGATCGGGACAACTGTCCGCTCGCGGGCTTTACGATTGGCGAGGGGGTGGGGCCCGTGTTGTCCTCGGCGGGAGTATGGACGGGGGCTGCTCACGGTCACGCCTATTTTGGCGGCTCTACAGCGCCAAAGGGAGGATTTGAAGACTGGCGTGTCATCGACAACGTCGGTGGGAAGATGGCGACACGAGGAGCGGTGACGGGGCCGGAGGTGACAGAGTTGATGCTTGCTCTTTTGAAAGATGCGCCGACGGACAAGCCGTCGTTTTTGTGGGCCCATTATCTCGAACCGCATGATTCCTACGTTTACCACAAGGATTTTCCGCCGAGTTCGGACCCTCGGCGCGGCGTTTATGACGGTGAAGTAGCCTTCGTGGACGATCAGATTGGCAAAGTGCTTGCCGCCATCGACGCATCGGATATGAAAGATCGTACGGCTGTCATCGTATCCGCTGACCATGGGGAGGCGTTTGGGGAGCATGAGCGTTATCGCCATGGATTTACGGTATTCGAAGAGGAGGTGAGGGTGCCGCTGATGCTTCGGATTCCGGGACAAGCGGCCAAGCGAATCGAGGTACCCCGTTCGAGCATGGATATTCCGCGAACGATTGCCGCGCTGCTGAATGTGCCAGCGCCGGCAAGGTGGCGGGGTCATTCGCTATTGGAAGACCTGGGGACAGCGCCGCCGCCACAACGTCCAGTGATCATCGATGTACCGGAACTGATGAACCTGCCCGCCCTTCAAGCCGTAGTGATGGACAAGATCAAAGTCATCAAGTCCGGCCCCAAGTGGATCGTGTACGATCTCGAAGCGGACCCAAAAGAAAAGAACCCCCTTTCTCGCAAAGAGGCGGAGGCCTGGATAGAGAAGGCAAAACCCGTTCTCGATTCCCTCGAAACCGTACCGCATCAACCGTGTAAGCGTCAGGCGTTCAAGGAGTAATGCGGCGATTGACGGACGGTGTTGGGCGCTCAGCCAAGAAGACAGCCCTGGCGGAAGCGTTGGAACTCCTGTTCGAAGTTGGGAGAAAACACGCCGGTTCCCAAGGCGTTTTGAATCTCCTGCGCGGACCAGAAACGTAGCGCATCGATTTCGGACGCTTGTGGTGTGAACGGACCCTCGGATTCGCATAGGAAGGTCGAGATGAGTTCACTCTCGATGGCGTTGCGCATGATGTATCGATATAGGAAGCGAACGTGGGCGTGGCAGATTCCGATTTCCTCCTCGAGTTCCCGAAAAAGCGCTTGCTCGATCGATTCGTCCACCAACACATGGCCGCCCACGGACGTGTCCCATTTGCCGGGCTGAATATCTTTGGTTCGAGAACGGAGCTGTAGCAGGATTCTCCCCTTTCGATCCGTCACGATGCAATGGACCACGGGATGTAAAAGTGACGGATTTCCGTGTACTTGCGATCGTTTCGCCGAGCCCAGAACGACTCCATTTTCGTCTACCAGGGGCAGGCGTTCTTCATTCATGGCGTGTTTTCGTCTTCGTGGATGCGGGGTGATCGTTCGCTTGCGATATGCTCTGCTACCCTTCGGGCCTTGATCACTTCGATCGGAAATCTCGCGACTTCATCATCGGTGGATCCGATTCCCACGACTCCGTTGATCATCAAGACTTGAAAGGTGAGTTCTTCGAGGCTTCCCCAGTACTTGATGCCGTGGTAAGCGGAAAGGTCGGCGGAAAAGTCATGAGCGCGCGATGCATGATCGCGGTGAAGACAGATGTCTCGAAGGACATTGCCGTTTTCTGGCAGTGTCATGGTGGGGATGAACGAACCCATGGGCGAACCGTCTTGGGAGTCGACCTGGTAGAAAGGGGTGGACAGGGTGAAGGGGTGGTCGTCTTGATCGAGAAAGGCGACATGGGTGCTTTCATGTTCTTCGAGCAAGAGCAGGTTGTATCCTTCGAGTTCGACGGGCAAGTTGCTTCCGGCTTCGAGCACCCCGGCGAACGTGCGCTGCATGGCGCGGTGGACTTTTTCTTTGTTTCGTTGGAAGCGCTCGTTGACTTCTTCGTCTTCGAGCAAGAAGGTGATGATATCTTCGGCGGCACGGGCGGGACCAGCGTGCTCGAAGCCCGAGCGAGCGAGTTGTGTTCGAATCACTCCGGTATGTACCTTGGCCTGGTACATAAGCTCCGCGAAAGTTTCGAGGATCTTGTCGACTCCCGCGGGTTCCATGAACGGATTGCCGCAGAACGTGCTGGTCAACGGTTCATAGACTTGATCGTAAACCGTGCGATCCAAAGGGAGTTTGCCGTCGTCCGTATCGATCCAAAAGGTGTTATGCAGCACATCGTAGCTGACATCATCGATCCGAAGTGATTGGTTGTTGTGTTTGATCCATTTGCCTTGAAAGGCAGAACGCACCAGTTCACGAGCCGCAAACGCATCGGATGCGCTGTCGTGAATCACGAGAAACGTGCGAGAAATCCCATGGGAAACCCGTTCTTCGAAGTCGATCAGGGCATCGATATCGTGGCGAAAGCGGACGACCAACGGAGATTGATGGGCGAATTCGAGGCCGGCGCGCAAACTTGGTTGATCGCCACTCGTTCCTTTGTTTTTGCGCAGACCGCGGACGAGAACATTTTTGAGCACGTGGTGCGGGTCCGCGGAAAGCTCGACGGCGCTAGTGAGAGGTGCTTCGTAGTTGTTGATATAAAAGAAACCATTGACCCGTGTGGGGGACAGCACGTCTCGAACATCGCATAATCCGCCGATGGTGACACGGGCGTTTTTGGGATGGTCTGCATTGGAATAGGCGCCGCGTTTGAGCAGATCTCCGAAATGTGCTTTCCATCCTTCGGTAATGTCATTGAGGCGAAGAAAGTCACCGGTTTCGGTGCCAAACGCATAAACTTGCCGGTCGGAACCTTGCCAAAGCGACAGCATATCGCTGGCGAGAATGTCGACACGTCGCACTTCGGAAGCGTTTCCGGTAGCGGCAATGATCTGCTCCATCATGGCCGTGATGGTTTCGGACTTCCCGGTTCCGCTATCTGCTGAAAATACAAGGGTTTTTCTGAGACCATTTTTGAATGTGATGGTGAACATCGCACCGTGGACCGGCATCCCGCCCATCGCCTTGACTCGTTCGTTATGAATGGTGAGCAAGGATTTTTTTAGAAACCCGACGTAATCGGTGGCGTCTTCTCTCGAAACCCACGCCACGGGAAGAAGATGACCAGCCCGATCCCGATCCAAAATATAGCCCGTGCGATAAGCATCGCCCAATACCTTGGAGGGCAGTCCAAACAGCAAAATTCCGTCCCATGGCACGTCCTGCAACGCTTGTTGGGATTGAATTTCGACGATTTGCGGGAAGAGCCTGAGTTCGTCGCTCAATAGATGCACGCAAGATTTATGAATCTGAAGGAGCATTTGGAAAGGACCGACTTGCACCGCTTTGCTTATGTAGTCCCGCAGGTCTGCGCGACGGCTAAAGCGTTCGAGTCTTGCGCGGAAGTGGTCGAGGCCAGGCGCCAGGTGTCCATCGCCATCGCGGCGTGTAAAACCGTAGCGGGGATCGGCTACGCGTTTGGATGCGCCCGTGACAACGTTGGGACTGGGGTTCAGGGCTGTGGTAGCGACCGCGAAGCAGCAGCGTTCTATCAGTGTTTTCGCGTAGTCAGGCATGTCGCGGTGAGCGCGAATCGACGAGATGACTTCGTAACCGATGTCGAACGAAGCGCTATCGGAAACGACTTCATCTGGCACTTCGAAGGCGTGCATGAGTTCGTTGATGAGTTCGTTGAGGCGACGGTCGATGCCATGCAGCGCGGCGACTTTTTCCGTGGGGTGAGTAGCTTCGAGTCGCACGGTAAGCACTTTGCACGAGCTTCCGCTATGCCAGAGTTCATACATTTCGCGCATCAGGGTGCGAAATAGATCGTCGATATACTGACGGTCCTGATAAGCCCGTTGGCATGCATGAGGGCCATATTGACTCTCGACACGTTCGAAGCTCAAGTCGGCAAGCGCGGGATGGCGATGGACGACCTTGCGCAGCAGTCTTCGGTAGACAACGTGGAAGGCTCGGCTCGTCATCAGTTCGCGTACGGACTGGCATGGAACGACTTCGACAAAAAACTTGTCGGCAACGGACCGGCCTTCTTCGATACAGTAGACGGTTCCGCGTTCGTCGCGAGAAATGACGTGCCCGTGTCGTGAGGAGCTGGTGGAGGGGTAGATGTCGACAAGGGGGTGTAAGTCGGCAACGACGCGGTCCAGGTTCATGTTGCCCGGTGCAAATATTGTCTGCAGCGCGGAGGGGGTTCGGCCTTGGGAGTCATAGGCTGTCCAATGTTTTCGTAGAATTTCGATGTACACCTGCACGGAGCGACCGAGACGTTCGTAACTCGACGGGGAGCCATCGATGGCGCCGCCGAGGGAAAGGCGCACAAGCCCTTTTCCGGCATACGTGACGTCCACTTTGGTAAACGCGCTGAGGGAACGAAGAAAGGCAAGCAGGCCGCGATCATCATCCGAAGGGCATAAGCGTATGCAGTAATAAAAAGCGCCTTCGGGGACGATATCGGGAGCTTCGGGCCATGCGCGGCGCTTGGCTTCGCGAACCTGTTTGATCCGAAGCTCCACATCTGACCGCAAAGCTCGTTCGAGCCGCAGATTTTTGATCCGAGACACGGTGCTACTCATGTGGCGGGACAGGTCGGTGACCGTGGCGCCGCGACGCTGAAGACGAAGCATCTGTTCGTAGGCGTCGAGAAGTTCTTCGAAAAGAGGGATGGGAAAGTCATCCTGGTCGGCCTGTTGGAGTTGTTGTTCGAGCAACGAGTGAAAGCGTTGTGTAGGAGGTTGGGAGGCCGTAGGGCTCAGCAAATCACCGGAGATCTGTTCAAGCGCGCTCGTCCATCGTTTCACGGCCAATCCGGATTCGAGCTTGAGTTGCGTCAAGTACAAAGACATCAAATGTGGTTCGGAGGCACGTCGTTGCGCATACTCGATGACTTGCGGCATGTTGGAGACCACAAATCCCGTGCGATCTCCAGACCCTTGCAGTGCTTTGGTGGTGGCTCCCACGGTGATGAGCGAAACGGGTTGGGTGAATTGGTGCCAATGACGCTCATACAGTTGTGCGGCACAAGCATCCCCTTCGCGCGCTTTGACCTTGGACGTGACCACTTTGTGATAGGCATTGTCATCGACGACGGTGATGCCGTATTCGGCGGCAATCTGCAGCAACCGGAGCGTGGTTTCACGTCGATACACGACGCCCGTGGGATTGTGGGGCGAGTTGATGACCAGCAGCATGCTTTCGCAAGCCAAGGAAAACACTTCAGGAAAGCGTCGGAGGAGATATCGCAATTCCTCGATCCACTGCAGCAATGCAAGCGGATCCATCTCATGCCTTCGGTTCAAGGGGATGCGTTTGGTCCATCGTATGGGAAAGTGTTTTTCCGGAAAGACGTCCCCATACGTCCAAGACAGCTCTGGCAGGATCAACGTGGGGAAGAAGCTTGCTTGATCGATGGACTTGAGCATGCCCTCGATATCGCCGATGGCGATGGGGTCGAGTTCTCCTTTGAGTTCGTCGGTAGCCTTGTGAACAGCACGGATGATGTCCTGGATAGGCAGCAAGTAATTGCGAAGATTATGGTCCGCCCGCTGGACGTGTTCGCCAACGAGCTGTTCCAGGTGCCCGTGCAGAGCGCCAAATCCCGCTTGAGACATGGTATGTTTGACGACGGAAGCGAGTCCGCCGGTGACATTGCCATACGTAACACGGTCGATGCTTGCTCGCGTTCGCGCCGTTACCTTGCGCGCCGTATCAATTGCACGATACAATACGGATCGGGATAGATGCTCGGGCAGGCTGATTCCGGCGTCAGTCGTCACCCGCTGGGTGGGGGACATAGAGCGCATCTGCGATTGTTTCATCGCTGCTTCGATTTCGTCTGTGCTTCCTCCAGGAATGGCGAGACGTTGTTTGAGATCCTTCAATCGTGCGATGCATTCAGGCAAGGATTCCGAGCGAAAGGCATCCACGGCGCGTTGCACCCGGTCGAAATGATAATCCCCCACGATCGCCAACGCACCACGGCCTCCTCCGGGCAGCACGACCGGTTCGTATCGATCTTCGGGAAGACCTCCATAAAAGGCGTGAAGCCAGTGGCTCGATACGGCAGTGCGCATCTGCGTGGCCATGTGTTCGCGCTGGGAATCGGTCCCATCACTAACGGTCTCGAGCAGATGGACGAACCGGCGGAGCTTTCGGAGCGTCAAATAGTCCAGCAAGCCATCGCGCTTCCATTCCAGCGTACGCATGGCATCGAGGGAACCTTGTCGAACTCCTTCTCGTTCGAGAAAGGCGATTCGTTGGTCGAGGTCGTTGCCAAAGGTATGCAGGGTGGTCGAATCGAAGCGTTCGAGAATTTTTCGTAACTGAAGCTGGGTGTTGGCGGGGCGACCCGCGAAGCCCGTTTGGACGTTTCGCAACGTCTTGGCGACGTGCGGAAACAACGTATACACCATCGTCGCATTCGACCGGCGCGCGCGTTCGGACGCGTCCACGAGAACCAATCGACCCAATACGCTTCGCCAGATGTTTTCGCCGGATGGTGGCTGAAATAGCCAGTGCGCAATACCTGTGACCTTGACGACGAAAACGTGATTGGGCTCGGCTTGCATGTGGGCGACGAGTTGTGCATCGAGACGGTCGACGCCTTCGACGACATGCACGGGAGAGGAGCTTCCCGGATTGAACTTATCGAAAACGTGATCGCGAAGGAGTTCGACGACGCGGTCTGGGCTTTCGGTGATGACGACTCGATTGAGGATGCGACCGCCTTCGAAGCCAGTGAAATCGGCGGCGTCTCGAAGGAAGGCAGCTTCTTCCGCGGCCGTGCAATAGTGCAAACTTCCGCAAAGAATATCGTCCACCATGGCCAATAGGTCGCGCATGGAGTCGGGATCGGAAGAAACCGTTTCGATATGATTGACGAGCCCGGTAACTTCTCGTCCGAAAACGATGCGCGACACAAGGCGTTGGGTACCGGCGGTGACTGGTGGTGTTCCAATGGATAGACTTGGACGAGTCAGGGTTTCGAAAGCGTGTTGATCAAAAATCGCGGAGGTGCCGTCGCGTTGGTAGCTTTGTCCAACCCGCGCGCGTAACCAGCTTTTGAATGAATCAGCGGCTTGGACGATTTGAAAGACAGGGGATACGCCCACGGAGGGCATGAGTTGTTCGAGCAGGGTGTATCCGAGACGGTCGAACGTTTGTTCGTACTCTCGAACCTGTCTTGTAACGGCTTCTCGTTCGCCGACCGAAGCGCTGCTCAACTCATCAGGAAGAGCGAGAATTTTGTCGATCTCGGGGATAAGGCGTGTATGAAACGCGCCTTCGTGCATCGAGGCGGCGATTGTCTTGAGCTGCTTGATCCGTTCGGTGAGCGCTCCTACCTGTTCCATGGTGACCATGGTATGGGAAAGCGCGGCGAAGAGGGCAATCCCTCACGAACAAACGGCGGTTCTGTCGTGGCTTTTCCGGGAATTGACCGCGAAAACTCGCGCCGTCCAACGAGGTTGCGCTGAACCAAACCGCGAATTTCTGCGGTTTTCGTCGTCGTTCGGAGGGACAAAACTCGTCGATCCGTCGGAAACATAAGATTGAAGGGGTAAGCATACTCGGAAGGGCCGGGGATAGCGTGCGGCCGCTCGAGCGTAACCCCTTGGATGTCGGTAGGGTTTTCGTCGACGGGCCATCACGTGGCGTGACAACCATCTCTATGCGTGCAATCCTGGGGCTCTTCGAGCATCACCCATGTCGCAGTTCCGAGAATTTTCCCTGGATGCGGTTCGCACGGACGGCTGGTTCGAGCGCATAGGTCAGGGGATTGGCAGCTTCCGAGCGTTGTGTGACATCGTAGGAGATCGTTTTTTTGCGTTCTCGATGATCACGGGTGCCCGCATTACGGCCCTGACGGTGGATAGAAGAAATCCCGACGACACGCTGGTGGATTTTGTCGTTGGCGGTGAAGGGGATGACGGCGACACGGATGCGCAACGGCTTCCTCTTGGGGATTTTCGAAGACGGTTGGTAGCGGCATTGTTGATCGAGGGGCCTCCGGCACCCCCGCCGATGCGCGATACGGATGTGGAAGCGCTTCAACTTCATGTGGGTGTTCGTTATCTGCTGTTGGCTCCCCTGTATGGTTACAGCCTGCAGTCGCTCGTGATCGAAAACGATCGATCGATGTTGCGTGTATTGGTCGATGGCCGCGAGAGCACGTTCGATTTGATGTTGTTTCAACAGCGACTTCGCGCGCACGTGCGGGATGAACTCGAACGGGTTTCCTCCGGACAGCGTTCGACCATCGATTTGGCGAAGGTAGCGGAAGCGGAATTGGCTTCGAAGGAAGGGGATTGGAGGAGGGTCACGAAGCTATTGGGGACATGGCCTGCACCGCTTGCGATTTTTTTGCGCACGCCGGAAGGACAGATGATAGCCCCAGAGACCAGCTCGCTGATCGCAAAGGGTTTGGGATTGCTCGGTAGTGCTTGTGTTCATCTTGGCGAGATCGAGCGGGCCGAAGAAATCTACCGGTTGGGCGTTCAATATGGGCAAGAAGGACCCGTGTCAGCCGAAATATTCACCCAGTTTGGAGAAGCCTTGTTGATGGATGGGCGCCCTGGGGAGGCCATTGGACTTCTTCGACGGGCCTTGGCTCTCGGCGCGGATCCGAAACGAGTTCAACCGCGGCTTGCTAGGGCTTCTCGCCTCCGCCACCGATTTGTCGCGGCGCGTGCCTGCCTTTTGGCCGCTCTCGATGCGGGAGTCGACGTGGTGGACGTGTGGGACGATATCCGACCCGTGCGGGAAGCGCTCGGTGATGCCGCGAGTCGCTTGCCTGTCGAATTACCCTCGAGCCTCGATTCGTAGGAGAGTGCAAACCAACACGCGCCGCAAGACTCCAGGCGAAAGTCATAACCCTAATCGGATAGTCGCCGAAGGATCGTTTCAACGGAAACGCCACAGCTTGCCTCGCCCACTGCACGGCGACGGACGTGACGCCACCCCAATGGACCTCTCTTAGAGGGTAGGTTCGGGATCAGGAGTCATGCTCGGGAATTGGGATCGAGGCGTCTTGAAGGAAGGCTGACAAGTCCTCCGGCATACCACAACTCACCTCGAAGCCCTGAACGTCTTGCCGACCGTTCCAAGCGATCGAAACGGCATGTAAGGCGTGACGTTTCAAAATCCGTGTATCTCCACCGTATTGAGCATCGCCCGCGAGCGGATGGTCGATGGCGGCGAAGTGAGCGCGGATTTGGTGGCGAACGGCTTTGGGCGCTTGCACCATCAAAAGGGCCCATCGTCCCAACCGTTGCTTGACCGAATACTTCGTTCGCGCGGGCCGAGGGTCGTAACGTCGCAACTCTTCTGCTCGCAGGCAGGCAACCACGCGTTTGGGATGTTTCGGATCTATCCCGATCGGTATATCGATGATGCCAGAATCAGCCATCCCATCGCTTTCACAAATGGCAAGATAGTGCTTTTCTATTTTCCCCGCGCGAAGGTCTCTGGTCAGATAATCGAAAGCGGAAGGTGTTCTTGCAGCGAGCAACAAACCGGATGTTCCCGTGTCCAGTCGGTGAATGAGCCCCGGCTCTCTGGGGTCATATCCGATGTCAGCCATTTCCGGATACCTTCCGACCAGAGCGTTAGCCAACGTGCCAATCTCTTTGGGACGAAGGGGACAAGAAGGTTGTCCCGCAGGCTTGTTGACAACCACCAAATCAGATCTTTCGAGGCGAATGTCCAATGCCGCTGCCGGTTCCGGAACCGCTTTGGGATCGATGGATGCAAGACGGATGGTAAGCACGTCCCCGGGTCTTGCGCGCCATCCTTTGGTGGCTTCGCGACCCTGCACGAGTACCGATCGAGACTCGAAAAGATCTCGAACCCGCGCCCGCCCCGCTCGACCCCGCAACGCTCGGACGACGACAACGTCAAGCCGTTCACCTGCATCCTCTTGTTGAATGACGTATTCGACTTGCTCGGCCGTCATGTCGCCAGCTTTTCCTTGATACCGAGGCTCGTCAAGCCTTGTCTGTGGCGGCATGACGATGTTTCCGAAGCCCTCGGGCGGTCGCATACCATGGAACCTAGCGGTCGGATACTCCGCGGTCCTGGACGGATGGTAGGAGAGCCGAAATCATCCTTCCTCGGCAAGTACCACCCTGATTTTTTCCAATGATCATGCCAACGCGACCAAAATGCGTATGGTTTGCCTGTCGTTCCTTTGGGTCCTGGAGCGTGTCGTCATGATCGTGTTCTTGAGCGATTTGCATATCGAAGATGAAAGCGTAGGAAAACACAACGTCTCCGCGGATGCTTTCCCCATCTTTTTCGAACATCTGCAGCGCTTGGGGAAGCGACGCTCCGTCAAGGAGCTTCGCATCGTGCTGCTTGGGGACACGATTGATCTGCTGCGAACGTCTTATTGGTTCGATGTTGACCAAGAACACCGGCCATGGGGATGGAAGCAGGATTCGCTTGCACCCCTTGCCATGCATACGAAGATAGTGCTCGACAAGATCATCGACAAAAACAGAAACACGTTCGAATCCATTCGTCAGGGTGTTGCCTCGCTCCGAAAATCAATTCCAACCAACGTGACGTTCGTGGTTGGGAATCATGACCGACTGGCCAATATTTCGCCCGTCGTTCGACGCCGTATCCGCGATGTTCTTGGAGAAACCCCGATCGACGATCCGTTCGAAGAACGTTTCGTGTGCCAACGACACGGTGTCGTTGCCCTGCATGGCCACCAGTTCGATGTGTATAACCATGAATCGGTGAGCGACGCCAACCGATGGGGCGTTCCGATTGGTGATCCGATTACCACGGAATTGGTGGCGCGGATTCCCGCATGTGTTTTAAAAGAAATCGAGCGGCAAAGCATTGTCCTTTCCGACGAGGAGACCGAGCAGATTCAAAAGGCTCTTGAAAGGATCGAAGACGTTCGCCCCGTGTTTGCGGTGGTCGATTGGCTATTGAGCTTCGTGCGCCACGCGCCCGCCCTCGAACAGGCCATGTACCGGGGATTGGATGAAGCGCTCCGCATGTTCCGAGATTTGCCTTTCGTACGCTGGTGGCTCGATTCCCATGATACGTGGACGAAATGGGATGACGCGGCGGACCGTTTGCAATGGGTGATGTGGATTGCCGGGCATGTCTCGCTTCAAACCGCATCCCGACTAGGGCCTGCCGTCGAACGAATGCTCACGGCGTTGCAAACCGCGGACCCGTACGTGATAGCCGCACAGCAATTGTCGAGGCAATCAGGCGCGCCGTTCGTGGTTATGGGGCACACGCATGCCCCGAAACAACAAGCGCTCGGACTGCAGCCCTCCCAAGCGGCCTCCCCTGTCCGACGCGTGTATCTGAACACCGGAACGTGGCGCCCCTGCCATCATCGCTGCGCGGACAAAAGCGGATTCATCGTTTGGAAACAAATGTCATACGTGATCGTGTACTCCCCCGAAGAACGCAACAGCGAAGGCATGCCCAGCTTCGAAACGTGGACAGGTACGCTCGATTCAGGGGAATCCAGCCACTTCGCTCATCACTAAAAATCAACGGTCGAAGATAGAAGTAGTGTTCGTCCGTTTTGTAAGATGGATCGCTGACGAAACTCACGGCTGACAGGCACCCGATGACGGGAATCGAAGACGTTGTAGATGCCTATCGCGTAACGAAGGCCGAGTTCTTGCTCTTGCCCGGATAGCACGACATCCCAGATGGCCGCTCCTTCGGTCCTGCGTTGTTCTGGTTCTCCAGGTCGGTCGTAACGATCGTAGCGCGGCCCCTCTACCGACAATCGAGTCATGGCATGAAGAGCACCTTGCACAATCGGAGCCGAAGTGCGAATCGAGCCCATTTGCTCGGGCACGTTGGGGACATGGCGCATAGGGACCGACGTCGCCGATGGCTGACGATACTCCGAATGCTGATACGCATAGGATAACTCGAGCATCCACCCATGACGCCATTCTCGCCGCACGGAAGCTTCTGCACCAAGTGTGAGAATCGCTGAGGGGGAGTTTTCGTAATGGGCGGGAGAGGCAGCGGTGGCATCTCCTTGTACCGCGATGAGATCCTGGACGTAATTTGCGTATCCAGTCACCAGGGCCGACCATGATTCGGTGATTCGATGAGTGAATTGAAGCTCCGGCGAGTAGATGGTTTCCGGACGAAGATCGGGACTCTCGACCTGCGTTCGTCCCCCGTCGTTGTAATAAAGCTCGTAAATGGAGGGTGCCCGAAACGCTTTGCCTGCAAAGAGTTTCAAATTCCCCGCTTCATAGGGTTTGACGATCACCGCGAACCGAGGATTTACCGACGTGCCAAACGTCGAATACCAGTCGAACCGAGAGCCCGCCGATATTCGCAGTTCAGTCATGGGAAGCACATCCACCGACCCATAGCCAGCAGCAACCGAATACGGATCGGAACGATCCATGTGGGTTCCGTCGTTGCGCTCGGCCGTTTGGTGGACTCGAAAGTGGCGCTGACCCTCGCCTCCCAACGTCACACTAAGCGGGGACCACGGCGAAAGGATGAGCCTTCCTTCTCCTCCCGCCCACGTGCCTTGATAACGATCGACCCCCAACCCACCGTTGACCTCTTCGTACGGATACCGTCCTTCGAAGCGATACATATCGAGATGGGCGCGCAGCAGCACATGAACGTCGTCGGAAATCGACGGCTCCACACGCAATTCCGTCATGCCGCGGGTGTCTTTTTGACGAGCACGAGGATCGGCAAAAATGGTGTCATAGGCTCCTGTCGGTAAGTCTTTTTCCCGCGAATGAACGAAGCCCAGCCACGTGATCGGTCCCCACCACGCTTGACCTGTCATCGTTCCCGACTGAAAGCCGTCCAGACCACGAACGACCCCATCGGTTGCTGGCACATCATTGGGCTGGTCGTACTCTTGAAAATAAAAATCCCTACCTTCCGAACGCGCCCCCGCCACCGACATCCAAAACCCCGCATCATCTCCCAATCGAAGAGTTGCTCTCGCTCGCGCTCTGGCCACACCCGATCCACTGCTGGACATCCCTACGCTTCCGGAAGATGGCAACTGCCTTGCGCGCGACACCATATTGATGACACCCGAAAACGCATTGGTGCCATACAACACCGAACCCGGTCCACGAATCACCTCGAGACGATCGATGTCCTCGATGTCCGTACGCGCGTCGTAGCCGACATAGGAAGAACCGATCCAATTGTCATTCATAGGATGGCCGTCCAAGAGAACGAGCACGCGGTTGCCGTAGCTTCCAGGCATGAACAATCCACGAATGCCTACTCCTTGATAGGAGCGATCATCTCCCACATACACCCCTCGTACACCACGAATGGCCTCCGCAATCGTTGGATAGCCCATCGCACGAAGCTCCCGATGGGAAACAAGAGTCACCGACCCCGGCGCGTCTTCGACCGCTTCCGCGCGTCGAGATGCCGCGATGACTTCCTCGACGGCTTCAAGTTCGACCTGCAATCGAACACGCTCCTTCAATCGAATCTGAACCGTGCGCTCGACAGGTACAAACCCCTTCTTGCTCACCCGAACCGTTCGTAACCCAACACCGACATCGATGACAGCCGGTGTGAATCCAACCGGTTTGCCATCAATTTCGATGATGGCCTCGCGTTCGTCGGCACGAACGACCAACGAGCCAAGCTGCGGAGTCAAGGTGGGACGAAGCGAGACGAACTTGCCTTCCACGACATCGATCTCACGCATCCATGATTCATGAGCCGGGTCGTTGATGTACAAAGTATGTCGACCCGCGGATACTTCGAGTCGGCAAGGTCCTTGGCATGAGGCAGGTGCGGTAGGATCATCCGTTCGAACCTCCGCTGACGCGGGAATGCCTCCGATAACGATGGTGCCAACGATTTTTTCCAAGGCGAGATGGACGGTTTTGGGGTGCCCGACTTCGAGATGAACCGATTCGAGGATCTGGGAACGATAACCCGGTAGTTCCACGATGAGCGTGTGATCTCCCGGTTCATAAGCCAACATGCGAGGAGTCGTGCCACGAGGACCAAGGTCTTTTCGCTCCACATAGACGGTGGCACCAGGAGGATCGGTGATGACGTGAAGTACGGCTACCTGCGGAAGGATCTTGTCGATGGCCGCATCGATCTTGGCGATTTCTTCTGGGTTGGTTTCTCCCTCCCGCGCTTGTTGGTAGTACCGAAAGGCGTGCGAATACTGACGAAGCTGCTCGTGGGTTCGCGCGATGTTGAAGACGACATTGCGGTTGGCCACGAGACGATTCGAGAGCAAGAAGTGCTCGAGAGCGCCCCGGAAGTCGCGGGCACGATACCGTTCCGCCCCGATTTGAAAGTGCAAATCCGCCTCGTCAGCCAAATCGTCGGCGTATATCCGAAAAGGGATAGTCACCAGGAATAGCGCCGTGAATACACGGACCCATGCTTTGAAAATAGGATTCATCGGTGGAGTCGAATGCCGGGATCGGCGGTCGGTGGGGAATGAGGAGGCGTCGAGGGGCCCGACGGTTTTCTAGGAAGTGGCTTGGGAGCACTATCGCTATCCTCTGCAGGCACTGGCTGGAGCGCGACGGCCACGCGAACATTGTCCTTCGATGGGCCTTGTACGAGCGAATACGGACGATGCCCTGGGGCCCGAAGCGTCAAGCGCTTGGGCAAATCACGAACCGTATCGTTGTCGATCGACAATTGCATGGGCGTCGTTCCAAGTACCGTATCACCTTCCAACACCTCGGCTCCCGAAGGAGTCGAATCGATCCACAACACAAACGCATGGGAAGGTGTCGACGGCTCGGCGGCCCCCGGTTGGTCGGACGCGCGGGATGCCTCGGTTGTGCTCGTGTGTCGAAACAGCACAAATAGTGCTCCCGCCGAGATTGGCAGCAGCAATAGCGCTATGACGATCAACAGCTTCCTGCTGGACTTGGCTCGGGCTAGTGTTTTCGTATCCGGGTTTTCGGGAGAAAATACAAGAGGAGCATTTTCGGATTTCGTGATGCTCAGGGAAGGAGAACGCCCCTCCGCTCGCGTCAATGCGTCGGAACGGGTGACGACGTGATCGCCGCGCATGAGTTCTCCGGATTCGACATCATAACGGTCCGAAGGCGCAACAGGAAATCCAAGGGCTCGGGCACAGACATCGATCTCCGCAAGAACACTATCCATATCCGGTGGACGTTCACTCGGTTCCTTGGACATACAACGACGAACCATCGCTTCGACAGCGAGGGGAACATGAACGTTCGGAGCCACGGAAGCCATTTCCGGAATCGGTTCATGCACATGCGCCATCAGGGTTTGGATGAGGTCCTCACGTTGAAACGGAGGCACACCGCACAAAGCCTCGAACATGAGAACACCAAGGGCGTAGACGTCCGTGCGATGATCGACCCCGCCATGCACGATCTGTTCGGGAGACATGTAGCGGGCCGACCCGAGAAACGTTCCTTCTCGCGTGATCTGATCCGAGTCCGTTCCGAGCACTTTGACCAGACCAAAATCGACGATTTTGACCAGCATGGAACCATCCGATCGCGCCACGAGCATCACGTTCGATGGCTTGAGATCTCGATGCACTACCCCCTGGCGATGCGCATCCTGTAAACCTCGGGAGATCTGACGGACGATGGGCAATAGCTCCTCGGGCGATAAGAATCCTTGACGACGAATCCGATGCTCCAGCGTCTCACCCGCGAGGTATTCCATCGCCATGAAGTACATTTCGGGATGGGTTCCTTCTATGTACCCATAATCAAAAACGGTGACGACGTTAGGATGCTGTAGGCGAGACAAAATGCTCGCTTCCAAGAAAAAACGCTGCTGGAAATTTCCTTCCTTCGCAGTGGACGTGTGTGCTGGATGCAAAACCTTCAGCGCCACGGGTCGCCCAAGCGGAATCTGCTCCGCTCGATAGATCTTTCCCATTCCTCCGCTGCCGACAACGGCAAGAACGTGATACTTATCGTTGAGAACCGTGCCAAGCAAAGGATCAGCGGCGAGTGCGTTTTCCGACTGAGATCGAGAGGCAGGACCGCTAGGCATGTATATCCACCCTCATGGTGCCGACGATGGAGTTCTCAATCGGGACGGCGAACAACAGCATATTTCCATATTACAAGTCACCGTCCAAATGACAACGCAAGTTCGCGACTCCCGTGGCCAACATCCGATCGGCATTGAGTGTGGCGATGCTCGCACAGCGCGAGAGCGTTTCACGTCGGCGACCCTTACGCCCCTGCTGTCGTCATCGAAGAGATACGAATCATGGGAACCATCGACGCGGATCGGGAATCGATGCGCGCGGCAACGGCGATCCCTTTTATCACCTCATCGAGGTTCGATGAGATGGTCACCAAAGGACTTGCCGTCATCGTACCCTCTCTGCTCCGAACAAAAGCATGGAGTGCGCAGCGCCCGTCATGAGATCATCAACGTGTGGTTGCCAAAAACTTTTCCACGGCTTTTTGCGCTGCCATCTGAAGAAGCTCGTCTTCTGCTTCGGGATCCCGTTGGGGTGTGCCCGACATCGATAGCTTCGGAAAAAACTCTCCTTGTAATGCCATCGATGGATAGCTGAATAGGGTCACTCGCAGGGCTACGGATAGTTTGGCACCATCGTAATCCACCGATTCCACGGTGGGACGAAGCAGGTAGCCCTGCACGCGATTTCCCTTGGCAGCGTTGTCGAAGTCTTGCGGACTCTGCCCCGAGGGTGCCAACGCCACTTTGGCATCCGCGAGCAGCAGCCTGCGGATCGTTGCCTGCACCAACAACTCAATCTCGCCTTTGCGACGACCATGCTTGGTTTTGGTGGCTTCCACGGCTACGTACAATCGACTGGCCCGCGTGGGCTGCCGGGAGGCCTTCGCGTTTCTTTGGTGCTCGGCATCCTTTTCGATGCGTGCGCTCGCCTTTTCGATCTGCGTCTTCACCGCCCCATTGGTTTCTTTGCCTGCTCGGGCTTTGAGGCACGATAGCCCCGACGGCTTACGTAAACGCGCCAAAGCCGCTGCGGCCGCCGCACGCACACTGGCCGTTTCATCGTCCAAAGCCCCACACAACGGCCCCACCGCTCTTTCGGAACCGGAAGCTCCAAGCGCCAAAGCCGCTTGCACCCTCACCTGAAAGGACGATCCATCGGTCAATCGCTTCGCCGCCGTATCCACCGCAGGCTGAGCGCTTGCCGCCATCGCCCACAACGACACAACCCATAGGCCAACAGCAAACACGACAGTTGACACGGGGTGCCTAAGCATACCACTACCCTTATCATTCGTTGTCGAAGGGGTCGACCGTGTTGGATGTTGGGGCTAAGGTGGGATTGTCTCATGAATTGTACGATGCTTCATGATTTGCCGGGGGAACCAATGTCAGGTGTTCGTTGGGCAATCGCTGGAAGTACCACCGATTCGCTGCTGGATTGGTTGGATGGTTGACCATGCCCCTGTCCCCCTCTTTCGAAGGACTTCATCCACTGCTACGGTTGGCCCATGCATCGCTTGAACAAGCAAGACCGAATGCGACTCATGCGCTTTGTTTGCTCCTTCGCCTGGGCGGATTTCGAAGTCCAAAAAGAAGAAAAGGCCTTCATCGCCAAGCTTGTCCGTCAACTCCAACTCGATGATGACGAAAAGCAAGAAGTGGAGTTGATGTTGCAACGACCACCGCGCCCTGAAGACGTCGACCCCGCGAGGGTTCCCTTGAAACACCGCGAATTGTTCCTGGATGTGGTGCGTGCAACGATTGCTGCCGACGGGATGGTGGCACCGGAAGAGGCCGAGCACTTCGCGTTGCTCCAGGCATTGTTGAAGTAATCGATCAAGGTGTCACAACGTTGGGCAAGGGTCTTGAACTGGTTTGCTTGTCAAGGCTCGAGCGTTCGTCCATCCACGATATTGTCCCTACGCAAACCCCGTCGCGGACAACGACGACAGCAAGGCGCCCTGCCGGAAAACACTCGGTGACAATGGGCATCGCCCGTGCCGCGTATACCGTCGAAAAACGCGGTTGGCATCAAGGCTTGTAGAGCGAATAGATGATCCGGCTCGTCACCCGCACCGAATTCGATGCGTCGTTAGGCACCTTTGCCGTGATATGGTAGGAAATACCGTTGACCGATTCATTTTTCGCCGCCTGGTCTACGTATCCCACCCAAAACGTAAAGCCTTTGCCGTTTTCTTCCGGATGGAAAAAGCTGATGGGGGATGCAACGAGTTGGTGTGGAAAGACGCCCATCGTCGTTCCGATCTGTGTGTCGATGGGTGGACGATCCGAGGATTGCGCTTTCGAATCATCCGCAAAACGCGCTTCCACGAGCATTTTGGCGTGCTGGTCCTTGTCGGCATCGAGGTCGCCATGCACCGCATAGGTATTGAGTTCAAACGTTTCAGAAGGTCCCAGGATACGCAGACCTTGAATACGGTTGGTGCCGGTGGTTGCTTTTCCCATTTCGTCGGCGCCCGTGAAGTCGAGTTCATAGTCCTTCTTTCCGGGAATGTGCATCACAGCGCGCACCAGGCCGAAACTTGGATGGTACCAGGCTTGCCCGCTGATTTCGTTGACCCCAAGAACACTGAGAAATTCGTTGTTCGATGCCGTGCCCTGGAACGAAAACTCATGACATCCGTGCAAGGAACCACCGGAAGTCAAGACGCTGGCGTTGTGACTAACGGCGGTATAAGAGCCGGAAAGGTCGATGGAAAGAGGCTGCCCCAAAAGCTCGATCGTACCTTTCGCCTGTACGGCAACGGGCTGTCCGACCGGAGGATCGAGGTTGAGCGTGAGCGGTTCGTCCAACTCAATCGTGGCAGAAGGTTGGGATGGATTGGGATTGGGCAGCACTTTTCGCGACCAAAATTCACCTCCCGCCACGACCGCCGAATGGGGGTCGGGGAGCTGAACCCAAAGCTCCGTTCCGCTGGCGTTCGATGAGTCAAAGTCCCCAAGTTTTGCACGCCAATAGGTTTTTCCCTGGATCGTCTTTTCTCCCACGACCTGCGCCGTGGCTTCGTGAGTAGTCCCATCGTCACGTGGTCGTTCGTATCGTACGACCGTATTTTGAGAAACACGACCATAGGGCGCCTTGGCGGCTGTCTCCGAGCTTCCCCCCGCTGCTTCATCATCGCTGCCACACCCCCCGAGGACCAAAGACAACAACGTGACGCCAAGCATGGAAGGATACAACGAGCTTCCCTTGAACATCGAAAGACTGTATTTCCAGCGCATCGCAAGCCATTCCTTATATGTTCGAACGTTTTCCGATCCTGCAGACTAGCAAAACCCGCTCGCGTTTACACGACAAACCCATCCTCAACCCAAGGAGCGACCTCAACTCCCCTCGGCCGAAGGCCTCGTAGGGCATAGGTGCCTGTTATTACACGATTTTTACGCTCACCCCTCGATCGTTTTCCTCCCATATCTCACCACTAGCAGCGCGGCGCTACCACGGTAAGGATAGAATCCGTGTAGCGCAAAGCTCCTTTCGTCGAAGCGAATATGCGAATATTTCGATGACTCACCATCGAATGGACGGTGTTGTTGGCGGGCGCGTTGGATACGCTAACGCTGACGCCTATTTCGGGACGGGAGGTACTTTCACGGTATTGATTGGCTTGACACTGGCACCCGCGGGGTAGGCATAACTCACGTATTGGTCGAATCCCCAGACGGTAAGTCCAAAAGGTATGTCGCTTTCCATGACATGACGACCATTGTCGCAAGCGCCCACGGGAGTGCCGTTGGCTTGCAGGTCGACCCTCGTATATTCAAATTCCCCAAGCGCGGTCCAACCATCGAGAGGGCCGAGACAATCGAGGGTAACCGGCGCGAAACCTTCGGGGCCTTTTTTTCGAATCACGACGAGGTTCGAGTTGCCGTAGGTGGGATCCGCAAAGAAGATATACTGCTTGAGCCACTGCGCTGTAGGGATGATATTGACGGTTTCGGGATCTCCGATACCATCGAATGGGTCGCCGCCCGACATATGCGCAGCCACATAAAATGGATGGCTGTCGTCTTGGCTGCGAACCACAAAAGGTCCGGTATGGTTGAACGTTACGAGTTGTCCTTGTTGTAGCGTGGTTGGCGCCCCGGCCGCCACAGGGTCAAAACCCGCATCGTAGGTAAGGACCGTACCATCCACCATTCCCACGAAACGCCATGGCACAGCCTCTTCAGGGCCGGAGGGAATACGATTTCGGTAACGAACGGCCGCGTATTGCGAGCCGGTTGCCGACACGGGAGGGATTTGCTGATGGCCGGGATCACAGGCTGGGACCCCGAACGGGATGGTCATGCAATAATGCTGCGCCCACAAGGCGATAGGTTCCGAGGCTTCAATCGGAGTCCCCGTCAGATCGTCCACTTGAAGAAAATGCAATAGTTCGCCCCGATTGAGGGAATAGGTCACCGCTTGATTCGCTGGAGTGGCCGCGACTTGACCTCGAGGAGCAATAGGAGCGGAGGGTAGCAAAGTGACCTTGGTACCATCTTTCTGTGCCACGATCGTGATGCCGCTGGGTGAGCGTATTTCGCCTTCACCGCCCTGAGATCCCCTTGTCGCGTGGTCCGTGGTCACCCCTACATAATTCGTATTCCACGCACTCGTCGGAAGGAGTAACGTCGCGCTGGTGATATAGCTAATCGCTCCCCCATAAGGATAAATATCATAAACGACCGCCGGGGCCGACGTTGCCAGTCGGATCGCTTTTCCGAATCCTGTGCCATGCTGTCCCGTGTCCTTGGTGAAAACAGGAGTAATACCTTGTGGGCAAGCGGTTTTGTAGGGCCCTATGCCACCATCGTGGCTCAAAAACACGATGGCCATCTCGTTGGGCGGGATCTGGCCGTTGGGTAAGGGAAGATACGTCAACGAAGCGCCTGCACCTTGCGGAATCCGAGCATGGGGTGCCGCGTTCACCACAACACCATTGTATTCGACAGTGACATCGACCGGAGTTGGCCAGGTGTTGTTCACGTACGCGGCAAAGCAACTCCCGTCGCTGGCCTGGCCTGGCGCTAGTCCAGCAGGATAAGGAAGATCCATATCGGGAATCTCACTCCAGCCATCGGGAGTCACAAGATAGTACTCACAACCCACGGAGCTTTTGTTGGCACTCGCGCTTTCGCAGGGCGCCACACACTCCCCGTCGGGACCGCAACCTTTGTCTTCCGGACACTCTTTGACCACTTGGCCGGTTTCACAATCCACCACAGATCGAAGATCCGCCGAGCAAGTGACGCAGCCGACAACCCCTCCTCCCCCACTACCACCCGTGAAAAATGTCCCCCCCGTGCCAGCATCTCCTCCGGAGCCAGAAGCATCGGAAGTCCCGCCGCCCGTCCCCGCATTGGAAACGCGGCCACTGTCGTCCTCCGAAGAACAACTCAGCACACCCGCTATCCCTACCCAAAATACTACGCCAGCCCATCGGAGCGATTTTGTCATTCAGCAATCGTACCCTTTATCAAGCTCCTCTCAAGCAGCTTTTCATGAGCCGAAGCATTTTTTGAGACTCCCTGGCAACCGCATAAGCCTGCCACCCAAAGCGGCAGAGTTACGTCGTCTTGATGAGACTATGTGCTGAATTTTATTACAGATATTTCTTCCCCGGGCCCGCTTGCTTCGACGCTCTTTTCCATTCCGCAAACATTCCCCAATGTCCTCACGCAACGGATCCGTTGCACGTCTCCTTTGCGGTTGGTACGAATGGGTGAGAATGTGCCCGCAAGGAGGTGCGATGCCCTTACGGTTCTGGCATCCGATACGCGGCCCGACGCTGATTATTCGCGCCGGTCCAGGTCGCTCATGCCATACTCATGCATGCTTCGAAAGATCGCCACGAAAGGGATGGTTGTCGCCGTGTTGCTCGCCACATCGTGTGTCGAGGAGCCGAACAACCCCGATTACTGGTCCAAATCCAGCCATGACGCGGGTACGGATTCGCTTCAGGATAGTGGATCCAACGCGAATCATGACGTCAATTCCGAAGCCGATGGCTCCCAGGATTTCGATGCGCAACACGATTCTCCGGTTGATTCGGCCGATTCGAGCACCCTACCGGACGATAGTGCGGTTACCGAACCCGACGCGACCATCCATGTTCCATGTACCAAGGTCGCGCATCTCGGCGATAGCCTTACGGCCTATACGATCGACGAACTGAAAGATGCGTATGCCGCCGTGGGTATCGAGGCTACGATCGAGGCCTACGGTGGCCGTGCGATCTACGAGTATTGCTGTGGCGACGACACGACTGGGAAACAAGCCGCGGAACGTTTGGTGGCGTCCGGATTCGCGGGGTGTTGGGTGATTGCTCTTGGCACGAATGATACCGCCAATGTGTCGGCGGGAGCGGCGATTTCCCGCGCCGACCGGATCGATGCCATGATGAAGACGATCGATGATAGCGCGCAGGTCAGGGTGATGTGGGTCAACACCTATACGACCAAAACGGAGGGGCATTGGTCGAACGCGAACATGGAATTATGGAACGCAGAACTCGAGAAAGCTCGGGCGCGTTGGCCGAATATGCATGTGTTTGATTGGGCGAGCATCGCGAAAACGGGAAGCGCGCCGTTCAGCGACGGTATCCATCATACGACCCAAGGCTATGCCGTTCGCAACGCCGCGATCGCCAAAGCCGCGAGCGAACTCTGAGAAAAATCCCGTCGTGTCGGCCGTTTCGTGGTTGAATCCGCGGGCAAGGCTCTCGGTTCGTCTGATGCTCTTATATAAGTGAAGCAATGTTGGGCCACAACGAATCAGCTTTTCGGATCTACAGTCGTCTCCCGTTTGAGTTCCAACTCCTCCCAACGCGAGGTAAGCGCGCCCACTTGCTCTTTGGCTTGCGACAATTGCACATGCAATTGCGGGATTTCTTCCCGGCGCGTCGAATACAGCGCGGGGTCCGCCAGTTGTTTTTCCAACGCTTCTACCTTTTCTTCTGCCAGCGTGATCCGATCGAATAACCCCTCCAACTCGATTTGTTCGGCATACGTCAATCCTTTCTTCGGCCGACTTACGATCGGAGGTGGTGCTTTCGAGATGGCAGAGCGATCTTTTTCGTCGGCCTGTTGTCGTTGCCGCTGCAGACAGTAGGCATCGTAATTTCCGGCATAAGGCACGACCTTTGCGTCGCTTTCGAACGAAAGAATCGTGGTGGCCACTCGGTTGAGAAACCACCGATCGTGGGTGACCACGATGACGCAGCCATCGAACTCCAGCAATAATTCCTCGAGCGCGCCGAGGGTTGCCACATCCAGATCGTTCGTGGGCTCATCGAGAATCAACAAGTTTGCGCCATGGGACAGTAGTTTTGCAAGAGCTACCCGCGCTCGCTCGCCACCGGATAACCCACGGACCGGTTGACGTATTTGCGGTCCCGAAAACAAGAAACGTTCTAGGTAAGCGTGGACGTCCACCCTTCGACCCGCAAGGTCCACATGGGAACGGGGGCCCGCCACGTTTTCGAAAACCGACTCGTTTTCGTCGAGATCGGAACGGTGCTGATCGAAATACGCAATCTGTGTGTTCTTGCCCATGACGACTTTGCCGGCCGACGGCGCCATTTGCCCGAGAATGCATCGCAGCAACGTTGTCTTTCCCACACCATTGGGGCCTATGATGCCCACCCTGTCTCCGGCGGTCATCCACCAGGTCAACCCCGAGGCCAGCGTTTTTTCCCCGATTTCCAACGCAAGATCGTGCAACTCCAGGATCGTTTTTCCGGAACGAATGCTATCGATCGCCAGCTTGACGGTTCGCTCCGTCGGCAAAGCACGCGTCGCCACGGCTTCTTCTACCCGCTGTATGCGAGCCTTCTGCTTGCCGGTCCGCGCTTTGGGCTGACGTCGAAGCCATTCCAACTCGCGACGCAAAAAATTCTGACGATTGGCTTCCGTCCGCGCTTCGAGAAGCAATCGCTCGGACTTGGCTTCTAGGAAGGATTCATAACCTCCTGGGTAGCTATGTAACCTTCCATTTTCGATCTCGAGGGTGCGTGTCACAACTCGATCGAGCAAGGTTCGATCATGGGTAATCATCAATAGCGCCCCCTGGTATGTCTCCACCAAGTACTTTTCCAACCACGTAATGGTGCTTACATCCAAGTGGTTGCTCGGCTCGTCGAGAATGGCGAGATGAGGTGCGGATACGAGCAATTGGGCAAGGGCTACCCGTCGCCGATCTCCACCACTCAAGGTTTCCACCGGGGCTTCGAGATGTTTCAAGCCGATATGTCCGAGGATCGACTCGACTCGATGCGCTTGGTTCCATCCTCCATGCCGCTCCACGTCGGCCGCCGCGGCCGCTTGGCGTTCCACCAATTCCGTAAGGTCCCCATCGCCCCGTCGAATGGCGTCGGACAACGATTCGTGCCGACGACAGGCTTCGTCCCATGCGCCCAGGCCTTGTAAGACAATTTGACGAACGGAAAGCGAATCGGGCAAAAGCACGTTTTGAGGCAAATAGGCGACTTTGGTATCCCGAGGGGAGGCGAGGGAACCACTGTCGGCCACGTCCACGCCAGCAAGGATACGCGCCAAGGTGGACTTTCCGGAACCGTTGATGCCAACCAGTCCGACTCGTTCACCTTGTTCGATACTCAGATGCACGCCATCGAGCACATGCAATGGACCAAAGGATTTTTTCAAAGCAGTCGCTACAAGAATAGGCACGAGCCTAGTGTAGTCGAAAGATGACGATTGCGAACCCAAAGACCATCGTCGTGACACAAGAGAAATAGACGTTTATGGGCGCAGCACCGCTTTCGTTTGGCAAGGGCGTGAAGCTCGAGCACGAAAGAGCTATTCGCGCCAAGGGATGAGGCGCGGTGTTACTTCCCTTGTATTTTTATGTTGTCCACCATCCAATGGTACTCGTAGGTCCCTTGATAGCGCCATAGTACGCGCAGTGATTTCTTTCCGGCCACCGAGATGGGTCCAAGGGTGATGTGTTGGTTTTCGACGTTCACGGACTTGGTCCAGAGGACTTGCAGGGCACCATCGGCATCGAGAAGAACGGAGGCAATGCTGGAGAGGTACGTGGCAAAATGTGTGTCAAATTCAATAGTTAGCTGAGTTGCCCCGTGGGAATCGAACGGGGGAGAGACAAGGAGATCGTCGCAGTCCACACCAAAATAGGAGAAGGAAGCCGTGTCGATGACGGCATAGTAGCCATCCCCTAAGGTGAACGTTGGGGATACATAGTTGGTCACGTACCAGCCATCGACTTTCGAGCTTTGCGCGCAGGAGCCGGAGGTCGAATAGGGGCCATCCGGGCTCCAGTTAGGGAAATAGTCGAATGATTCTTCGTGGGTGAATCCGCAAGGGGGGCAAGGCCCTCCACAATCGATACCCGTTTCCCCTTGGTTTTGGATTTGGTCGGAACAACTTGGGCAAGGGGTAGGGCAAGGGCCTCCGCAGTCTATGCCTTCCTCCCCTTGGTTCTGAATTTGGTCGTCGCAAGATGGGGCAGGAGTGCCTCCACCTGAACCACCTGTCGTTCCGCCAGTTCCTCCAGGACCGCCGCCGGTGCCACCAGAGGCTCCGCCTGACCCCGAGCTGCCTGCCGCGCCGCCGGTTGGCGCTGAACCGCCAGCACCTCCCGCGCCGCCACCTCCCGTGCCGCCACCTCCCGTGCCGCCACCTCCCGTGCCGCCAGCTTGTCCGGCTACGCCAGCCGCTCCTCCCCCGGCTCCCGCACCCCCGGTGCCTGACTCGCCAGCGGAACCGCCCTGTTCCCCGCCATCGGCTCCTGCTCCGAACCCCGAGGCTCCCGCGGTATTCGTCCCTCCCGCCGCCCCCGGTGTCCAGCTATCCGGTTCCGTGTCTTTTCCTGTCGCACAGCCCCAAATCAAAAACACGCTCAATGAGGCTACGCCAAGCGCACTCGAGCAACGCAAGCGAATCTGACGGTGATTGTACACGGTCTCCTCCATCAATGGATCAAGTCCTAGCACAAAGACGATAGCCAAGGTTTTCCAGAACGAGTTCCAGGTTTGGCGGCAGGACGTTCGCGCAACCGACGATACGACATGAGCGAATGCGAATGATGGATGCCTACTACCCCTGTCCTGTGGAATGCTTGATAGATGCACGATGACAGAGAGTCTTCATGTCTCGCGAATTGACCGTTGATGAACGAATCAAAAATGTCGCGCCGCGGCTGCGCATCGAGGTGCTCGATTATCTCGAACGGCATCATCACACCCTTTGTTCGATCGTGACATCGGGACGCCGAACCAGTGGTATCGAAGCATGTCATTTTCGTATGCGTGTTTTCGATGGGTTGCTCGATACGCTTTTTCACTATGCCTCGGCGATGGTGGCTGGGCCCTACGCTTCGCAACGCGCCCTTGGTGCCGTGGGCAGCTATGCTCGCGGCTCTTTGATGTTCCATGGTGGAATCGATGTGCGGTTGGTCATTGATTCGCGAGATCCCGATGTGGATCGATTCGTGAGAGCGATGTTTCGTCCGCTGTGGGACGCCCGTGTGGCCATCGACGTGCAGGTGCATCATGCCGAATCGATGATCGTTCTCGCGGAAAACGACTGGCTTGGCGTCGCTTCTTCCCTTGATTGGCGACATGTCGCTGGCCATGAGAAAATGTCCACTCAACTCATGAAAACGGTGCGAGACCGCGTGTTGTCGCACGATGGTTTCGATAGCTTTCTGCGTCGATTGGAGTCTGACGGGGCCAGACGATACCAGCGCTTCGGTCATTCCGCATATCAACTGGAGCCACACGTGAAGTATGGCGCTGGCGGC
>Ga0116159_1001253_pt1 | contig 27696 bp, 22 predicted proteins | sample AD_JPNAS1_MetaG_FD_89878 | JGI IMG/M metagenome (GOLD analysis project Ga0116159, IMG submission 89878) | Active sludge microbial communities of municipal wastewater-treating anaerobic digesters from Japan - AD_JPNAS1_MetaG | ecosystem: Engineered > Bioreactor > Anaerobic > Digestate | place...
ATACACTCCTTGTTACCTCCCAAACTTCCGGGACACCATGACCCGAAAAATGGGAGTCTACCAAGGGTGCGCACTTCTCGACCGCCACAAACGGTGCTACACTTCTCGACCGGCGTTTACAACCGCCCGCCGGACAATCCACTGCAACAGCAAGCACGCCCGGAGCTTCAGTTGGTCGGAGACGCCGCGGAATAAGGCGAGATCGATGAGCGTATCGCGGCCCAAGCGTTCCCAGATGCATCGTTCCATGCTGTCCATGAGCATGTCCTGCTCGGCCTCAGACAAGTCCCGTCTCGCCTGCGCATAGAAATCCTGCCATGGAAATCGGAGGCACTCCGCATCCCCGGCGACCCGCACCGTGGCAGTCCGTTGCGCGCTCGGATTGAATTGAAGCATCTCGCCCAACAGGGCCGGCGCGGATACGGCGATCGGCGATGTTCCTTCCCTATCGATCTCGACCGCGCCGCGTAACAAGACAAAACCCATGTCGCCGCCCACGTTTCCCTGGAGCAAGAGGATTTCGCCATCGGGAACGGCGATAGGCGTGGAAACGCGGTGCAGAAGCGTCGCGACGCGTTCTCGGGCGTCGCCGGGGATGCGCTGAAGCAACGAGAGGTTGAGCAGTGCCTGAAGGTCATTGGATGACGTCATGTGCGCGCCTCCGAACAGGTTGGGAGATCGAGGGCTTCCCCATGTTCCGGAACCGATCCGTTTCGCTGCGTACTCCTCGCGAATGGCATTCGCGGAAACAACCGGAGGCCATCCCTCTTGAAAACGTCGCCTTCGTTCCCGCACGAACGCCCGCCACGAAGACCTGCCTTGCGTTGAAACTACGCTTTCCTTCTTCCCGGATCAAGCGCCTCTTCGCGTGCGTTCCCCAGCATATCTCCTCCCATTCTCACGAAGCGTTTGCGAAGCGTCCTGGCTACACCACTTCCCAATCGCCCGACGCGGGGGGCTGGCCGAAGATCTGCTTCCGATCAGAATCGAGAATGCGCGGACGTTCGACCAGTGCCTTTTCGAGTTGCGGGAAACGCGGAAACCGCTGTTTGCCTTGCTCGTAGCGACTGATGAGGTGAAGGTACAGAAGCAGGCGGGCGGTGCGGTATTGCCGGGGCGTGGTCCAATATACGACCAGCGCCTTCTCGGCGGCGTGGACGCATTTGTCGGAAAGCGCGTGCGGCCGCTTGGCGTCTTCGGCGGACCACGCGAATAGATCGATGTCGCGGGGGACATGGGCGGCATGGGTCTGGCGCGCCTCATAGGCCCGATCGAGATGTTCGTAGAGCGCAATCAACCGATCAAACCAGTGAAAGATGCTGCGGTACCCCTCCTCGGCGAGATCGATGGCGATCTGCATTTCGTCGATCGTGTCGAGGGTCTGTTTTGCAAGCAGATGGTTGCGCTCTTCGGTTTCCTCGGGAATCATGCGAACGCGGGCCTTTTCAGCGGCTTCGCCGTAGTTGAAACTTTCGAGGACGGTCGCGATGGTGAATTTCGCGCGCGACAACATCGAGAATTCGCGCAGCAACGGAGCCGCAATCTGATCGCGCTCCAAGACGGCGTCAATGACCGGGGCGTGCGCAAAAATATCCGCCTTCCAGTCGAACCAGATGTCGTGAAACAACGCGACGAGCCTCTTGCCGCAACCTTCGGGACGCGCTCCGGACGCCGCGCGGGTCAGGTCCTGGTATCGTTTCTGCAGCCGCCATCCGGCGCGCTTGAGGATGTCGTGCTCGATGAGATAGCGCAGCACGATGAGGCGATCGATGGCTTGCTCGGCGACTTCCTCGGAAGCTTCCGACTCAGCCATCAGCGCGCGGCGCCAGCGATGCCCCCATTCTCGAAGCTGGCGGGCGGTCGCGCTGCGAGGCTGACGGCGCACCTCTTCGAGCGCGCCGCGTTCGATATCGGCCCGTGCAAGAATGTCGCCGAATTCCTGCTGAAACTGCGCCGGCGAATCGGCGTACAGGATGAGTTCCTCCGCGCGAACGTCGTAGAGGTACGAACGGAACAAGTCCGTGACGTATGCATACGAGACATGAAGAAAGCGCGTGGCGTCGACAAGCGATCGCGTCGTCTCGCAAAAATCGAGCCCGCGCTCGATCACGTTGCTGGGAGGTTCGAGAGCCCCCGGCATGACGAAATGCGCCGCCAGCGAATCGTGACTGCCCGCGCGCAGCAAATACGACACCGTGCCCAAGCGCGCCGCTTCTCCCGGCAAGGCAATGGGGGCGGCCTCTTCCCACCCCAACAACGCCAGGAAGCGTTCCGCAAAGCGGTGCTGCTCGCTCTTGGTGGTGTCGGCGACTTTTTCCCACCAGGACTCACACAGTTTTTTGATGTCGTACGTTACACTCATGCTAAGCAACCCCTTTGGCTTTGGCGACCGTGAAGCCCGCCGCTTCGATATGTCGCCACACCACATCATCCCGGCGCCCAAGCACATCCACGCCTTCCGACAGGTAAGGCGCATACGTTGCCGGGGACTCGTACAAAATCCTTACAAACGTTTCGACGGATTGCGCCTCCACGGCGCACTGCGGAGGCGGCGCAGCTACGGGACGCTTGCCGCCGTTGGAAACCACCAGAATTTTTCCGGCATCCTGAATCAAAAACGCCAATCGCACCGACTCCTCCAACGCGAGCGCGCCCCGGAAACGCTCTAGCGGCGTCCCCGTCTTCAAAAACATGGCCCGCAATTCGGGAAACAGGGGAAATTGACGATCCACGTGATAGTACGTCCGGTTGCCCTCGACACGACGATACAGCAGCCCCGCCGTCGTCAGCCGATCAAGTTCACGCTGGACGGCCCGAAGCGGCAAGGCGGTCGCCGCTTCGACTTGACGCTGGTAATAGGGGCGAACGGGATCGAGCAGCAACAGACGCAGCACCGCCACACGCGCCTTCGAGGTGAACAGGACGTCGAGAGTCTGATTGAGATTTTTTTGACCAAATAATGTAGTCATATTGCAAAAAAATATATTGTCTCAAAAACTATTTATCGTTCTGTAATTCATTTAATTCCCCCAACAGGCCATATTATTATACTGCATTGCATTCATTTTGTCAAGATAAATTCTGATATATTTGTATTTATTTTATATCTTGACATCTTTTGACTTTTATTTATATTTGAATATATAAAAATAAATATATATTGACTATAAAATATCGTCTATATATGCGGACTGCTTTTCTTGACGGAAACGTTGAGTGCATATTTATTTCGAACGAAAACGTTTCTTGTTTTCAAAAAAATACATATATGTATCAACATATCGGAAAAATGACCCGCGCGAAAGACGCATTCCTCTGGCATTTTCCGGAGACTTCCGTGGCACCACGCGCTACAACTCGTTATGGAAAAACAATTTGCGCGTTTGGATCCGCCGCTTTGGCGGCGAATGGTTGTAACTGGCACATGACTTGCGTTGCGGGCATGCATGTAGGCATGTCGGTCCGGCAGGGCGTCTACCGGAGACGACTTATCCGGACGAACCGCGAGGAGGTGGCGTCGTGAAGAAGATTGAGGCAATCATCAAGCCGTTTAAGCTTGAAGAGGTGAAGGAAGCGCTTGCGGGGGTGGCCGTCCAAGGCATCACCGTCACGGAGGTGAAGGGGTTTGGGCGGCAAAAGGGCCATAAGGAGCTGTACCGCGGGGCGGAATACGTGGTCGAGTTCCTCCCGAAAATCAAGCTGGAGATCGTCGTCGCCGATGGCGCGTGCAAGGCGGTGGTGGACGCGATCGTGAAGGCGGCCTCGACGGGGCGCATCGGAGACGGCAAGATTTTTGTGTCGGGCGTGGAGGACGCGGTTCGCATTCGCACGGGCGAAACGGGCGACGCTGCGCTTTCCTGAGGAAACGGCGGCGCATCGGCGAAGGAAACATGCAGGCCTGCGGGCCGCAAGCCATAGGAGGATGAAGACGTGTTACGCATAGCAACAGGAACAAGCGGGCGCAGGCTTTTGGCGGGCGCGGGGATGGCGATCTCGGCGATAGGATGGGCGGCCGTGGCGGCGGCGCAGGAGACGGCAGCCGAGGCGCCCCGAATAGACTCGGGCGACACGGCGTGGATGCTGACGTCGATGGCGTTGGTGTTGTTCATGACGATCCCTGGCCTGGCGCTGTTTTACGGCGGCTTGGTGCGGACGAAGAACGTTCTGTCGGTGTTGATGCAGTGTTTTGTGATCACGTGTCTGGTGACGGTGCTGTGGGCGCTTTACGGGTATTCGATGGCATTCAGCGCCGCGGGCATGGAGAAGGGCGTGTTGAACTGGCATTCCTTCGTCGGCGCGTTCGACAAGGCGTTCTGCCGGGGAATCAGCGTCGACAGCGTCACGGGGACGATTCCCGAGAGCGTCTTCTTCTGCTTCCAGTTAACGTTTGCGATCATCACGCCGGCGCTGATCATCGGGGCCTTCGCGGAGCGCATGAAATTTTCGGCCATGTTGTGGTTCATGGCGCTGTGGGTGACGATTGTTTATTTCCCGATCTGCCACATGGTCTGGAGCGGCGACGGCGCCCTGATGTGGGACTGGGGCGCGTTGGACTTCGCGGGAGGCACGGTGGTGCACATCAACGCGGGCATTGCGGCCTTGGTCTGCGCGCTGATGCTGGGCAAGCGCAAGGGCTTTCCGACTTCGCCGATGATGCCGCACAACCTGACGTTGACGGTCGTGGGCGCTTCCATGCTGTGGGTCGGCTGGTTCGGGTTCAACGCCGGCAGCGCGGCCGCCGCGAATGGGCGCGCGGGCATGGCGATGCTGGTGACCCAGTTGGCGACGGCGATGGCCGCCTTGGCGTGGATGGCCGTTGAATGGCTGAAACACGGCAAGCCGAGCGTTTTGGGCGTCACTACGGGCGCGGTCGCGGGTCTGGTCGCGATCACTCCGGCTTCCGGGTTCGTCGGCCCCATGGGATCTCTCGCGATTGGCGCGACGGCAGGCATTATCTGCTTCTTCAGCGCGACGACCATGAAGCGCTTCTTCGGGTATGACGATTCGTTGGACGCCTTCGGCGTGCACGGCGTCGGCGGAACGGTCGGGGCGCTGTTGACCGGCGTCTTCGCGGCGTATTCTCTGGGCGGACAGGGAACGGGCGCGGACAGCGATATCGCCATCCTTCCCCAACTCGTGGTTCAGATCAAGAGCATTTTGGTGACCTTGGTCTGGTCAGGCGGGGTTTCCGCCGTGATCCTCTTTATTTTGGACAAGACCCTTGGCCTGCGCGTGAACGACGCGGAGGAAACCGAGGGCTTGGACATCACGCAGCATGATGAAAAGGGCTACAACTTCTAGTCCGATCGTATCAACGCTCTACGCCGCCCCGGCTTGCGCGCGATGCCGCGTACGCCGGGGCGGGGCGTATGTGATTGGCGATGCATCGTTGCGCTATGATTGGCGTCCTTGGCGAAACGGAATGTTCCGCGATGCGCGATCACGATCCGGGCGCATGCTGGCCTTGTACGCCTTACGGGGCGCCGCATTGGATGATTTGAGCCGTGCGCCCACGAGGCTTGGCGTATTTCCAACGCCGTAGTCAACGAGCAGGAGAACGTGCATGCAATACCGAAGACTCGGGGGTAGCGATCTCAACGTCTCTGTCATCGCCTTTGGGGCGTGGCAGTTGGGCGATCCGGCGTATTGGGGCGTCGACGATCGAGCCGATGCCGCCGCAACGGTTCATGCCGCGCTGGACGGAGGCGTCAATTTTTTCGATACGGCTGAACTGTATAGCCAAGGGCAGTCGGAGGAAGCGTTGGGCGAAATTCTCGGCGCAAAACGCAAGGATGTCTGCATCGCCAGCAAGGTTTCGCCGGACCATTGCGCGCCCAGTGAACTGCGCGCGGCGTGCGAAAACAGCCTCCGACGTTTGGGAACGGATTTCCTCGATCTCTATCAGGTGCACTGGCCTTTTCGACACGTTCCGTTCGACGACGCCTGCGCCGAATTGCTGCGACTCCGCGACGAAGGCAAAATCCGCTGGATCGGCGTTTCGAATTTTGGCCCTACCGATCTGCGGGCGTGGCTCTCGGCCGGTCCGTGCGTCTCGAACCAATTGGGCTATAGCATTCTCTTTCGCGCCATCGAGTATGAGACGCTTCCCCTATGCCGGGATTGCGACATCGGCGTCATGGCGTACATGCCCCTTATGCAGGGTTTGCTTTCCGGACGTTGGGCCAGCGCTGATGACGTGCCCCAAAATCGCCGGCGCACCCGGCATTTTGCGGGAAGTCGGCCCGGCGTCCGTCACGGCGGTCCGGGCTGCGAGAAACGCACCTTCGACGCCATCGCGCAACTCAAAGCCGTCGCCCAGGAATGGGAGATGTCCTTGTCCGCCATGGCGATCGCGTGGACGCTGGCCCGACCGGGCATCGCGACGGCGGCGCTTGGCGCGCGCAAGCCGGAGCAACTTCTGGAAAATTTGAGGGGGGCCGACCTCTCCCTCACGTCGTCCATGCTGGAACGGATCGACGCCATAAGCGATCCTCTGAAACAAGAACTCGGCCCCAACCCCGACCTGTGGCTTTCGGGAAGCGACGCCCGGATTCGCTGACCCTGCGCTTGCGCAAGGGAGAAGGCGCGCCTGGGTCGCGGCCGGGGTCGTCGAGACGACTCCGGGAGGCTCCCCATTCCCAGCGCGCGCCCGTGGGAACGAGACGCAAACGGTCGGCGGGCAATGGGTTTGTTGACTCGGAGGAGCGTTTTCGGGCATGATTCAAGCGTTTCTCGCAACCCCCAATTGAAGGAGAAGAGCCGTGTATAAGCTTGCCGTGGTTCCCGGTGATGGTATTGGCGCGGAAGTGACGAATGAGGCCTTGAAGGTTTCGCGCGCGGTCGCGGACGTGGAAGGGTTCACGTTCGTGACTCAGGAATACGATTTCGGCGGAGAACGCTACAAGCGGACCGGCGAGACGCTTCCGGATTCGGCCATCGAGGAATTCAAGAAATTCAGCGCCATCTATCTCGGCGCCATCGGTCACCCCGACGTGAAGACGGGCGTGTTGGAGAAGGGCATTCTCCTCAAAATCCGCTTCTCGTTGGATCAATACATCAACCTGCGCCCGGTCAAGCTCTATCCCGGCGTGTGGACTCCCATCAAAGACAAGGGGCCGGAAGACATCGACTTTATCGTCGTGCGCGAGAACACGGAAAGCTTGTACGTCGGCATCGGCGGCAACTTCAAGTACGGCACGCCGGACGAAGTCGCGCTGCAGGAAATGGTCTGCACGCGCAAGGGCGTCGAACGTTGCGTTCGCTATGCCTATGAACTCACCCAAAAGCGCAACCGCCGGAAACAACTTCATCTCTGCGACAAATCGAATGTCCTCACCTACGGGCACGATCTGTGGCAGCGCGTGTTCAAGGAAGTCGGCAAAGAGTATCCCGATGTGAAACAAGAACACGCCCACGTCGACGCGATTTGCATGTGGTTCGTGAAGAACCCGGAGTGGTTCGATGTCATCGTGACGGACAACATGTTCGGCGACATCATCACCGACCTGGGCGCGATGATCCAGGGCGGTCTGGGCGTCGCCGCCGGCGCGAACATCAACCCCGAAGGCGTGTCGATGTTCGAGCCGATTCACGGGTCCGCGCCAAAGTACGCCGGCAAAAACGTCATCAATCCCATCGCGGCCATCGCGTCCGCTGGCTTGATGTGGGAAACCCTGGGCCAGCCGAAAGCGGCGGCGCGCATCGAGAACGCCATTGCGAAGGCATTGGGCGAAGGCCATATCAAAACCCTCAGCGCGGGCGGCGACAAGTCGACCACCGAAATCGGCGATCTGATCGCGAAGTTCGCCAGCGCCTAGCGCAGACCTTTCTTGCCGCGTTCAACACGGCAAGGCAAAGATGCGTGGCGCGTTTGTTCTTTCGTGATGGGTCAATGCGGGAGGGACGATCGTCGTGGCCGAAAAAGACCTTAAACAGATGTACCGCACGCGCACGGTGGGCGATTTTCCCGCCTCGATCGCGATCATGGGGCGTGAGTACGCCAAGATCGAAGACCTGCGCTACGGCACCAATCCACATCAGCCCGCCGCGTTTTATCGGCCCGCGGACGGCAAGGGGCTCGTGCTCGGCGCATACGAGTTGCTGAAAACCGGCAAGAGCGGCCTGTCGCAGACCAACATCGAAGACATGCACCACGCGGTCGGCATTCTGAAATATATGCCGCGGGCGGCGTGCGCGGTGATGAAGCACTGCAATCCTTCCGGCGTCGCCATCGAAACGGACGGACGATCGCTCAAGGACGTCTACCTGCGGGCGCGCGACGCCGATGCCCAGGCGGCCTTCGGCAGCGTGGTCGTGTTCAACCGCGCGGTGGACGCTACGACCGCCGAGGCGATCATGGAGACGATTGTCGAAGGCGTCGCCGCGCCGGGGTTCGCGCCGGATGCGTTGGAGGTCTTCAACGATTTTGACCGCTTCAAGCGCAACAAGGAAATCCGCATTATGAAGCTGCCGGATTTCGCGCGGTTGCCCAAGTATATCGACGAAGGAACGGACGTGCTGGAGATGAAATTCTTCGACGACGGCAGCGTCGTACTGGCCACGCCGTACTTGTCGCGCGTGAAGAGCGCGGCGGACCTCGTGCCCGCGTACAACGAACATGCGAAGAAGGGCCGTATCGACATTGCGCGGCAACCGACCGCGCGCGAGTTGGATGATCTCCTTTTCGCGTGGTACGTCAACATCCACGTCCGCTCAAACGGGTGCGTCATCGCGCGCAACGGACAGACCCTCGCGGTCGGCACTGGGGAACAGGACCGCGTCGGCGCGATTCAACAGGCCGTCGCGAAGGCCGCCGTGAAGTACAAAGGCGACGAAACGCTCGAAGGCGCGGTGATGTCGTCGGACGGTTTCTTCCCGTTCCGCGACGCCGTCGATGCGGCGGTGAAGGCGGGCATTACGGCGATCGTCCAGCCCGGCGGCAGCGTCAACGACTACGACGCGATTGTCGCATGCAACGAAGCCGACGCCACCATGGTTTTCTCCCTGGAACGCTGTTTTTCGCACCACTGAATTTCAACGGCATCGCACTGGGGCCGTCGCCCGGAAAGGCCGACATGGCGCGGACCGTTCTTATCACCGGAAGTTCGACGGGGATCGGACGCGAGACGGCGCTGTTGTTCCAACGCTTGGGCTGGAATGTCGCGGCCACGATGCGCCATCCCGATCAGGAGCGGGAACTCACGCGGCTCCAGCGCACGATCTGCCCTCGCCTCGATGTGACCGATCCCGGGTCCATCCAGGGGACGATTGCCGAGACGATCGCGAAATATGGAGCGATCGACGCGCTCGTCAACAACGCGGGGTACGCCGCTGTCGGGCCGTTCGAAGCCGCGTCTCCCGATCACATTCAACGCCAGTTCAATACCAACGTATTTGGTCTCATGAACGTGGCGCGGGCGGTCCTGCCCCATTTCCGGGAGCGCCGTCAAGGCGTGCTCATCAACGTCGCGTCGATTGGCGGGCGCGTCGCGTTCCCCTTGTGGAGCTTGTATCATGCCACCAAATGGGCCGTCGACGGATTCACCGAATCCCTGCACTACGAGCTGCGACCGTTTGGCGTCCGTGTTCGCCTCATCGAGCCCGGCCCTATCAAGACCGATTTTTACACCCGCTCGATGGACGTTGTCCCGTCGACAGGCATCCCCGACTACGACGCATTTGCAGGCAAAACCCTTCGTAGAATGAATGACGCCGGGATGAACGGCGCGCCCGCGTCCCAAGTCGCCCACGTCATCTATCGCGCCGCCGTCGCTTCCGGATGGCGGCTCCGGTACGCCACCGATCTTGCCGGTTGGGGCATTCTCTTCCTGCGCCGTCTGCTCCCAGACTGCATTTTTCACGCCATCGTCCGCGCGTCGCTGCGCCCTTTTCCGTAAGCAAGCAAAGGGAACGCCCAAACGTCCATGCCGCGTCCCCTCGCCTCGTTGTGTTTGAGGAAAAACGGGGCGTAGAATGAACGCAAGCTGCGGGAACAGCAAGAAAGCGAGGCGCGCATGGAACTGGTCACCTTCGCGGAATTCCTGGAATGGGCGGAACGCATGGGGCTGGCGATCGAAACCCGGCGGGATGAACCCCAGTCGCTCGTTTACCAGAGCGGCGCATCGGCCATGACGCGCCTACAGTGTCCGAACGCCGCCGAGGACGTTTTGCAGTTTCTCGCCGACGTGTTTGATTGCTTGGACGAATGGAAAGCTTGTTGGGTGTTGCGGCGGGCGCTTCCGTGGACGTACCTGAGTCTCGACGGAGTGGTCAACTGCGTGCGCGTGGACATCATGCAGGGAATGGGCATCCCCGAGGGTTTCGTCGGAGCGTTGCACTTCAACCAAGCGGACTTTCCGCGCATGGCCGCGCTGTTGTTCAGCGAAATTTGTTTTGGAAAAGGGAAAGCCGACGAGTTGTTCGTCGCGCCCAGCCACGGACGGCAGTTGCTTCACTTCAAGCACGACGCCTGCGTGCGCATCCATTTTTCGAAGCCGGAGCGGCGCGAATCGTTCCATCGCGATATCGCCGCCAAGGGCATACCGATCGTTCCCGCCACGGCGTAAACGTTTTCTCGAGCCCGCTTCGGCGTCGGCCTTGAAACGCCGTGCGCCGGCGAAAGCCGCCGGCGCACTCGAGGGTTCCGCATACGCGGATGCGCACGGATTTGGCTATTGCAGCAACGCGTCCGGAGCGGCGCTGTTCTGCGACTCGGTCGATTCACTCCCTGCGGATTCATCGGCGGCTTGCGGCGCTTCCTCGGGGTGATGCCGGAGGTATCCCGGCGATGGAAGCAGCGTGTTCGCCTCGGCGGACGCTACGTGAAATACCGCGCTCTTGCCGCTCACGGTGAGCGGATATCCGGAGTCGTCTTTCAGGCCGAACGTCAACACGTGTTCCGTATTGTCGTGCGTCACGACGGTAACGCGCTGGAACTGCTTGCTGTCGCCTTCGAGCGCCGCCTTGTGGAAAAAGATATTGTCTGCTTGAAGCATCGATAGCGAACTCAGCACGTTTGCGACCACCTCGTCGTCGGCATCGTCGCGCGCCCCGTCCGCGAGAAGTTTCCACTCGGCGCCTTCGCGTTCCAGCGCGTATTTCCCCTCTTTTCCGTCGAAACGGACGGCTTTGATGTCGTCTTCCATCACATCCAGCAATGCCAGCTCGAACAGGTTCTTCGGCTGGACGAAAATCGCGTCATAATCCGAACGCATCATGACGTAGACCTTGTCGCCCTGATCAAAGCGGACATACAAGGCGTCAACCCCCGGAACGGCTCCGCCAAACGTGAGCGTATGCTGCGTGGAAGGGCCCGCCGTGAAGGTGACGCGGCGATCGGACGATTCCAGACCGGCCTCGTGCAAGGGAATATCGGCGTAGTCCGCCGCGCGCCACGCCGCCAGCGCCCGGGCGATCGACTCGATCGTCGAGGTTTGCGCCGTCAACCGCGCGGCAGGCTCCTCAACATGCCACGCGCCGTCTTTCTTGATGAGCGTGATGTTGCCGTCGGGCTGGACCAGTTCCATGCGGTCGATGGCGTCGGCGGTCAGTCCGACGCCCGGCAGATCGAACAGGACATTGCCCTTGGGGAAAAGACGCTCGAACGAAACCGCGGGGAGCGAGTAGACCACATCGTCCTTTTCGCTTGCCACGCGCAAATAGGCATTGCCCTTCGGGTCCGGACGCCCTCCCTCGATCACGATAGGCGTCTCCTGCTTGGCGCTTTTCACCGTGCAGACAAAGCCGGGGGGCTGCAAGCCGTACTCGTCCTTCTTCGCGGGATCCGCGATATCGGACGCCATGAAAGGCCCAAAGGCGCGCAGCACATTGTCCACGCCGGCTTGCTTGATCGCGGTTCCCAGGCCGCCCGACGTCAGTCTCCACTCGTATTCGGGGGCGGCAGGCGGCGCGGCCTCGGCCGAATCGGCGGGCGGCGCGGCGGCCGGCTTTTCATGTCGCTCCAGTGCGAGCTGTTTGTCCGGCGTCTTGATGGTGATCGCGACGATGTCGTCTTTTGCGATATTCACGACTTCTTTTTTGACCCACTTCGTGGCCTGCAACGGCTGTTCTTCGGTCGTTGTTGCGCTTGGAGCCGGGGACAAGGCGTCGGCGCCGCCCGCTTCCCGTCGCAGGTCGAGGTCGTTCACAAAAACGTCTTTGCCTTCGGCCATGCGAACAAAGGTCTGGCTGAACGACGGCGATTTTCCGACAAGGACGTGAAACGCCGCCTCGTCCGATCCCTTTTTGTAGCCGACGATGTGAAAACTCTTCGGGTCCGAAAGATCATACGCGTCGAAATCCGCATCCGTCTTCACCGTCGCGCGCGGCTCGCCTTTGGCGTTTGCCAACTTGTCCACGAAATCCTCAATCGCCTTCATGTCGGCAGGCGCGTTGAAATGCGAGGCGACGCGCCATGTGTCGCCGATCTCTTCGCGCGTAAGCACGATCTTCTGGTCCGCCGCCGCTCCTCGATATAGCTCGATTTTGGCGATATCGGCCTGGGTCATTCCTTCCGGAACCAGGCGGGCGAACTTGACTTGTTCGATAATCGTGACGGGTTTTTCCTGCGCTTTTTGCAACAGGATAACGGCGATCAGCGCGCCGAGCACCGCCGCCAGGATCACGACGTGTTTGGCCTTCATGCGTCTCCTCCTCAAACCGCTCGACGGCGGATCAGCTTTTTTCCGTGAACGATAGGGTGTAGGCGTTGCGCGATTGCCGCCGCACCGCCACGACCCCGATGCCAATCACGGCGATAATGATCGGCATCAGACCGTAGTTGATGGTTTTCCACAGCGTGCGCGTGGCGTCGGACGGCCTGTCGATCGCACGGTCGATTTGCTTTTGACCGCGCACGTTGACCAGTTCGTCGCCCAACGCCGCCGCGTCCACCGTATTCATGAACAAGTCAAGGTTCGAATCGCGCAGGAAGCTCTTGGTGAACATTTGCGCGCATCCCAGCAGCGCCAGCTTTCCCGGAGCGAGGGTCGCTGGCTCCGCCTCTGGCTCGTTCGACGTATCCGGCGCGGGCGGTTGTCCCGGCATCTGACGCGGCGCAGGCCACTTCGGGCGCGGCTGGTCCTTGTACGCATCGGGAAATTGCCCCGACACCATCGCCATCAGCGGATACTGCTCCGTGTCCGCAGGCGGGCTCGTAAAGGCGCGCTGCAGGTCTGCGGGCGGGGCGTCCGCGGGCACCGTCCAAGCCGAGGCGCTGGTTTTCATGACCACTTTCGCGGTAAGGCCGTGTTTTTTGAGGTCTTCCTCGTTAAGCTTGAGCGCCGATCCCCAGATGTAGAAGACGTTGGCCAGACGATTGGTGATGGAGGTTTCGGGGTCCATCGAGGAGCTGGTCACCAGCATCTGAATGGGAATGTTGACCGTTTGCCCCATCAACATTTCCTGGAGCGATCCGCCGCGCGATTGGACGGTCAGCGGCAGTTTGTTCTTGTCCATGAGGATGTCGTCGTTGATGCCCAGGCCGTATTTTTCGAGCAGCGGGTTGATGTCGGGCTGCTGTTCCTGCTTCATCAGGTTCAGGCCACTGCGCGTCGTCTGATAGTCCCAGTAGTAGTTTTGCACCGCCAACACGACTGACTTGCCCTCGACCAGCGCCCGGTTGATCTCCCACCGTTGTCGATCGTTCAGTTGGCGGGGGTTCATCACCACCAAGACGTCGTACTCCTTCGGCATCGGGCTTTCCTTGGTCAGTTCCACCCGCTCCACCATGTATTTCTCCAGGCGCAACGCTTGTTCCACATACTCGAACGGGTCTTCGGTCTGGGGAACGGGCTGGCCCAGTTGCGCATAGATGGCGCGCATTTCCGGCGAAATGTTGATCGCTTCCTTCGGAGCGACCAGCGCCACGACCGGAGCCTTGGCCCGCGTCAGCTTGAATACCGTGCTGACCAACCGGTACTCGAGCGCGGGAAGCGTTTCCGGCATCACCTGCGGAATGATTTCCTCCTGCTTGTCCTTGTAGCCGATGCCCAGGCTGGAATAGATGTACTTTGTCGTCACCTGATCGCGTTCCATCGCGCGAACCGCAAACGGTTCGATGCCCTTGTCGAGCATGCGTTTCTCAAGCGACTCGACCTCTTCCTCCTTGGTCGGCTTGCCTGACTTTTCCTCCCTCGCTTCTTTTTCCGGGGCCAGATTGCCGACGTCCAAATACACCGGCGTGAACTCGACATTGCCGCCCGAGGCCAGTCGAAGCTCGTTCAGCTTGTCGCTCACGTCCTGTTCCAGCGTGTTCATGCCGGTGGGCATCTTGTCCTTGCGCGTGATGTACAGCTTGACTTGCACCGGCGTGTCCAGGCGCGACAAAATCGCCTTGGACGCTGGCGACACCGTGAAAATCTTGTCCTCGGTCATGTCGAAACGTCCGAAGGACTGCTTGAGGATCAGCCAGTTGAAGGCCAAGCCGATGCCAATGCACAGCGCGGCCGCCGTGCCAATGGCCATTTTCGCTCCGCGACGGTTGCGGCTGTCGATGTACAGTCCATTCAGAACCAGGAAGAGCGCCGTCCAGACGACGAAATACAGCACATCGGCGATGTCGATGACGCCGCGCGTGAATGAATTGTAATGCTCGATGACGCCGACAAGTTCGCCGAGCGTCGTTCCCAGTCCCGCCAGCCAGCTCTTCTCCGAAAACAAGCCGTCGAGATATGACGCGATAAAATTCGTGCCCAGCAGGAACACGGCGAAGCACGCCAGCAAGCTCACGACAAACGCAACGATCTGGTCCTTGCATAGCCCCGAAAAGAAGATGCCGATGGCAAGGAAAAAAGCGCCTAAGAGCAACGTTCCGAGATAGCCGCAGAGAATCGCGCCCGAATCCGGGTTCCCCAGAGCGGCCAACATCACCGGGACCGTCGCCGTCGCCGCGGTCGACATCGCGTAAAACGCGAAAACGGCCAGGAACTTGCCCAGCACCAGTTCGTGCGCCTTCATGGGAAACGTCAACAGCAATTCCCAGGTGTTCTCCTTGCGTTCTTCGGCCCAGACCCGCATCGTCACCGCAGGGATGAACACGCACAACAACACCGGCAGGTTGCCGAAAAACGCGCGCATGTCGGCCACGGGAAAGGTGAAGAATGAGGTGATGTACAAGCCCACGCTCATCAACAAGAACACGATCATGAAGATGTAGCCGATGGGCGAGGTGAAATACGCCGAGAGGTCCCGGCGAACCACGGTCAAGATGTTTTTCATGATTCGGCCCTCTTCGCGGCCGGGCTGGCGGCCCGTTCCGTCAGCGACAGGAATGTCTCCTCCAGGGTCAATGGGTGATCGCTCAGTTCCCGCACTTCCCAGTTTTTAAGACGCGCCAATTGGCCCACTTCCTTCCATAATTGCGCGCCGGGCGCGCCATGCACCATGAAGGCGGCGAAACCGCTCTCGCCGGCGATGGGTTCCACTTTGCGGGCTCCGGACATGCCCGACAACAGACGTTGGGTTTCCGTTTTGTCGCCCGAAACGCTGACGCGGATGCGTTCTTCTTTTTTGACCTCGTCGCGCAATTCGTCGATCGTGCCGTCGCCGACGATCCGTCCGTTGCTGATGATGACGATGCGGTCGGCGGTGGCTTCGACCTCCTGCAGGATATGGGTCGACAGAATAACGGTTTTGCCGGCCGCCAGATTTTTGATCAGTTGTCGAATTTCAACGATCTGGTGAGGGTCCAGTCCCGACGTCGGCTCGTCGAGAATGATGATGGAGGGATCGTGAATCAAGGCTTGTGCGAGCGCCGTCCTCTGCTTGTATCCCTTCGAGAGCTCCCGGATGACTTTGCGGTACATGGGGCGCAGGCCGCATTCGTCGAGCGCCACGTCGATTCGCTCCTTGAGCCGTCCGCCGCTCAGGCCGCGGGCCTTGCCCACAAACGTCAAATATCCCCGCACTTCCATGTCCATGTAGAGCGGCAGGATTTCCGGCAGATATCCAATGATTTTGCGCACCCCCAACGGGTCTTTCAGAACGTCAATCCCGCCTACGAACGCCGTCCCCTTGGTCGGGTGCAAATAGGTGGTCAACACCTTCATCGTCGTCGATTTGCCCGCGCCGTTCGGGCCAAGCAGCCCTACGATTTCGCCCTGCTTGACCTCGAACGACACATCTTTCAAGGCCTGCACTGGGCCGTAATGCATCGTTAACCGGTCCGCCTTGATCATGTTGCCTCCTCCTGATATGCCCTCACCGTTTATCCTCCCAACGTTTGCAGTCCAAACGCTTCTCTACAAACAAGCCTCTCCTCGGACGGCACAATGCGCCAAGGAACCCCTCTCGGGTCAAGCAAGCATTGTGCCTATTTCTTCTTTCCGGCGCAAAGGCAGCGGGAACGTCGTATTCCCTTGAAAATACATCTTTTCCTCAGGAACCTTCTCCCGATCCGACCTTGAGCCGAAAGCGTTCATGCCCGATATGGGGCAGCATGTCCTGTCTCGCGCCGCACATCAGGCGAACGCGGAATGGCGCGCGTCCTATGCGGTTGCGTCGGCCTCATGCTGAAGGGCGTCGAGAGAGCGGGCATAGACGGCATGAACTTCGGCGCGGCGCTCCTCGACAAGATCGAGCAGATCGGCGGCAATGCCGAGACGCTCGGCAAGATCGGCGCGTCCTTCGGGGGTGGCGGGCAAGGAGGTTCCGGAGTGGCCTTGTCCCATGCGGATGCGGTTCTCGAGGCGGCGAAACAGGATGTACGCCTCGAGCAGGGCGTCGGCGTCCGGAGACGCGAGCACGCGCGCCGCTTTCAATTCCTCAATGGCCCCCCGGACATCGCCGCGGCGCAAAGCGGGATGGTGGCATGCGTGACGCAACTGGAGCATGCGCAACGTGAATTCAATTTCGATGATGCCGCCGGCGCGTTTTTTGAGGTCCAGTTCGGGGACGCCAGCCTGAATCTTAAGCAGCATGTCGGCGAGTTCAGCGAGTTCCTCCCGCGTCAAAGGCGCGCCAAAAGCGATGTCGCGCGCCCGCTCGGCGACTTTTTCCCCGAATTCCCTGTCGCCGCCGACGGCGCGCACTTTGACGAGGGCAAGGCGTTCCCATGTCTGGGCTTCATGCAGGTAATAATCGGCGAGACGCTCGTCGGTGACGGCAAGAACTCCTTTGTTGCCGTCAGGACGCAGCCGCGCATCCACGTCGTACAGATGTCCGTACCGGGTGTGGTCCTTCAGGCCCTTGAGCGCGTTCGAAGCCAGCACGGCGAAGTATTCGGAAGCGGCCATGCCGCTTTCGAGGGGAATGCCTCCTTCGTATACAAAAACGAGATCGAGGTCGCTGCCATACCCCATTTCGCACCCGCCGAATTTTCCCAGCGCCAGAACGGCGAAACGGGGCGAGGCAGGGCCGAAGCGCTCCTCGGCGCGAATTTGTGCGCGCGCAAGCATGTAATCGAGGCTGACTTCGGCGATGAGTGAAAGTTCGCGGCCTACTTGAAACACGTCGATGCCGCGGAACAATTCGCGCATGCCGACGCGCAAGGTCTCCGCGTTATGGAGTCGGTAGGGAGCGGCTTCGGCGTCATAGGCCCGGGACAATTCCTCCAGCGTCGTCTGGAGCGCTTCGCGGGTCACGGGGACGTCAATGGCGTCCGTGGTTTCAATTGCCTCGAACAGGCCGGGATCGCGGAGAATCATTTCGCTAAGGTACTCACTGTTTGAAAGGAGGGTTGAAAGGTAGTCCGCCACATGAGGACTGACGTGAATGAGGTTGTACAACGCGCCGGGCGCCTGCAAGGATGTGAGAATGCGCCCGAGCCGGACCAGGGTTCCGTCGGGATCGGGACAGGCCGCAAGGGCGTGGAGAAGCATCGGGGTAATCGCCGCGAATTGCTGGCGAATGTGCAGGGAATGCGGGCGCTCGGTCGTGCCCGCGTATAGGGCAAGCAGTTGCTGCCGCGCTTTTTCGGGGTCCTGGAAACCGAACTGGAGAAGGCGGGGCAGGGTGTTTTCGCTATCGCCCCGGGTGTTGAGCAGGCTGTACACCCATTGGTTTCCGGCTCCCTCGGTCTCGAGAAAGCGTTCGAGAATGGCGCGCGTTTCTCGCGTGCGGCTTCGGTATTCGCCGAGAAACGCCTCGCTGTTGAAGAAGCCAAGGCGGCGGGCGAATTGTTCGAGGGCGCCGGGATCGGCGGGAAGCGCGTGGCGTTGTTGGCTGCTCTCGATTTGCAGGCGATGCTCGACTTGGCGCAGGAAGGCGTAGTTGCTGGCGAGAGTCGCGGCTTCGAACACGCTGAGGATGTTGTATTCGCCCAGGAGCCTGATGGCTTCGAGGGTGTTGCCGGTGCGCAGACCGGGCTCGCGGCCGCCGTTGAGAAGTTGCAGCACCTGCACGGTGAACTCGATGTCGCGGATGCCGCCGCGGCCAAGCTTCACTTCGGTCTCGGTTTGGCCGCGCTCCCGGATGAGATCTTCCATTTGCTGTTTGACCGCGCGGATATCCTCCAGGGTTTCGTCGTCAAAATAGCGCGGAAACACGAAGGGGCGGGTGCGTTCGATGAATTCCTGACCCAGGAGCAGATTGCCGGCGGCGGGGCGCGTTTTGATGAGCGCCTGTCTTTCCCACGCTTGCCCGTAGTTTTCGTAGTAATCCAGGGCGGTTTCGAGGCTGACGGCGAGCGGGGCCATGCGGCCGTGGGGGCGCAGACGCATGTCCACGCGAAAGACATGGCCTTCGGCGGTGTTTTCGGCGAGCGCTTTGATAATGAGCTCGCCTAGTTTTACGAAGTACGTGCCGTTGGCGACGCTGCCCGACGCGCCGCCGGTGGTTTCCCCCTCGGCGGAGTAGAGAAATATCAGGTCAATGTCGGAGCTGAAGTTCAATTCGCGTCCGCCGTGCTTGCCGAGGGCAAGCACGACGAAGGAGGATTCGCGCCCTTCAGCGTCGCGGGGGAAGCCGAAGCGCGGAGCCAACGCTTCGCGCGCGCCGTACAAGGCGGCTTCGAGGGCGGCGTCCGCGAGGTTGGCAAGATCCTCCGTGACGGATGCGACGGAGGCATGCTCAAACACGTCGCGGGTGCCAATGCGCAGAATTTCGCGTCGCTTGAAACGGCGGATGCTCTGACAGCGCGCGTCGAAGGCGTCGACGGCCTGCACTTGGCGAAGAAGCTCCTCGGTCATTTCCTCGCGGCGGCGCGGCGCGTCCAGATCCACTTCCGTCCACAGCCAAACCAGGTAATCGGGGTGCTTGAACACGATGTCGCTAAGAAATTGGCTCTGGCTGAAAACCGCCGCCATCATCCCGGCATAGCGCGGGGCCGAGTCCATCATATCCAACAGCGCGTTGGGATGGCCGATCTCCTCGAGAAGCCGCTCGAGGCGGTCCAACACAAGGGTGGGATCGGGCGATTCGCGCAACGCATCGACAAGGTGCTGAGGAAGCTGAGGACGCGCCGGGGTGAGAATGTGATCGAGCGTGCGTCCGGCGCGTTCGGGATCGCGGAAGTGAAACTCGGCGAATTCAGGCCGCATGGGGAATCCCCCTCTGCGGGGATGGCGCAGGAAGCGAACGACGGATCCGGAATGTTTGCGCGGGCACGGGGCTCATTCCGGGGGGCGGTTGACGTTGTGGGCGCACCACTGAAACAGCGCGCGCCATTCGTTGCGTTGGAGCGCCGCAAGGTCTTCGTGGGTTTCCCGATACACGTCCGCCACCCGATCAATAAAGGCGTGGGGATCGTAACCATCGAGACTACCGAGCGCCGGATGGTCGACGACGCGCCGAAACCAATAGTGGCTGTTCGAGAAATCGCCTTCGCGACGATGCATGATGCCGTGCCAGAAGGCTCCCGTCGCGTCCTCGCCCTGTTGGCAGGCTCGATGGCAACGGTCAAGTTCATCGACGTAGAGCCACACGCCGGCGACAAGTCCGCTATGCGGCGCAATGGCTTTGTGGATGACGACGGCCTCGGCCTTCTTGAGGATGGCGGCGGGCTGGGGTTCGACGACCACGAGCTGGGTCATGGCCTGTTCCAGCGGCAAGGCGTCGAACAACGGTCTCATCGCTTTGGCGATTGGCTCCGGCAACTCCATGGGGCCTTTGTCTCCTGCCTACGCGTTTTTCATCAGCAACAGCGCCATCACCAACGGCGAGAGCGCCGTGACGCTGTGTGGCATGTTGGCGGGCATGTGCGCCCATGCGCCGGGTCCTGCGTCAAGGGCGTCGCCGCCAATCCGCAGCGCGGCTTCGCCTCGAAGGATGTGCAGCACCGCTGGCATGGACGCGGTGTGTTCCGAGAGCTCCTGGCCCTTGTCCATGCCGAATACAACGACCTTGAGGCGATCGTCGCTGAAAAGGGTGCGACTCAACGTCCCGTTTTCGGGCACTTCGAGTTCGGCGGCGATGTCGCGAAAAAAAACATGTTTCGTTTCCATGGCATCTTATCCTATGCTTGGCCGTCGGGACTTGTATTGGCATGCACGTCAGGGCATTGTATCCCTACAACAGGGGCAAAAGGCAACTTTGTTCCGCGGCGAAGGCCCGACGCGGAATGAGACCCATAGGAAAGGGAATGGCATGAAGGCGATCGCGATCAACGGTAGCGCGCGCAAAGATGGCAACACGGCGATTTTGCTGCGCGTCGTCTTGAACGAACTCGAACAGGAAGGGATTGAAACCGAGCTTCTTCAGCTGTCAGGGCTGACGTTGCGCGGCTGCACGGCATGCTACGGCTGCTTCACGAACAAAAACGGGCGGTGCGCGGTCGACACGGACCGCATGAACGCGATCATCGAGAAAATGGTCTCCGCGGACGGCATCCTGCTCGGATCGCCGACGTATTTTGCGGACGTCACCGCGGAAATGAAGGCGCTGATCGATCGCGCGGGGCTGGTGTCGCGCGCGAACGGCAATCTTTTCCGTCGCAAGGTGGGCGCCGCGGTCGTGGCCGTGCGGCGCGGCGGGGAGATTCACGCGTTCGACACGCTGAATCACTTCTTTCAAATCAGCCAAATGATCGTGCCGGGCTCCATTTACTGGAACATGGGGTTTGGACGCGAAATCGGCGAGGTTGAACACGACGACGAGGGAATTCGCACCATGCAGATCCTCGGCCAAAACATGGCGTGGCTGCTGCAAAAACTGCACGATTGAACGTGGCCCGCCTGTAAACGACACGCCGGGACGCGGGGCGATCGCCCACGTCCCGGCGGTATGTCTACCGTAACGAATCAGGCGGCGGAATTCAGAAAATCGAGCGCGCCCTGGGGATCGGGGGAGTAGGAGTCCGCGCCGATTTTCTTGGCAAAGTCCATGGTGAGCGGCGCGCCGCCAACGATGACTTTGGCGCCAGGCGCAATGGCCTTGACCGCGGCGACAATCTTCTCCATATTCACCATGGTCGTCGTAAGCAATGCGCTCAAGCCCACCGAACAACCGGGATTCTCTTCGACGGCTTTGACGAATTTTTCGGCGGACACGTCGACGCCGAGGTCGATCACTTTGTAGCCGCCGCCTTCCATGACCATGCTGACGAGATTTTTGCCGATATCGTGCAAGTCGCCCTGCACGGTGCCGATGATGAACGTGCCCTTGTGCTGGGCGGCTCCGCTTTCAAAGAAGGGGCGCAGGTGCTTCATGCCTGCCTGCATCGCTTTCGCCGCCATGAGCACGTCCGGAACGAAGACCTTGTTGTCGCGGAACTTTTCGCCGATGCGGCCCATGCCGACGATAAGCCCCTTGCCCAAGATGTCGCTGGGCGCGACCCCATCGTTGATCGCCTTGGCGACCAATTCATCCGCGCCGTCCTGGCCCTTCATGGCGGGCGGGTACGGCGACGCCGCATTGACTTTGCCCTTTTCGATGCACAACGCGATCTGTTCGAGAAGCTCCGACATGGCGCCTACCCCCATCTCCCTTGCACGCCTCAGGCGTACGTTCCTAGTTCAAGACCTCGCTCGACAAAATGCCTATAGCTCGCATACTCGACCTGATTCGGAATCGAATGATCCGAATGCAACACGTAACCGAACCGGCCTTTGACCACCGGTATCTTGGCGGCCAATTCCCGGTCAATCGCCGCCTTGTCGTTCGTGTACAGAACGCGCACGTCCATGCCGCCCATGAACGACAGTCGATCGCCGAATTCGCGGTACAATTCCAACAGGTCCATGCCGGCTTTCACCTCGATGACCTGCAGGCAATCAATGCCGGATTCTATCATACCTGGAACCAGCGGCGCCACATAGCCGCATGAGTGCATGATCACGGGCAATCCCTTGCTCTTCGCGTAGTCGATGGTCCGCTTGTGTCCCGGCTGAATGATGTCGCGGTACATATCGAGCGAAAAGAAAGGACGCTGCTTGAAGCCCATATCTTCGTAAAAGAACACCCCATCGGGATACCCTTCCTCCTCAAACAGAATTTCCATCAAATTCACGGTCAGTTCGGCGTAGGCGTCGACCATATCGCGCACCCAATCCGGGTCGACGGCCATGCCCATCAGCATGTATTCGTGGCCGCATACCGGGTGCATCAGTTCGAAGACGTTCACGCCGGCCCACGCGAAAAAACGGTCCTGCTCGGCGGCGCGGCGGCGGACGTCGCGATAGCCTTCGATATTGATGCGGCGGCGTTCCGGCTTGAGGAAAGGCTTGACGTGTTCTTCCCAGCCTGCGCGATCCCGGACGAGAAAATCGACGTGTTCCGGGGTGGCGTCGTGCAGCTTATGCAGCCGCAGCGTCGCGCCGTTGCCGTCTCGGACCAAGCGCGTCTCGTCGGTCTCCTCGATGATCTGGGGCTCGAAGTCAAGGTTGGCGACGCTGTTGAACACCCAGGCCATTTGCATGTCAAAGCCGAAATGATCTTCGAGCGACTCGCCCTCCTTCAGATGCCCCTCTTGAGTCCACTTCTTGTGCGTGTCCCCCCAGAAATGCTCGTAGACGCCGATGCGGTCCACCGGGCGCCGTTTGAGGATGTTGTGAATGCGTTCTCGGCTCGTCATGCGATGCCCCCCTCCATGTTCATTCCGGAGTCTCTTGCCCGGATCGAGAAGGCAGCGTACCCAAACCGAAGAGAAACATGCAAATGCCCGTTCCGGCTCGCCGCGGGATCGCATGGTCCGGCTTGCTGGCTTGGGCAACGCCGCCATGCGATAATGTCGCGGAACCGAGGGGCCGGGCATATGTCCTTGCGTTGGAAAGTGGCGGGCATCCTGTTCGCGATATTGTTGCTCTACGTGGCGCTGGCCTATGCCATCGCGAGCCGGGTCGTGTTTTCGAGCTTCGAGGCGTTGGAACGCAAAGAGGCCGAGGAAAACTTGCAGCGATGCGTGTCGGCGATATGGCGCGAGGTCCAGCAAATCCAGGCGTTTGCATATGACTGGGCCTCGTGGGATGACACGTACCGATTCGTCGAGACGCGCGACCCGGCGTACGTCGAGACCAATCTCGTAGACTCCAGTTTCGTTCGGAATTCTCTTGGCTATATCGGTTTTGTCGACGTGAAAAACCGGGCGGTGTGGAGTCGCGCCGTCGATACAGCCGCCCAAGCGGATCTGGAGGTCCCTGAGCTTTCGCGTGAAATATGGCCCCAAGATCACCCGCTGTTGGTCTCCGGAAACAGTCCGGAGGGGGCCTCCGGCATACTGCTTACCGCATCGGGGCCGCTTCTTGCAGCTTCGCGGCCAATCTTGACCAGCATGAACGAGGGGCCGATCCGGGGCACGCTCATCATGGGCGCGTTCTTGAACGAACGTCTGGTTGAGACGTTGTGCAAGCAGGTAGGCGTCCAATTCCGGCTCTTTTCCTTGTCCGTTCCGGACGCCATGCCCCGCGACATGCAGGAAATCGCGATCGAACTCGAAAGTGCAACGAACGCCGTTTTCCGCCCCCTCGGCATGAAATCCATCAACGCCTACGGCATGCTGCGCGATCTGAACGCCAAGCCGGCGCTGCTTGTTGAAGCCGTCACCCCCCGCAACATCACACACGAAGGAATGCGGGCGCAGCGCGTCGCCTTGGGGGCCAGCATCGGGGGAGGAGCGGTCTTGCTTCTGGGCATGCTCGCGATGCTCCGGCGGACAGTGGTGGACCCCATCGCTTCGCTGACGGGGCACGTCGTGTCGATCGGCAAGCACAACGACTTGTCCGCTCGGTTGGCGTTGACGCGCACCGATGAAATCGGCACGCTCGCCCGGGAATTCGACGCCACGCTCGACCGCCTCGACCAGGATCGGAGGAGCCGGGAAAACGCCGAACATGCCTTGCGCGACAGCGAGGCCCGCTTGCGAGCCATTCTGGACACCGCTCCGGACGCCATCTTCACGTTGGACACGGAAAAACGGATCGCATCCTTGAATGAAGCCGCGTCGCGCCTCTTCGGCTACGAAGCCGCCGAAGCCGCGGGGATGCCCTTTTGCGCCCTCGTTCCGGGCGTTTTCGAAGACGCGTCCCCGGAACCGACCGGTTCCAAACCGCCGAGCGAGATTGAGATTCACGGCGTGCGAAAGGATGGATCGCGTTTTCCCATTCATCTCATGCATTCCGCCGGCGCGTACGCTTCCGGCGCGTTCACGACGGTCATCGTCCGCGACATTACCGCGCTCAAACACATGCACGAACGCGTGCTGCGCGCCCAAAACCTGGCCTTGCTGGGGCAAATGGGGGCTTCCGTGGCGCATGAGGTCCGGAATCCGCTGGCCGCCATCAGCGGGGCCATACAAGTCTTCGCCCACAGCCTGGACGCCGCCGATCCGCGCCGCGATGTGCTCGTCGAGGTCCTGGCGCAGACCCGCCGCATGGAACAGACCATCAACGAGTTGCTCCAATTCGCGCGCCCGTGGCGCCCGCATTTCCGTCCCTTCGACCTCGTCGAATTGCTCCAGCGCATCGTGGCCGCCTGCGAAACCGAGAATGCCTTTGCGGCGATTTCCTTCCGGCTTTCCTGCACAGACTCCTGCATCGTCGTCGCCGATCCCGACCTTGTGCACCAGGTGACGCTCAATCTTTTTCAAAACGCCTCGCAGGCCATGGTCCACGGCGGGACCGTTTCGTGCCATCTTTCCGCCGATTCCGAGACGGTGCGGCTACACATCAAAGACGACGGCCCCGGCATTCCCGCGGAAGCGCAAGCGCGCATTTTCGAGCCTTTCTTCACTACGCGCGCCCGGGGAACCGGCCTGGGCCTGCCGATATGCAAGCAGATCATGGAGGCGCACGGCGGAACCATTCTTCTGCGCAGCGAACCCGGCGACGGCGTCGAAATCATCCTTGAATTCCCGAAAGGAGCGTGACATTCATGGCATACCGGGTCTTGGTCGTCGATGACGAGAAACTGATACGTTGGTCCATCCGCGAACGCCTGCTGCAAGAGCGCCACGACGTTGTCGAGGCCGAAGACGGGGCCACTGCCAACCGGCTTCTGGAACATACCGACATCGATCTGGCCTTGCTCGACTTGCGCCTTCCCGACATGGACGGCATCAGCCTGCTGTGCGGCATGCGCGAGCGCTTTCCGGACATGCCGATCATCATCGTGACGGCCTATTCCACGGTGGACAACGCGATCGAGGCCATGAAACAAGGGGCCGTCGATTATCTGACAAAACCTTTCAATATGGACGAACTGGCGTTGGCCGTGAACCGGGCCCTCGACGAGCGTCAACTCCGGAACCGTCTCCACGCCCAGGTGGCGCAGGCCAAGACGCGCTTCGGCCTTGACCAGCTTGTCGGCGAGAGCCCTCAGATGCTCGCCATCAAGGAACTCGTGCGCAAGATCGCGCGCAGCGACGCCTCCACCGTGCTGATTCTGGGCGAAAGCGGCGCCGGAAAAGACCTCCTCGCGCGGGCCATCCATTACGAATCGGCCCGGGCCGCGAACCCCTTCACAACCATCACCTGCACCGCCATTCCCGACTCGCTTCTGGAGTCGGAATTGTTCGGTCACGAGCGCGGCGCGTTCACCGATGCGCATGCCCAAAAACGCGGGCTTCTCGAATTGGCCGAAGAGGGAACCATCTTTCTGGACGAAGTGAGCGACATGTCCCCCGCCCTGCAAGCCAAGCTTCTGCGCGCCATCGAAGACAAATCCTTCAAGCGCGTCGGCGGCGTTCACGACATATGCGTCAACGCCCGCATCATCGCCGCCACCAACCAAAACCTCGATCTCGCCCTCAAATCAGGCCGTTTCCGAATTGATCTGTACTACCGCCTCAGCACGTTGCCCATCATCTTGCCGCCCCTGCGGGAGCGCCCCGGCGATCTGCCGTTGTTGGTCGATCATTTCCTCGCCGTGTACAACCGCGAATTTCACCGTTCGATCGGCGGCATCCAGAAAGAAGCCATGGATCGGTTGCGCGGCTACCACTGGCCGGGAAACGTGCGCGAACTGCGCAACGTCCTCGAGCGCGCCGTGCTCCTTGCTTCCGGCGATCGCCTCGTGGAAAACGATATCCTGCTGGGGCACTTGACGATGCCGGGCTCCCACGAGCCCGAGGGGCGATTGGTTCGCCTGCCTGAAAAGGGGTGCAACCTTGCCGAGGTGGAAAAGGACCTTGTTCTGCAAGCCCTCGGACGCACTCACGGCAACCAGACGCAGGCCGCCACGCTCCTCGGCCTCAGCAGGGATCAGGTGCGATACCGGATGGACAAATTCGGGCTTCTCGGCTAGCCTCTTCGGTGCCGCCGGAGACGTGTCCCAAGCATCGCGCCGGAACCGCCCCCCTACCAATCCCATTCGGGCCGTGCTACACTACCGCTGCTTGTTCGCACGCGCGATGCGGACGCGTGCGGAATGCTCAGGGCGCATAGGTCAGAACGGACGGAGAAAATCATGACAGACGAGATCAAAAGCAAGAACATCACGTGGCATCATGCGGACATCACGCGGGAAGACCGTGAAAAAAAGAACGGGCACAAGGCAGTCGTGTTGTGGTTCACGGGCCTGTCGGGGTCGGGCAAATCCACCTTGGCGCATGCGGTCGAGAACGCTTTGTTCGAGGCGGGCTGCCGCACCTATGTGTTGGACGGCGACAACATCCGGCACGGCCTGAACAAGAACCTCGGCTTTTCGCCGGAAGACCGCGAAGAAAACATCCGCCGCATCGGCGAAGTAGCCAAGCTGTTCACCGAGGCCGGCGTCATCGCATTGACAGCGTTCATCTCGCCATACCGAGCCGATCGCGACAAGGCCCGCGCGGCGGCGGGCGAGGGCAACTTCTACGAGATATACGTGAAATGCGATCTGGACGTTTGCGAACAACGAGACGTGAAGGGGCTTTATCAGAAGGCCCGGGCCGGGCTCATCCCAGAATTCACCGGCATCAGCGCGCCGTATGAAGAGCCACTGAAAGCAGAACTCGTCGTCGACACGGCGAAGTTGTCGCTTGAAGAGAGCGCGAAAGCGGTGCTCGACCTACTGCGCAAGAACGGCGTGATCGCATAGAATGACGTCGTGAGGCGTCTCAATCTTCGGGGTCTCGGGCCCCAAGCGCCCGGCCTCTGGGCCGGGCGTGGCCGAAGGCGGAAACGGATGCGCGTTGTTCGCCGGTCGGCTGAATGAAATTGCCCGAACAAGAAAGGACAGGCGGCATGAAAGCATGGGGAACCGTTGTATCGCTGCTGCTGATTGGCGCTTCGTCATGGGCCGCCAATGGAGACAAACCCATCATGAGCACACATCCGAACGACAACGTGAAACCGGCGTTGACGACCGCGACAGACGCCTCGTTCGATCTGAACGGCTATCTGCGCGGGC
>Ga0116159_1001267_pt1 | contig 27405 bp, 24 predicted proteins | sample AD_JPNAS1_MetaG_FD_89878 | JGI IMG/M metagenome (GOLD analysis project Ga0116159, IMG submission 89878) | Active sludge microbial communities of municipal wastewater-treating anaerobic digesters from Japan - AD_JPNAS1_MetaG | ecosystem: Engineered > Bioreactor > Anaerobic > Digestate | place...
GTGTGTACTCAATGATATCAAACTCTTGTGAAAGGACCATAACAGATTGCGCCGAATTTTCCAACATAAATGTCGCCATTTTGTGATATTTTTCAGTCAGTTATGGTTTCCGGATGGACACTACCTAAGGCGGAATACGCCGCAAACGATGCTCGTCTGGTCGCTGAATATTTTACAAAATCACTCGGCGTTCCTGAGGAAAATCTAATAATTCTGACCAACGACAAAGCGACAAAGAGCGATTTGGAAAAATATTTCCACAAATGGCTGCCCAACAACGTCTCTAAAGAAAGCGATGTTTTTATCTATTTCTCCGGACACGGCGCGCCTAATCCTTCGGGTGGCGATGCCTATCTTGTCCCTTTCGACGGAGACCCTACATATATTACGGAAACCGGCTATCTATCCGCCTCACCGGCTTTATGAAGCCCTGAACAAATTGCCATCAAAAAGAAACGTGGTAATCTTGGATTCCTGTTTTTCGGGCGCCGGCAATCGATCAGTTATAGCCAAAGGGTTGAGACCGCTTGTCGTCATGGCTGCAAATCAGGAGATCGTCGGAGCGAATACCACAATTCTGTCTGCATCCGCCGGCAACCAGGTCAGTTCGACATATCTGGAAAAAGGACATGGTTTGATGACCTATTTTATCTTGAAGGGGATTAAAGAGGAACCAATCCGGAATCAGGGTGGCCATATGGACATGGAAAAACTTTATCCCTATGTGAAACAAAATGTGGAACGCATTGCCAGAAAACTGTACAACAACGAACAAACGCCCCAATTATGGATTGGAAAGCAAAAATCCGGAGAGGGAAAGTAAGAACACCATGACATGGCCATCTGGTTTCCATCCGGAAACCATCCAGAAAATACAGCGAGAAAATAAGAGCCGAAAAAGGCTCTCTCATGCAGGCGATTAAACTCTCCCAATAACTGGACAGCATAACAAGGTGCAATTTACTCTCTGTTGGCAACGATGCAGACTTCAAGCGGTTATCGTTGATTCTCAGCAATACAGCGGTGCCTGACTTTGATGGACGAGGGGTCAGGCGGCCGCATCGGCGCGGCGGACCTCGTCGATCAGGCGGCGAACGCGGTCGAAGTCCTTCCGGAAGCGGATGGGGCGGCCGGTGCGCGTGTCGCGGGCGTTGGTCTGGGTGCAACTGTCGATCCCGGCGGGCCTGACCCGCCGGATTCCGTCGTGGACGTTCTCGGGCGAGATCCCCCCAGCCAAGATCACGGGGATCGGGCTCGCCTCAACGAGGGCCGCCGCGAGCGTCCAGTCGCAGACCTCCCCGGTGATGCCCACGTAGCCCGCCACGGGCTGGGCGTCCTCGGAATCCTCAAATCCGCGCAGCGTATCGGTTAGGAAGAAATCGCTGTGCGGCGCCAGGGTGCGGGCGAGCTCGAGCACCACCTCCCGGATCGGTGGCGGATCGGCAAGCCCCGGGGCGGGAATCGGGATGGAGCGGATAATCCCGAAGGGGGGAAACTCCTTTTTCACCCGCTGCTGGGTTCGGATCAGATCCGCGCGGACGCGGGCGCGCCGGGCGCCGTCTTCGGGCGCAAGCGGGATCGCCTCGCAGAAATGCACGAGCTGCGGCTGGTAGTAGTCCAAAGCGCGGAGGATGTTATCGGCGTTCTTCATGAGCGGGATCAGGCTGCTCTTCGCCGGGGAGTCCTTGACCAGGCGGACGACGTCCTTGAGGGCGGGCGATTTCCAGGCCTCCTCCGAGAGGATCACGCTGCCGATGTGATCCACCCCCAGCTCCAGCAGGCACTCCGCCTCGCGGGGCTCCTGGATTTCGTAAAGCTGCACGATGATCCGTTCCATGGTCCGCCTTGTAGAGGAAAACCCCGCATCCGTCAAGGGCTCGGCAGACGCGGGACTTGCCTTCCGCTGTCTTTTTCGCTATTCATGACAGGACAGTGGGTGATCGGTCCCGGGAGAACCCGCGGCGCGCACCGGGTTGGGACGGCCGGATCGGTCGGGTTTCGGTATGCCCCGACCGCACCGCGGGACGGGGCCTCCGACCGTCGATTCCGGAGAACGACCGGTAAGGGAGGTGGGGCGATGTCGGCACGGAACCTGTCGATACAAGCAGGGCTCGACGGGGCTGTCATTGCGGCGTCCTGGGAGGCCCTGGACCGGGAGCGCGTGTGGCGCGGCTCTGGCGGAAGGAACACACCCTCTGGAAGCCTGCGCCGACGGAGATCGCCAACCGCCTGGGGTGGCTCACCAGCCCCCGGGACATGCTGGCCGAACTCCCGGAGATCCACGCCCGCGTTCACGAAATCCGGGCCGCGGGCTACACCCGGGCCGTCCTCCTGGGCATGGGCGGATCGAGCCTGGCTCCCGAGGTCTTCCGGAAAACCTTCGGCATCCGCGAGGGGTTCCTCGATCTCACCGTCCAGGACAGCACCGATCCGGGCGCCGTCCTGGCCTTGGCCGAGGGCCTCGATCCCGTCCAAACCCTCTTCATCGTCGCCACGAAGTCGGGCGGAACGGTGGAGACCTTCTCCCTCATGAAGTTCTTCTACCGGCGCCTGGTCGACGCGCTCGGTCCCCCGGAGGCGGGCCGGCATTTCATCGCCATCACGGACCCGGAGAGCGCGCTGGCCGAGATGGCCGCCCGGTTCGGCTTCCGCTGCACCTTCCTCAACAACCCGGACATCGGCGGCCGGTATTCGGCGCTGTCCTGCTTCGGCCTGGTGCCGGCCGCCCTGATTGGCCTCGACGTCCGGCGCTTCCTGGAGCGGGCCGTCGCACAGGTGGACACGGAGCGGGAGGGGCCAGGAAAAGGATTCGGCGCGGGGACCCCTGCGGCGCGGGCCGGGGACGCGGCGCTCCCGCTGAACGGGGCGCTGATCGGAGCGGCCCTGGGTGGACTGGCCGTAGCGGGCCGGGACAAGTTGACTTTCTTCTTCTCGCCGCCGCTCGCCGCCTTCGGCGACTGGCTGGAACAGCTCATCGCGGAGAGCACGGGCAAGGAGGGAAAGGGCATCCTCCCCATCGTGGGCGAAACCCCGGCCGATCCGGCCGCATATGGCCCGGACCGCGTGTTTGCGCTTATGGGGTTCCCGGGCGACCGGGTCCTGCGGCGGCAGGCGGCGGGCCTCGCGGCGGCCGGACACCCCGTCATCCGCGTGGACATGGTCGAAGCCGACGATCTGGGCGCCCAGTGCTTCCTCTGGGAGGTCGCGACGGCTGTGGCCGGATGGCACCTGGGAATCAACCCCTTCGATCAGCCCGACGTCGAGTCCGCGAAGGTCCTCGCCCGCGAACGCCTCGCCGCCTTCCGGGCGCAGGGACGGCTACCCAAGGAAGCGGCGGGTATCGAGGCGGGGGAGGTTCGCGTTTACGGGGATTTGCAGGCAAAAACACCGGGCGCGGCCCTGGCGGCGTTTCTGGATGAAACCGGTCCGGGGGGCTACGTCGTCCTGCAGGCGTACGTCCGGCCCGCGCCGGAGACGGATCGGGCCCTGCTCGCCCTGCGGACGGCCATCCGCGACCGTTATCGCCTGGCCGTCGCGTCGGGGTACGGCCCCCGATTCCTCCACTCGACGGGACAGCTCCACAAGGGGGACGCGGGGCGGGGGCGATTCATCCAGATCACGGCGGACGATCCCCGCGATGCGGTCATCCCTGACGGGATGGACGGACCGGAAGGGGCAGTCACCTTCGGGACGCTGAAGCGCGCCCAGGCGGCGGGCGACGGCGAGGCCCTCCGGAAGGCGGGGCGGCCGGTGATCCGCTTTCATTTCAACAGGGACGCCGCCCGGGGGCTCGCCGGTCTGGCCGCCGGTCTGCGGGGAACGACATGACCGTCAGGACCGACCCAAAGGGAAGAGGAATGGCCGGGGTCGCCCTGCCCCCGCCGGAGGTGCTTGCCGCCTTCTGCCAGAAATGGCGCATCGTCGAGCTCTCCCTCTTCGGGTCCGTTCTGCGCGAGGATTTTCGGCCGGAGAGCGACGTCGATGTCCTTGTCCGCTTTGCGGAAGACGTCAAGTATGGTATGTTCGATTTCGTCCACCTTCAGGAGGAGCTGACCGCCCTCGTCGGGCGGCCGGTCGATGCCGTGGACTGGAGGGCCGTGGAACGGAACGAGAACTACCTGCGCCGGGAACACATTTTGAAGCATCGGGAGGTCCTTTATGTGGCGGGATGACGCCCACCTGCTGGATATCGTCGTGGCGGCCAAATGGGCGCTCCGGTTCGTGAAGGGCATGACCTGGAAGGATTTCGACGCGAGCCAGCTCCACCAGGACGCCGTCGTGGACCGGCTCGTGATCATCAGCAACGCGGCGAAGAAGGTTTCACGGGAGATGAAGGAGGCCCATCCGGAGATCCCCTGGCGGGAGATCATTGCCGTGAGCAATAACCGCCTGATCTTCGATTATTTCCGCGTGGACATCGAAGCGGTCTGGCGGACGATCCAGGACGACCTGCCGGGCATCGTCCAGGCCCTCGAACCCCTCGTCCCGCCGGAAAAGGCTTAAGGGCATTTTTTTCCCATCCCCCCTGCGATTTTTTCCCATTCTCTTGTTGACATCTCCCACATCTTGTGGTCAAAGAGATTCCTAAACACTACATCTTGTGCCTCACGCACAAGGGGCCGGCGCCCCCTCGGCAGGGGGAAGGCTTTGATTTTTTTCGATCTCTTGAGGAGTCCATCGGCATGAAAAGAAAGACCGGCGCACGGAAGATCCCGCAACTGACCCCCAATGCCCTGACCGTTCTCAAACGGCGCTATCTCAAGCGGGATCAGGAAGGCACGGTGCTGGAGAGCCCCGACGACCTCTTCCGGCGCGTCGCCGAGTCCCTGGCCACCGCCGATCGCCGGTTCCGGGGCAAGTCCGACGTCGCCAAGCTCGCGGACGCGTTCTACCGGATGATGACGGATCTCGAGTTTCTCCCCAATTCACCGACCCTGATGAACGCCGGCCGGGAATTGGGCCAGCTTTCCGCCTGTTTCGTCCTGCCCGTCGGCGATTCCATGGAGGAGATTTTCGACGCCGTCAAATTCACCGCTCTGATCCACAAGTCGGGCGGCGGCACGGGCTTCTCCTTCTCCCGCCTGCGGCCGGCCCAGGACGTCGTGATGACCACGACCGGGATTTCCAGCGGCCCGATCTCGTTCATGCGGGTCTTCGACGTCGCGACAGAAACCATCAAGCAGGGCGGCACGCGGCGCGGCGCCAACATGGCGATCCTGCGGGTCGATCATCCGGACATCATGGACTTCATCATGTGCAAGGCCGACAAGAAGCAGTTGAACAACTTCAACATCTCGGTCGGCCTGACGGAGGCCTTCATGGTCGCCGTCGAAAACGACGAGAACTACGAACTTGTCAACCCCCGGAACAACGAGGTCACCGGGACGCTCAACGCCCGGAAGGTCTTCCACCGGATCGTCACCCAGGCCTGGGAAAACGGCGAGCCGGGCATGATTTTTCTGGACCGCCTGAACCGCGACAACCCGACGCCCCACATCGGAGAGATCGAGTCGACGAACCCCTGCGGGGAACAGCCGCTCCTGCCCTACGAGTCCTGCAATCTGGGCTCGATCAACCTGGGGAAAATGGTCGAAGACGGGAAAATCGACTGGGCCCGGCTTAAGGAAGTCGTGCACCTGGCCGTGCATTTTCTCGACAACGTCGTGGAGATCAACCGCTACCCGCTGCCCCAGATCGAGGCCATGACTTCCGGCAACCGCAAGATCGGCCTGGGCGTCATGGGCTGGGCCGATATGCTGATCCTCCTGGGGATTCCCTACGACACCGAAGAGGGCGTGCGGACCGCGGAGAAAGTCATGAAATTTATCCGGGAGGAGGGCCGCCAGGCCTCCCGGGAACTGGCGAAGCGACGCGGCGCCTTCCCCAATTTCAAGGGATCGGTCTTCGACACGCCGGGCGAGCCGCCTATCCGGAACGCCACCATCACGACGATCGCACCGACCGGCACCATTTCGATCATCGCCAACGCCTCGTCCGGCGTGGAGCCGATCTTCGCCGTCTCCTACGTCCGGCAGGTCATGGACAACGACCTCCTGGTGGAGGTCCATCCCCTGTTCGAGCGGATCGCCCGGGAACGGGGTTTCTATTCGCCGGAGCTGATGCAGCGCATCGCAGAACACGGCACCGTGAAGGACATGGAGGAAATCCCGGCGGACGTCCGGAGGCTCTTCGTGACCGCCCACGACATCACCCCGGAGATCCACATCGCGATGCAGGCCGCCTTCCAGAAGTACACCGACAACGCGGTCAGCAAGACCGTCAACTTCGCGCGGACCGCCACCGTCGAGGACGTCGCCAAGGTGTACCATCTGGCCTACCGCCTGGGCTGCAAGGGCGTCACGATCTACCGCGACGGCAGCCGCGACCATCAGGTGCTCTCGACGGGGAGGAAGGACGCGCCGGCGTCCCGTGAGGAGATCGACGCCGAGCGGAAGGCCCTGAAGCGGGAGCGGCCGCGGGTCCTGAAGGGGTGGACCTACCAGATGCAGACGGGCTGCGGGCCACTGTACGTCACGGTTAACGAGGACAGCACGGGGCTGTTCGAACTGTTCACCACGATGGGGAAGGCCGGCGGTTGCGCTGCCTCCCAGTGCGAGGCCATCGGGCGCCTGGTTTCCCTGTCCTGGCGCAGCGGATTGCAGGCGCGGCAGGTCGTCAAGCAGCTCCAAGGCATCTCCTGCCATTCCCCGTCGGGGTTCGGGGAGAACAAGGTCCTGTCCTGCGCCGACGCCGTCGCCAAGGCGATCCAGGCCCACCTGACGGCTAACGGCGGCGGCAAGGTCAAGGCGAAAACGGCCTTCCTCAAGGGGGCCTGTCCGGACTGCGGCGGCATCGTGGAGCACGAGGGCGGGTGCGCCGTCTGCCGCATGTGCGGCTACAGCGAGTGCGCGTAGGCGGCGTGACGCGCCGAGAAAATCAGTCCGAATCCCCCGATCCCAAGGGGATGTCGTCCATCCGGATCTCTGCCGCGGGCGGTTCCGGATGGACGGAAAGCGCGGCCAGCCCCACGGCGATCCGGCTGAGCCGGACGCGCATCTCGTCCCGGGAATTTCCGAGCATCGTGATGGCCTTCGACAGCCGGCCCTCCAGTTCCTCCTGCAGGGTGCTCATGTCCTGCTGGACGGCCTCCAGGTACGCGGCCAGTTTTTCGAGGTCGATGTCCCGCCCTGATTTGAGAAGCGTCTGAAAGACCAGCAGCAGGTAAGGGATGAACAGGCTGTAGCCGACGATCGCCACGTTCATCTGCAGGGCCTCCACCTGGGCGGCGGCGCTGAGATCGAACACGGCGTCCGGAACGGCGGCGACGCCGAAGGGGACGGTCACGCTGGGATCGATATATTTCCTGACTTCCCGGGCCTTGGCGAGAACCGCCCGCTCCATCTGACCCTTGATCTGCCGCTGCTCCTCCACGTCCTCGCTCGACTGAAAGGCCTCCAGGAGGTGCGTCGCCGTCCACTTGCTGTCAATGGGAAGGACCAGGCCGTTGGGGAGCCGAAGGCCAAACTCCACCGTCTTGTTCCCCACTTGGACGTTGCGGGCCTGCCACTGCGGCGGGAGCTGCGAAAATACCTGTTCGACGATGTTCTCCCCGGCGGCCCCCTTCGAGTGCGTCCCGGCGAGCACCGCCTCGAGGCGCCGGATGGAGTCGGCGGTCCGTTCCTCCAGATGCTGGCGCGCCTTGGCTTGGCTGTGCAGCGAGGCCAGGGTCTCCTGGGCCGCGCCGAGCCCCGAACGGATGGACGCCGCCGTTTCCGCGAGTCCCTGTGCCACCGAGCCCGTCTCGGCCAGCCGACTCTCCAGCGCCGTCATCTGCACGCCCGCCCGGCCCTGGTCACGCTCCACGGTGGCGATGCGCTCGCCGAGCCCCCGCAGATCGGACTGCAGGGCCCCCAGGGTCTGCGTCAGGGTCGAAAGCGGACCGAGGAGCACGGAGATGTCCTGCGGTTTCCGGAGCGCCAGCAGCAGGACCACGACGATCAGCAGCAACGCCAAGACGACGATGGCCCCCCAAACGGCAGTGGACATGACGGGCTTTCCTCCTTCAATGCCGGTCCTCCGGGGGCGCCGCAGCGGATCGTCCCCGACAACCCGAGACCGCACGATGCGTGCATAGCACGTTCGGGGCTTTTTTTAAAAGCTGAAACTCGCCGTGATCCCGCCGACCCAGAAATCACCGTCACGGTCGGCAGGCGGACCGCCCTTCAGGCCCAGCCCTCTCATCTCGTCCCTTGCGTCGCGGGTCAGGGGAAAGATGTAGGAGAGGGCCGGCGTGAGGGTGATGCGGTCGGTCACCTTGACAGGCAGGCTCGCCGAAACGGTCCCGTCGTGAAAATTCCTGAACTTGTCGTCGGTCGCCACGCCGTCGCCGTCGTACTTTGGATAGGTGTCGGCGTCGGTGCTCAGCAGATAACTTGCCGCGGCCGACAGCTTCAGGGACACCGCCTTGCCCAATTCGAACACGTGGGACACGCCGAGCAGAAAATACCAGTTCCGGTAGTGGGCGAACTCCCAGTAGACCGTCAGCGTGGGCGTCAAGGGCACGTTGAGGGAGACGGTCGCAAAGAGCTCCTGCGAATCTTTCCGGTCCGCCGCGTCTTCGTTGACGGCGGCTAAGCCGCAGTAGACGTAACCGCCGCCCAGGGTGAACCGGTCCAGCGTCCTCGCGTAGGAAAGGGTCAGGTCCGTTTCGTTCCAGTTCGCCGCGTGGGAATCGTCTCCGGGTTGCGCGTACGGGTTCGTATCCAGGTTCCCCCAGAGGTTGGCGGAAAGGCCCCTGTAGCCGACGGTCACCGATGGCTGGATGACAACGCTGTGACGGCTGGACTCGTACCCTCGCCAGATGTACTGATTCAGAACGCCGACGGATACCTCGCCGGCAGGCGCGGCCGCTTCGGCAAAAAGCGGCGCCGCCGGGACGGCGAGCGCCGCGACGATGAGAAGACCCGTCCGGGCTATCCTGCATACTCGTTTGAAACAGTTCATGTGCGCATCTCCTTTAGGGTTTATTCCGGCGTTTGTCAAGGCGCGCGGGGCGGCCGTTTCGCCCCTCCGCGCCGCCGGGCTTCGGAGCGGGGCGGTTCAGCCGATGGCGACGCCGCCCCGCTCGCCGGAACTGATCCGGATGCAGTCGGCCAGGTCGAGGACAAAAATCTTGCCGTCCCCGACCTGGCCCTCTTCGGCTTTGGCCCCCTGGCTGATGGCGGCGATCGTCGGCTCCACGAAGGCCTCATTCACGGCAATGTCGAGCCGGATCTTGCGGAGGAGACCGCCGACCTCCTTCGCTCCCCGGTAGATTTCGGTATGTCCCTTCTGCCGCCCCTGGCCGAGCACGTTGGTGACGGTCATCAAATTGACGTCCACCGCTTCCAGGGCTTGCTTGACTTCCTCCAGGCGGTGCGGCTGGATGATCGCGACGATGTATTTCATGGTCTGGTCCTCCTATTCGATGACGGTGTAGGCCGATTCGCTCTGCTGGGTGAGGTCGAGGCCGACGATCTCGTCCTGCTTTTCCACCCGCATTCCGATCCATCCGTCCACGACCTTGAAAAGGATCCAGGTCATGACCGCGGCAAAGATCGGCGCGATGACGACCAGGAGCAGTTGGACGAGCAGTTGTCTGGGGTTGCCGAAAAAGAGCCCGTTCGCCCCGGCGGCGTTGATCGCCTTTTCGGCGAACAGGCCCGTGGCGATCGTTCCCCAGATGCCGCCCACGCCGTGGACGCCGAATGCGTCGAGGGCGTCGTCGTACCCGAGTTTCGCCTTGAGCCAGACGACGGCCACGTAGCAGAAGACGGCGACCAGCATGCCGATGAGGATCGCGTTCATCGCGTTGACGAAACCGCAGGCCGGGGTGATCGCGACGAGTCCCGCGACGGCCCCGGTCACGACCCCGAGGACCGTGGGCGCCCCATGGTGCCGCCATTCGATGAGCGCCCAGGTGAAGCCCGCCGCCGCCGTGGCGACGTGCGTCGTCACGAAGGCGTTTGCGGCGAGTTCATTCGCCCCCAGGGCGCTGCCGGCGTTGAAGCCGAACCAGCCGAACCAGAGGAGCGCCGCCCCCAGAACCGTGTAGGGGAGGTTGTGCGGCCGGAACGGCCGCGAATCGTACCCGCACCGTTTCCCCAGCAGAATCGCGAGCGTCAGGGCGGAAACCCCGGAACTCACGTGGACGACGATGCCGCCGGCGAAATCGAGGGCCCCGAGGCCCCGGAGCCAGCCGCCCGACCCCCAGACCCAGTGGGCGAGCGGATCGTAGACCAGGGTCGACCACAGGAGGGTGAAGATCAGAAAGGCCGAAAATTTCATCCGCTCCGCGAACGCGCCGATGATGAGCGCCGGGGTGATGATCGCGAACATCGCCTGAAAGATCATGAAGACCTGGTGCGGAAGGGTCGCCGCGTAATCGGCGTTCGGCTGCCCGCCGACGGAATGGAGGCCGGCCCACTTCAGGCTGCCGATGATTCCGCACCCCGTATCGGGCCCGAAGGCGAGCGAATAGCCGAACAGGACCCACTGCAGGCTGATGACGCAGACGATGATGAAACACTGCATCAAAATGGACAGAACGTTTTTCCTCCGCACCAGGCCGCCGTAAAAAAAGGCCAGGCCGGGGATCGTCATGCCCAGAACGAGGACCGACGACATGAGAATCCACGCTGTATCTCCCGTATTCATGATGATCATGACCTCCCTTGCCGAATGATTTCGGGTTTACCGCCCGCCGGGCCGGCGCCGGCTGCGGGGTCCCCGTTTGTCCTGCCAGGAGAGCAAGACCGGTGCCAAGGGAGAACACCTCGTTGTAACCTCTTGAATTTGAATGCACTTATGAAGATTCGCGGGGTCGCGTCCGATAGGGTTTCCTCGAGAGACCGGACAAATTTGTTCTTTTTCTCTGCCGGATTACGGAAGCGTGGCTTTATTTTAGGACAAATTTGTGGTTTTCCCGTTTTCTCAAAGCGAACGGTGTCAAAACCGCGCTTCTCGACAGGGGCTCTGACCGGGTGGAACTCCTGCGGAAGATGAGATTCACAAGGGGTTTTACGGCGACGCCACGCGCATCGGCATCTTCCAGCCACGGGTGCTGATCGCGCGAGGCTCCTGACAGCCGCCATGGGGCGCGTTCTTTGGAAGAGATCGGGTCGTTTCAGGCAAGGAGGGGACTCAGGGGTGCGGGAGCACGCGGGCGCCCTGGCGCATCTTCTGCTTTGCATTATACAATTCTGCGTCCGCCCGGCTCAGGATATCCTCGATGTTGTTTTTCCCCTTCGCCGCGATGGCCAGACCGGCGCTGACACCCGTCTGCAATCCACTGTTCCGTGCCCAGTTCCCGAAGTCGTTCTGCAGACGCCGGACCGCCGATTCCGCGGCTTCGAGGGAGGTGTTCGGGAGGACCATCACGAATTCGTCTCCGCCGTATCGGGCCAGGATATCGGACTTCCGGAAGATCGATTGCGCCGTGTCGGCAAAGCGCCGGAGCACCTCGTCGCCCTGTTCATGTCCGTGCGTGTCGTTGACGGCCTTGAAATTGTCGAGGTCGGCGAAGACGAAAACGAGGGCTAGGTCGGAGCGCTCGTTGAGGAGCAGCAGGTATTCCGCGATCTTCAGGAACGCCCGCCGGTTGCGAAGCCCGGTGAGGCTGTCGGACTCGCCGATTCGGATCGCCTCGATCTTCATCCGTTCGATCCGCCGCACGAGAAGATAGGCGTAGTACACGCCCACCACGATCAGAAAGACGTAAAAGTAAAGGTTGTAGGGAGGGGCGTCCCCGAGAAGGCGGTGGTGAAAGACGAGCGCGCCTCCTCCGAGGAGGAGCGCCCCGATCATCGACTCGACGATCACGAAGAGCCCGTGCTGTATGCCGTTCCCCAGAACGGCGATCAGAAACAGCAGGATCGTGGGCGGGATGCTGAAAGGATCGCAGAGTGCTGCGGTAAAAGCGCCCAGCATGTCCACCCAGGAGCCCAGGCGGATTATGGTCCGATTTGCGCCGTGCCTGCGGTAATACCTCCACCAGAGAAGGTGAAACGTCCAGTAGGATACGATAATGATATTGAGCTGGGTCAGCGACAGGATGAGGAGCGGAACGGGGAGGAAATTGAAGTAGAACGCCGACAGGATTCCCATCAGTAGGCGGACGAACAACTGAATCCGGGGCAGGTAGATCTCGGGAACAAAGGCCTCGAAGGACGACGGAACTGGATTGATCTGCCTCTTCTGCACGATGTCCCCCGAGCACGCCCCCGGAAGCCCCCGCGGGAAAGCCGTCCCAAGGCGTTTCAGAATCACCCGTACCGATCGGTGCGCATCTACCCACTTGGCAGGTGGTGTTAATTTACCATAAAAGCGTCCCGACGGGTGAAAATATTCGCGGCCGCCGAAAAGGCCCGGTGCGGATGAACACCCGCTGCAAAAATCTCCCTTCCGGATCGGGGGGATATCCTTCTCGGCGCGGCTCTCACCACTGGATGCCACCGTCCAGCCAGATGATGTGCCCGGACAGATAGCTGCCTTTTTCTGAGCAGAGGAAGGCGCAGAGATGGCCCACATCCGCCGGCTGGCAGACACGGCCGAAGGGCAAGTCCTTCGAGATGTCCTTCAGCTCCGCCCCCATGGCCCCCCTGACCAGTTTGGCACCCATGTCGGTCTCCACCAGCCCGCAGGCCAGGCAGTTGACATGAATCCGGTTCGCCAGCTCCTCCTTGGCCAGCACCATGGCCAGCGCATCCAGACCGGCCTTCGCCGCGGCGTACGGACCGTGGCCGGCGGCGCATTTGTGCGATCCGACTGAAGAGATGAAAACGATGTCGCTGCGCGGCTGCTGACGCAGGACCGGCAGCAAGGCCTGGGTCACGTGAAAGGCGCCCATCACGTGGATATTAAAGAGGCAGAGCATCTCCTCGGGGTCGGTCTCTTGGATGAAACGCCCCCGCGAGGCAATCCCCGCGTTGCTGACCAGGATATCGACGGCGCCCAGTTGCCCCAGGACGGTTTCCACCGCCGCCCGGACCTGCTCCGGTTCGGTCACGTCCGCCTGAACGGCCAGGGCCCGCCGGCCCGCCGTCTCGATTTCCCGGACTGTGGTTTCGGCGGCCTCCCGGTTCTTCCGGTAGCTCAACCCGATATCCGCACCCTCCCGGGCCAACGCCAGGGCGATGCCTTTTCCGATGCCGCGGTCGCCACCCGTAATGAACGCCTTTCTGCCTTTAAGTTGCATGGGGAACCTCCTCGCGCGTCGCGACGGGAAATAGTAGATGAACGTCCGCCTCCGCCACCCGCGGCGGCCGACGGTTGACCGTACCCTTTTCCCCCGGAATCTGATAGGATGCCCGCCATCTCAGACGGGGGGGAATCTCCATGGCATGGATCTATCTTCTGATCGCGGGTCTGATGGAAACGGCGTGGGCCATCGGCCTGAAATACACCGCGGGCTTCACGAAGCTATGGCCAAGCCTCTGGACCCTGGCGGGCATGGCGATCAGTTTCTATCTGCTCTCCCTGGCCCTGAAGACCATTCCGGTCGGCACCGGCTACGCGGTCTGGACCGGGATCGGCGCCGTGGGTACGGCGATTCTGGGGATCGTCCTGTTCGGCGAATCCCACTCCGCAATCCGGATCTTTTGCATCGCCATGATCGTGGCCGGCATCGCCGGCCTCCGTCTGGCATCCCCGGGATAGACCGCACTGGCGGAAGAGGAGGCGGACCGCCCGGATCGTGGGCGCTGGGCACGGTCGGAGGGCGCGTCTGCATCCCCGTCTTCAGCCTTTGGCGCCGCCCTTGAAGAACGGCTGGATCAGCTTGAAGAACTCCCCGGAGAAGACCATGAGGGTCTGGTTTCGGTTCTCCAGGTTGACGGCCGCCTCGAGCGACGGTGCGTCGATGTTCTGGTCCAGGACCCGCTTCGTCAGCTTGAGCGCGCCGACGTTCTTCGCTATCATGGGCCGGGCGTAGGACAGGGCCGCCTCCAGGAGGGTCTCCCGCGGCACCACCTGGTTGACCAGCCCCATCCGTTCCGCCTCGTCGGCCTTCACCTTCCGGCCCGTGTAGAGGATCTCCGACGACCGGGCGACGCCGATAAGCCTGGGCAGGAGATACGATGTGCCCAGTTCGCCGCCCGACAGGCCGATGTTGGCGAACGAGGCGACGAACGAGGCCTCGGGCGCGGCCACCCGGATATCGCACGCCAGCGCCATGGAAAACCCGCCGCCCGCCGCCGCGCCGTTGACGGCCGCGATGACGGGTTGGGGAATCCTCCGAAGCCCCAGAATCAAGGCGGCGTAACGCTCTTGGACGAGCCGGAGGAAGTTCTCCGGATCGGCGAAGGCCGTCGTGTCCTTGTGGACGATCGCATCGTTGAGGTCCGCGCCGGCGCAAAACCCGCGTCCGGCCCCGGTGATGATCAGGACCCGGATGGCGTCGTCCTTCGCGAGTTTCGCGAACAGGGCGTTGAAATCATCCAGCATCGCCACGTTGATGGCGTTGAGCTGATCCGGCCGATTCAGGGTGACGAGCCCGATTTGCGGCTCAATCTCTTCCAGAGTGAATGTCTGAAACGCTTCCATGGTTTCTCCTTGACGCCTTTTCATCTTGAAATGTCGGCTGGGGTCCGGGGGCTGCCCAGCGCCCCCGCCATTCAACCGTTAGGTCTTCCCCTGTTTTGCGATCTCCCGATCCCGCAATTCTCGCCGCAGGATCTTACCCACGGTGCTTTTGGGCAGTTCTGTGACAAACTCGACGCGCTTCGGCACCTTGTAAGCCGCCAGATGCTCGCGACAGTAGGCGATCACCTCGTCTTCCGTCATCCGCTCGCCCTCCTTCAGGACGACGAAGACCTTGACGGTCTCCCCCCGATAGGTGTCGGGCACGCCGACGGCGCAGGCCTCGAGGATCCTCTCGTGCTCGAAGAGGAGCTCGTCGATGTCCTTCGGATAGATGTTGTAGCCGCCGGCAACAATCAAGTCCTTCTTGCGGTCCACGATCCGGAAATGCCCCTCCTCGTCCATCACGCCGATGTCTCCCGTGTAGAGCCATCCGTCCCGGAGAGCCAAGACCGTCTCATCCGGACGCTTGTAGTACCCCGTCATCACCTGGGGTCCCTTGATGCAGATCTCGCCCGCCTCACCGGGCTTGAATTCCGTTTCCCCAAGGTCGAGATCGACGATCTTGACGTCCGTGTTGGGGAAGGGGACTCCGACGGTGCCGATCTTCTTCTTGCCGCCCCAGGGCATCCCCGTCGCGAAGGCGATGTTTTCCGTCATGCCATAGTTGTCGTAGACATCCTTGCCGGTCAGTTTCTTGAGATCCTGGACCGTGTCGGCGGCGATGGGGGCCGCACCGGTGAAAAAGCCCTTGATGAACGACAGGTCCATCTTGCGGAATTCCGGATTGGCGAGGAGCCCCACGAAGATGGAGGCGACGCCGGGCAGGAAGTCCGGCTTGTATTTTTTCAGGGTTTCCATAAGGATGCCGGGCTCCGGCCTCGGGATGATCGTCGATGTCCAGCCGCTCCAGATGATGAACTCCTGGCTCACGACGTAGCCGGCCGAGTGGAAGATCGGATAGGTGCCCACAATGTGCACCGCCCCGTCCTTCAGGTCGGGGAACCAGGCCCGGAAGATCTGCACCACGGACGAGAGGTTCGCGTTCGTCAGCATGGTCCCCTTTGAAACGCCCGTCGTCCCGCCCGTGTAGATCAGGGCTCCCAAGTCGTCCCAGCGGGAGCGGTCGGGCACCGGGGTTGCAGGGGCCTTGCGGATCAGGTCCGTAAACGGATGGACCCCCAGCTGCGGCGTCACCTTGCGGTACATCGTCTTCTTCACGAAAGGGTAGAGTTGCTTCTTTGGGAAGGGGAGATAATCGTTGATGTGACAGGTGATGATCGCCTCAACGCTCGTCTGCGACTTCAGGGCGAGGGCACGGGGCAGGAGCAGGTCCAGGGTGATGAGGAACCGCGCGTCACAGTCGTTCAGCTGATGCTCGAGTTCCTGCTCGGTGTAGAGCGGGTTGTTCATTGCGGTGACCGCCCCGAGCCGGTGGACGGCGTGATTGGCGATGATGAGCTGGGGAAGGTTGGGCAGGAGCATCCCCACCTTGTCCCCCGCCTTCAACCCCAGCCCCGTCAATGCGTTCGCGAACCGGTTCACGAGCGTGTCCAGTTCACGGTACGTGATGCGCCGGCCCATGAAGATGAATCCGGTGCGATCGGGAAACCGCTTCGCGGTCCGGATCAGGGCCTCCCCCACGGTGACTTTTTGAATCTCGATCTCCGGCGGCACCCCCGGGGCGTACGATTTGTGCCAAACCCTTTCAAAAGCCATCTTCTCTAAAACCTCCTTGCAACAATCAATATTGACCTGCAGCCTCATTCGACATGCATGATCTTCCGCAGTTCGCGCTTGAGAACCTTTCCCACGGCGCTCATGGGCAGGGCGTCCATGAATTGAATGACCTTCGGCACCTTGTAGGGCGCCACTTTCTCCTTCATATAGGCCGTGATCTTTTCGCGCATCGCGTCGTCCCCGACGCGGCCGGACTTCAGCACCACGGCGCTCGCCACGATCTCCGACCCGGGCCGCTTCGGATCCGGCAGGCCGATCGTCGCGGCATTGTCGATGTCGGGATGCTCGATCAGTTCGTCGTCCACGACCCGGGTGAACACCTTGAAGCCGGAGACGCTGACCATGTCCTTCAGCCGGTCCACGATGGTGAAATACCCGTCCTCATCCATGACCGCGACGTCCCCCGTATAGATCCAACCGTCTCGGAGGGTGTTGTCCGTCTCCTCGGGCTTGTTGTGGTAACCCAGGGTAAAGACCTGGGGCCCCCGGGCGACGATCTCGCCGGGTTCGCCGATGGGGACCGGTTTGCGTGATTCCGGATCGATCAGCTTCACCTCCGTGTCGCTGACGGGCATGCCGACGGACCCGATTTTCTTCACGCCGTCCCGGGGCAGGGCGACGATGATCGGGGTGGTTTCCGTCATGCCGCAGACCTCGATCAGCTTGCCCTTCCCGACGATCTCCTCGAATTCCCGGATGTTTTCCGCGGGGAAGGCCGAGGCGCCGCTGACGAAGAACTGGATGCCGGAAAAGTCGAGGGCACGGAACTCCGGCAGTTTCATCAGTTCCAGGAAAATGGTGGGAACATTGACGATCACCGTCGGCTTGTAGGTCTCGATGGCCTTCACGATGTACTGGAGATCGCGGGGATTGGGAATGGCCACCAGCGTGGAAGCCATCCCCAGGCTCCACAGCACGATGAAATTCCCCGCCTGGTGGAACATGGGGAAGGCGGACAGGACGATGTGCTCAGCCATGTGCAGATTCACCCAGGCATTCATCTGCACCATGTGGTGGACGACATTGTTGTTCGTGAGCAGGGCGCCCTTCGGCGGTCCCGTCGTGCCGCCCGTGTACATCATGAGACAGGGGGCGCCCGGGTCGATGGCCACCTCGACCGGATCGGTCGGCATGGCCCCGATGGCCTCCTTGAAGCTGATCGTCTCGATCCCGGGGAGCGGCGTCACCGGACTCGCGGGAATATCCTGCGGCAGGTAATCGAAGACGGAGGCCACAACGACCGTTTTCACCCCCGTTTTGACAACCGCCTTACTGGCCACGGGAAACAGTATGTCCACGGTCACGAGGACCTTCGCGCCGGAATCGTTGAGCTGGTAGGCCAGCTCCTCCTCCGTCAGGAGGGGGCTAACCCCCGTGAAGACGCAGCCCGCCTTCTGGATGCCGGCGGAGCCGATGTAGCTGGCCGGGATGTTGGGCAGGTGGGAGCCGACCGTATCCCCCGGCCGGCATCCCTTGGCCGTCAGAAAGCGGGCGAACTGGTTGGAGAACGCATCCAGGTCGCGGTAGGGGATCGCCGTTCCCATGTAGTGGACGGCCACCCGTTCCGGGAAGTCCCGGAAGGCCTTCCTCAGGGCGTCGGCATAGGCCATCGAGGGGTAGTCGAGTTTCTCCGGGACATTCTTGTCGTAGTGCTTCAACCAGGGCTTCGCCGCGTACGCATCTTCCATCTTGACCCTCCTTGATTCATCAATACGGGTTGATCTGGAATGGTTGATCCTTCCGCCCACTCAACTAAGGCGCGACTTACACCTCTCGCGTATCGCATCTATGGCCGCCGCCCGTGATCGGGGACGGGTTATCGCTCAGGTTTCTGCCTCCATCAGAACCTTCCGCATGTCTTTTTTCAGAATCTTCCCGACGGCGCTCATGGGGAGCTGGTCCACGAAGCGGATCACCTTGGGCACCTTATAGGGGGCGACCTTCTCCTTCATGTAGGCGACGATGTTCTCCCGCATCGCGTCGCCCTTCTCCCGCCCCGACTTCAGAATCACCCCGCAGGCCACGATTTCGGATCCCGGCCGCTTCGGATCCGGCAGACCGATCGTCGCGACGTTGTCGATGTCCGGATGCTGCATGAGGACTTCGTCAACCTGCCGTGTGAAGACCTTGTATCCGGAAACGCTGACCATGTCCTTGAGGCGATCCACGATAAAGAGATACCCGTCCTCGTCCATGACGGCGATGTCCCCCGTATGGATCCATCCGTTCCGGAGCGTGAAGGCCGTATCCTCGGTTTTGTTGTGATACCCGCGCGTGAAGACCTGGGGCCCGCGGGCGACAAATTCTCCGGGCTCGCCGAGTGGCGCCTCCCGGTTCGTATCCGGATCCACCAGGCGGACCTCCGTGTCCGGCAGGGGCAAGCCCACCGATCCGGCCTTCTTGACGCCGTCCCGCGGCAGGGCCGTAAGTATCGGGCTCGTCTCCGTCATGCCGTAGACCTCGATCAGCTTGCCCGCACCGACGAGATCCTCCAGTTCCTTAATGCTCTCGGCGGGGAAGGGAGATGCGCCGCTCCCGAAATACTGGACGCCCGAGAAGTCGAGGGCGCGGAAATCGGGTCGCTTCAGAAGTTCGAGAAAGAGGGTCGGCACGTTGTAGATCGCGGTCGGCCGATAGTCCTTGATCGACTGAATGATGAAATCGAGGTCCCGGGGATTGGGCACCATCGGCAGCGTGCTTCCGACGGCGAGGCTCCACAGGGCGATGATGTTCCCCGCCTGGTGGAACAGGGGAAAGGCGCACAGGATCGTCTGTTCGCCCATCGCGCTTCTCATCCAGGCGGTCAGTTGCACGATCTGATGGACGATGTTGTTTTGGGTGAGAACCGCGCCCTTCGGCTGACCGGTCGTCCCCCCCGTATACATCATGAGGCAGGGGTCCCCGGGGTCCACCCGCACCTGGACGGGATCCGCCGGTGCATCCGCCAACGCCTCCAGGAAGCGCGCCGTCGTCACGCCGGGGATCGCGGCCAACGGGGCCGCGGTCTCGGCCTGGGGGAGAAAATCGTTGAGGCCGGTCACGAACACCGCCCGGACGCCGGTCCCGCCGATCACGCTCGTGACCACGTCATAGAAGAAGTCCAGGGTGACCAGGGCCTTGGCCCCGGAGTCCTTCAGCTGGTAGGCCAGTTCCTCCGGCGTCAGCAGGGGGCTGACGCCCGTGAACACGCAACCGGCCTTCTGGATGGCAATGGCCGTGATATAGCAGGCGGGGAGGTTCGGCAGGTGGACGCCCACCGTATCCCCGGGACGGCAGCCGCTCTTTTCGAGAACGTGTGCCATCTGGTTGGACAGACGGTCCAGTTCGCGGTACGGGATCTGTTGCCCCATGTAGCAGAGGGCCGCCCGGTCCGGCACCTGATCGAAGGCCTTGCGAATCAGCTCTACGTAAGAGACTTGAGGGTATTCCAGCGTCGCCGGAACGCCCGGATCATAGTGTTTCAACCATGGTTTTTGGACGTAAATCGACTCCTGACTCATTCACCTTCTCCTTCATCAATCAATTTCGGATGCCGTCCCGCATCCCGGTTGTCCCTCCCGGGGACCGCACCGCCTGCGGTCCCCGGGAGAGGGGCTTTAAGACTGCGAAAACTTCTCCACCAGGAGGAACTTCTGGACCTTGCCCGTCGGGGTCATGGGGAGATTATCCACGAAGAACACCGTCTTCGGGGCCTTGAAGTGCGCGATCCGGTCGCGACTGAAGGCGATGATCTCCTCCTCCGTCACTTCCTGGCCGGGACGCCGGATGATGACGGCGGTAATCCGTTCCCCCCAGGTGGTGTCGGGCAGGCCGATGACGGCGCACTGCATCACCGCCGGGTGACTCATGAGCATCTCCTCCACCTCGACGGCAAAGACGTTCTGGCCGCCCGTGATCAGCATGTCCTTCTTCCGGCCGGCGAGAAAGAGAAATCCCTCGTCGTCGAACCGGCCCAGGTCGCCGGTGTAGAACCAGCCGTCCTTGAACATCTCCCGTGTCTTTTCCTCGTTCTTGAAATAGCCCGCGGTGACGGCCACGCCCCGGCCGATGATCTCGCCGACCTCCCCCGCCGGGACGTCCTGACCGTTGTTGTCGACCACGCGCACGTCGGCCCCGAAATACAGGATCCCGACGGCCTCCGGCTTGCGTTCCTTGTCCTTCGGCCCGATGTTGACGAGGATGCCCGTCTCCTGAAGGCCGTAAAACTCGTAGAGTTTCGGGCACAGGCGTTTCTTGACCTGTTCCTGCAAGGCCACGGGAAACGGGGAGGCCGCGAAAACGAGAGCGCGCAGCGACGACAGGTCGTGCTTCTCGATGTCGGGCAGGGCGAGAACGAAGCTCGCCATCGTGGGCACCCAGTTGGAGATGGTCACCTTTTCCTGCTCAATGACCCCCAGAATCTTCATCAGGTCGAACTGGTGGATGACGTTGCGGGCACCCGCGAAGATCGAGCAGGCGGACCAGGCAAATCCGACGCGGCCGAAGATGGGAAAAACGGTCATGACGACGTCGCTCGCCGTCACGTCGTGCATGTAGGTCAGGATCGGACCCGCGCCGGCGTTGTTGTACTGCGAGAGCATGTAGGCCTTCGGCAGCCCCGTCGTCCCCGAGGTCAGGTTGAGGTACTGGGGATCCTCCTCGTCGATTTCCACGTCCGGTTCCGTCTGGGGGGAGGACTGGATCAACCCTTCATAGGAGACGGCGAAGTCCGGAACCGGCTCGCCGAAAGAGACAAACCGCTTGACGCCCGGAAGCTTGGGGCGAAGTCCGTCCACGAGCGCCGTGAAGGCGGCGTCGAAGATGAGGTTTTCCGTGTCGCAGAAGCTCATGAGTTCGACCATCTCCTGCGGCGAGAGGCGGTAGTTCAGCGGCAGCCCGACGCTGCCGATCTTGCCCAGGGCAAAATAGGTTTCCACGATTTCGTGTCGGTTGTAGGAAAGAAAGGCGGTGTTGTCCCCCTTCCGGATGCCGAGCCCCAGAAGGCCGTTCGCCAGGCCGTTGACCCGCTGGTTGACCTGCCGGAACGTCAGGCGACGCCCGGTCGTCATGCAGCTGATCGCCTCCCGGTCCCCGTAGCGCGCCGCGGCGACCTTCACGTAGTTGCCGATGTTGAAGCTTCCCGTCGCTTTCCCTGCCATGCGTCCCTCCTTTTTGAATGCAGGATGTGATGGTTCACCGTCCGGCCCCCACCGGATCGGTCTCAGCCGCTTGTGGCATGCACACCGGCAAACGGACGGACCCCGACCGTTTTACCCGCCGGTGCGGACGCCGAATCGTCGGCCGGCCGATCCGGTCGGATCGGGGGCCGCTGGAAAGAACAGCTCTGGAATGTGAACGAAAATCCGGATGATCTAACGCGTTACCCAGTTTCAGCGGCGCGATCGGGCACCGCTGCCGATAAAGTCGCTGCTGACGGAAATGACGATTCAAAACCCCTGCTCTTCGCGCTCCCGACGGTCCGGAACCGCTCACGGGCCATCCCCCCGGGTGGCATCGCCCGGACGGTGGCCCTAGCGGAGTGAACGCGCGGCGTCCGGGGGCCGGAAGGTTCCCGGACGCCTGCAAAACCGGGACGCCCGTGGTATGGGGCTCGATCCGTTTCTGAATTGGAATGTCACCCCTATAGCATGTCCCCCGCTAGGACGCAAAGGCCTCTTCGGGGATGTCGATCATGGAGAGGTCCTCGCTCTTGATCGACGTCACCGCCGCGTCCACCTCCGGCAGAACGTGCTTGATGAAGTACCGCGCGGCCGAAACCTTCCCGATGTAAAAGGCCGCGTCCGCGTCGGCCTTCGCCAGGGCGGAAACCTTCGCCCCGTCCGAAAGGTCGATCCCCCGCCCCGAGGCGATCCCCTCCAGCTTCTCCCGGGCAACCCCCGACTCCCACAAGAGAAGCCACGCCATCACCACCTTCCCCATCAGCATCAGGAAGGGGTACGCGTTCCCGACCGGAATCATGAACTTCCCCGCCTTCGCGCTCCCCGCGAAGTACATCGCCATCTCCGCCAGCGTGTTCGCCGCCTTCTGCACGTCCGCCGCCAGATCCTTCAGCGCCGCGTTCCCCTGATACGCCGCCACCGTCGCGTTCATCTCCCCCAGCAGGCTCATGAAGTACAGCCCCTTCTTCATTCCCAGCTTCCGACCCACCAGGTCCAGGGCCTGGATGCCGTTCGCCCCCTCGTAGATCGAGGCGATCTTCAGGTCGCGCATGAACTGCTCCACGGGGTACTCCGAGCAGTAACCGTAGCCGCCGTAGGTCTGGATCGCGAGTTCCGTCACCTTGAAGGCCACGTCGGAACAGTACGCCTTCACGATCGGGGTCAGGACCTCGATGATGCCCTTGCACTTGTCCCGATGCGCCTCGTCGGCGGACGCGTGGACGATGTCTTCGCAGTAGGCCGTATAGTACGTCAGCGCCCGGAAGCCTTCGACGTGGGCCTTCATCCACAGGAGCATCCGGCGGACGTCGGCGTGCTGGATGATCGGCACCCGCGGGGCCTCGGGGTTCTTCATCTCAAGGAGCGACGAGCCCTGCAGGCGCTCCTTCGCGTAGTTTACGGCGTGGAGGTAGGCGATGCCGCCGAGCGAGAGCGACTGGATGCCCACGCCGATCCGGGCTTCGTTCATGAGCTGGAACATGACCTTGATTCCCTGGCGCTCCTCGCCGAGAAGTTCGGCGTAGCAGTCCCCGTTGTCGCCCAGGTTCATCACGCAGGTGGCGCTCCCGTGAAGGCCCATCTTCTCCTCGATCGCGCCGATCGTGTAGTCGTTGCGCCGACCCAGGGACCCGTCGTCGTTGACGAGGTACTTCGGGACGAGGAAGATCGAGATCCCGCCCGTCCCCGCCGGGTCGCCCTCGATCCGGGCGAGCACCGGGTGGACGATGTTCGGAACCAGGTCATGGTCGGCCGCCGTGATGAACTGCTTCGTCCCCTGGAGGCGGAAGGTCCCGTCCGGCTGCCGGATGGCCTTTGTCTTCAGATTACCGACGTCGCTGCCGGCCCCCGGTTCGGTCAGGGCCATCGTGCCGCCCCACTCGCAGGCGTACATCTTGTCCATGTACTTGCGCTTCTGGGCCTCCGTGCCGTAGACCTCGATCAGGTGGGCCGCGCCCTCCGTCAGGTAGGGGTAGCACATCATCCCGAAATTATGAATGAACCACTCCTTGGCCGCGGAGGACATCACCAACGGGAATCCCTGGCCGCCCGCCTCTTGGGAGACGCTCATGGTGCTCCAGCCGCCTTCCTGGTAGAGCTGGAAGGGCCGGCGGAAACAGGGGGGCACCTTGACCAGGCCGTTTTCCAGCTTGCAGCCCACCCGGTCGCCCTCCGCCATCGTCGGAAATAGGACCTCCGTGGCGAACTTTTCGGCCTCCGCCAGCGTCATGTCGAAGGTCTCACGCGAGAAATCCGCGTACTTCTCGGTCTTGCAGAGCTCCTCGATCTTGAGCAACTCGTACAGCACGAACTTCTGATCCCTGACGTCACAAATCAAACTCCCCATAATCTTCTCCTCTCCTTTTGTTATTTTTCTCCCCCCGGCCGGAGCATGATCCAGCCGGGGGGAATGACTGCCGCATTCCCCCGCACGGGGGTGGAATCAGGCCGTAGCGCCGGAACCGCCTTTGGGGCAATCTTCCGAACGTGGCATGTTGGGCAACAGGGGGTGAACCGGGTGAAATCGCGTTCCGGGAAGCGCAAGGTGTGGCAGGCGACGCAGACGTACGGGTGAGAGAAGGCGTGATAGACGCCGTTGTGGACGGGTCGTTCGATGCGCCGGCCGCGCTTCGCCATCAGGGCTTTCGTCGATGCTCTCAGCGCCACACCCCCTCCGGAAATGGAAGACGGAAACGATGACATTGGGCGATGGTGCGGACACGGAAAACCGGCTGCCGCTCCGGATCGCGACGGAGGTCGGATCCGGAACGGCCGTCGGGCGGGTCACGCCTCAATAATTCTCGGCCTTCACTTCGAAATAATCCTGGGGATGCTGGCAGGTCGGGCAGACCTTGGGCGCTTCTTGACTCTCGATGATCCGACCGCAGTTCCGGCAGCGCCACTTGATCTTGGCCTTCTTTTTGAAAACTTCGCCGTTGGCGATGTTCTGCGCGAGGGCGAGGTAGCGGTCCTCGTGGGACTTCTCCGCCTCGGCCACCTGACGGAAGGTCTCGGCGACCTTGGGGAAGCCTTCCGCGTCGGCGATCTTCGCCGCCTCCGGGTAAAGCGCCGTCCACTCCTCGTTTTCACCGGCGGCGGCCGATTTCAGATTGGCGAGCGTGTCGCCCAGGATCACGGGGTAGGTGCCGTTGACCTGGATGGCATCCTCGCCGCCGCTCAGATCCACGATGTGCTTGTAGAAGAGCTTGGCGTGCTCCTTCTCGTTGTTGGCCGTGTCGGTGAAGATCTCCGAAATCTGTTCATAGCCCTCCTTCTTGGCCGCGCTGGCGAAGAACGTGTAGCGGTTGCGGGCTTGGGACTCTCCGGCAAAGGAATTCATCAGGTTGGTCCGCGTCTTGCTGTTCTTGAAATCCATGGTGGGTCTCCTTTCTCGAGTTCAGATCGATCCTGGGGTGCATGCAGCGCCGGCGTGTCCGGCGACCTCGACCCCGCTCGGCGTCATGCGGGGAATGTAATCCTCTTCCGGTCCGCTGGCAATCCCTTTGCGTGCATTTTCCCAGAAACCCATGAATATCCGGTGGATAGAGGCCCTGCGGCACATCGATCGACGCACTCAGCCTTCAGCCGTTCGCCTGCGCCCCTCCCTTGAGGATCATGTAGGTCGCCAGCCCCTTGGCGACGAGTTCGTCCCGGTCGTTCCGGACCTCCACGTCGCCCAGGGCGGTTTTCGTGCCTTGGTGGATGATCCGGGCCTCCGCGGTGATCTCGCCGCTCGCGAAGGGGAGCACGTAATTGAGCTTCATCTCGACCGTCACGAAGGCGTCTCCCCGGTCCACCATGCCGATAAGGGCCATCGCCACGGCGGAATCGGCAATGGAAAAGATCGCACCGCCGTGGGCGATGCCCATGGGGTGGACCAGCTTGCGGTCGAAGGGGAGCCGCATCCTGGCCCAGCCCTTGCGGGCATCCAGCAGTTCCATCCCCAACAGGGTCCAGAAGGGGGAATCCGTCTTCATCTTCTTCATCAGGGCCTGTTTCAGGGCCGGGGGCAATACGTCATACCGCTCCATTCGCAACGACTCCTTGAAAATGATCCGCGATCCTTCCCGCGCGTGGGAATCGCGCCCCGCACTCGGAGGGACGGGGGGTCCGGCAAGTCTTATACTATCCCGACCGGTCTCCGTCAACACCGCATCAGAGGGCCGTCGTCAGATCCCTGCCCAGGAGCTTGTGCAGAATGAACAGGGGAATCAGGACCGAGACGATGAGGACCGTGGCGAAGGCGGAGGCGGGTCCGAAATCGCCGCTGTTGATCCGCTGGAAGATCTCCACGGTCATGGTCGCCCAGGGGCCGTAGTACAGGACGATGGTGGAACTGAGCTCGGCCAGGGTCGTGACCCACATGATGATCGCCCCGGCGATGATGCCCGGCATCATCACCGGCAGGATGACCTTGAGAAAGGACCGGAACGGGGGAACACCCAGGTTGACGGAGGCGTCTTCGATGTTCCGGTCGATCTGGTGCAGGAGCGCCGAGGTGGTCTTGATGGAGAACGGGACCTTGCGGATGAAATAGGCGAGCACGAGGATCATCCAGGTTCCCGTGAGGACGACGAGGCCCTTGTTGTACGTCACGGCGAGCGCGATGCCCTGGACGGTGCCGGCGATGGCCAGGGGCAGCATGGTCAGGACGTCGAGGACGTAGCTCACGGTTCCGCGGCGGCGGACGAGCAGGTAGCTGACGACGAGGCCGAAGACAATCCCGATGAGGGTGGCGGCCGTGGCGAGAAAAAATGAATTCAGGATGGGCCGCGGAGCGATGGTGAAGGCCTTGATGAAATGATCCAGGGTAAACTGGCCGTAGTACATGACCGGCCCGTGGGCCTTCGTGAAGGCCGCCACGACGACGACCAGGAACGGAAAGAGGGCGATGAAGACGAGGCCGGCGCAGAAGACCCAGATGAGGGCGGTCGGGAGGAGCGAAAGCCGTTTCACCGCCGTCCGCTGCACGGACGTGATGGCGTAGGTCTTGCGCTCCGTCCAGTACTTCTGCACCACCGTCAAGAGCAGCGTGAGCGACAGGAGGATCATGCTTAGCGCCCCCGCCATCGAGGGATTGCCCCCCATTTCGCTGATGAATTCGTTGTAGGCCTGGACCGACAGGACCCGGAAGTCCTCGCCGATCAGGATGGGCACCCCGAAGTTTTCGATGGACAGGTAGAAGACGACCAGGGCCCCGGACAGGATGGCCGGGGTGACAAGCGGCAGGGTGACGGTGAAGAAAGCCCTCAGACGTGAGGCGCCCAGGCTCGTGGCCGCCTCCTCGAGGGAGCGGTCGATGGCGTTGACGGCGGACGATACCATCAGAAAGACGTAGGGGAAGAATTGCAGGGTGTAGACGAGGACGATGCCCTTCCAGCCGTAGATCGTGGGCGCTTCCAGGCCGAAGCGGCCCAGGGTGTTTGCCAGCAGTCCGTTCCGTCCCAGGAGCATGATCCAGGCCTCGGCCCCGATGAAGGTCGGCAGGATCAGCGGCAGGGTTCCCAGAGTCTTGATGACGTCCTTCCCGGGCAGGTCGTAGCGGGAGAGGAAGAACGCGAAGGGAATCCCGATGACGAGCGCGAACCCCGTGGCGAGGGCGCTGACGAACAGGCTGTTGCGCAGGCAGCGCAGGTAATAGGGATACTTGAAAAAGGTCTGGTAGCTGTTCAGCGAAAAGGCGCCCGTCTCCGGGTCCATGAAACTCGCCTTGAAGATGTAGAGGACGGGATACAGGACGGCGAAGAACAGGACGATGAAGACCAGAACCAGGATGACATTCCAGGTATTGAGGTGACGTCCGATATTCATGCTTCGGGCAGCGCCTCGGGACGCTGTGGGTCCGTTCAGGGTTCGATCACGACCGGCCGCTCGGCGTCGAAGCCGAGGCGGA
>Ga0116159_1001286_pt1 | contig 27175 bp, 18 predicted proteins | sample AD_JPNAS1_MetaG_FD_89878 | JGI IMG/M metagenome (GOLD analysis project Ga0116159, IMG submission 89878) | Active sludge microbial communities of municipal wastewater-treating anaerobic digesters from Japan - AD_JPNAS1_MetaG | ecosystem: Engineered > Bioreactor > Anaerobic > Digestate | place...
AAGAGGGGAAAAGCGAGAGGCAAAACAACCTCTTGAAAACCAACATCAATAGCTACATAATGAACCAAACGGGTGCTGCACTTTTAGACCGCCACCCGCGCACTTCTCGACCGGCGCAGACAACACCACCACCAGCCTCGCCTCGGGCGTCAAGTTCTGGTTTGGCGCGATGAAGGACTTCCCGTGCGACAACGTTGTCTTCCCGGACAGCGTCACCACCGCTGCCCCGGGCGTTCTCTGATCCGATCGTCGATCGATTTTCTTCTGCATGCCTCAATTCGGTATGATTCCCCGCTTGGATTCTGGAAACGCAATGTGCATGAGACCAAGGACAATCGAGGCTTTGACACAACGCGTAGGCCCGGCATGGACCGAGGCCAAGAGGAGGAAAGGTGATGTTCGAGAAACTGGATATGGCCCCGCCGGATGTGATTCTTGGGTTGACGGAGGCGTTCAAGAAAGACCCGAATCCAAACAAGATCAATCTGGGCGTCGGCGTGTACAAGGATAGCAATGGCGCAACGCCCGTGTTCCAGGCGGTCAAGGAGGCCGAGCGGCGTCTGATCGATGTGGAGAAGACCAAGACGTATCTCAGCATCGAGGGATCGCCGGAATACGCCGCGGCGGTGCAGGAGATGCTCTTTGGCGCGGGCAACAGTCTTGTGACGTCCGGTCTTGCCGCGACGGCGCACACGGCGGGCGGCACGGCGGCGCTGCGCGTGGCGGCGGATTTCATCAAGACGAAGTGTCCCGGCGCAACGGTGTGGTTGAGCGATCCGACCTGGCCGAACCACCCGGCTATTTTTCGGGCGTCGGGCCTGAACATGGCGACGTATCCGTATTATGACGCCGACGCGAAGGCTCTTGCCTTCGACAGGATGATCGAGGCGCTCGCGAAAATTCCAGCGGGCGATGTTGTCTTGTTGCATGCCTGCTGCCACAATCCCACCGGCATCGACCCGGACGCGGCGCAGTGGAAACAGATCGCCGGCGTCGCGAAGACGGCGGGTTGGTTGCCGTTGTTCGATTTCGCGTACCAAGGCTTGGGCGATGGCTTTCGCGAAGACGCACGCGGACTCGATTGCTTCGTGAACCTTGGCGGCGAGATGTTGATCGCGTCGTCGTTCTCGAAGAATTTCGGGCTGTACAACGAGCGCGTCGGCGCCTTGACGGCTGTCGGCGCGAGCGTCGAGGCTGTCGAAAAGGCGATGAGTCATATCAAGGTCTGCGTGCGCACGCTGTACTCGAATCCGCCCGCGCATGGCGGCGCGATCGTCACGACCGTCCTTGGCGATGCAGCGTTGCGCGCGATGTGGGAGGCGGAAGTCACCGAGATGCGCGACCGCATCAATGGCATGCGCAAGCTATTCGTGGATACGTTGAAAGCGAAGGGCGTCACGCGGGACTTTTCGTTCCTCACGAGGCAGCGCGGCATGTTTTCGTTCTCGGGCTTGACCAAGGACCAAGTGCTCAAGCTCCGGAAAGACAGCGCAATCTACATCGTCGATTCCGGCCGCATCAACGTCGCCGGCATGACGGAGAACAATATGGAACCGCTCTGCAAGGCCATTGCGGCGGCGCTGTGAAGACATGGGGGGAACCTCTTAGGAAAAGAGGTTCCCCCGGTTCTTACTCATTCATTCCGCAGCTTGTTCGTGAACGGCCCCGTCGTCCTCGTTCTGAGGTTCCGGCATATTTTCTTCGAAGGCGCAGGCGGGCGCGGGGCACCGGCGGACGGTGGGTTTGTTGCGGCCCTTGACGATGGCGGTCCAGGGGTTGCCGCATTTGGCGCAGGCGGTTGCTTTGTCGATTTGGCCGAAGAAGGTCAGGTCGCATTCCGGGTATTTCGAGCATCCGTAGAATCGGCGGCCCCGCGCGATGCGGGTGACGATATCGCCGTCGCAGCCGGGCTTCGGGCATTTTAGGCCCAGTTCCATGGGCTTGGTGAACTTGCACTTCGGGTATTTGCCGCAACCGTAGAATTCCTCCCCCGTCCGGCTTTTGCGGATGACCAACATCGCGCCGCATTTCGGGCAGGGTTGATCGGTCACGCGCGGCGGCTCTTTCTTGGGCCGTTCGGTGGGTTCGCCGTTTACGCCGATGTCGGCGGTGTTCTTGCACTTCGGGTAGTTCGAACACGCCAGGAACTTGCCGAACCGTCCCTCGCGGATGACCATCTTCGCGCCGCACGCGGTGCAGTCATGGTCCGTGGGCACGGGTTGGGCCTTCTTGGATACGCGGACCGTGCCGTCGCATTCGGGGTAACGGGAACAACCCAAGAACACGCCAAACCACCCCTCGCGAATTTCCATTTCGGCGCCGCACTTCGGGCACTTGACGTCCGTTCCGGCGATTTCGCCGACCAGCGCGTGTTGCGCGGTCAGCAAGTCTTTCGAGAAACGATCGTAAAACTCGCGCAGCAACGCGTGCCACTCGCGATTGCCTTCCTCGACGTGATCAAGGTCCGCCTCCATGCTCGACGTGAAGCCGATGTCCAGAATGTCCGGGAAATGCCGCACCAGCAACGCGTTCACTTGCTCGCCCAGTTCCGTCGGACCGAGGCGGCCTTTGTCCCATTGAACATAGCCGCGTTCTTGGATGGTGTTGATCGTCGGCGCGTAGGTGCTCGGACGTCCGATGCCATTTTCTTCGAGCGCACGGATGAGGCTGGCCTCGGTGTAGCGCGCAGGCGGCTTCGTAAAATGCTGTTCCGGCTTCAACGCTTGCAACGCCACGCCCTCGCCCGGGTTGATCTGGGGCAACATGTTGGCGTCTTCCTGATCCGGCGCATCTTCCTGCGTTTCCTGATACAGGATTGTGAAACCTGCAAATTTCTGGATCGAGCCCGTCGCACGGAACTCGCATTCCCGCACGGCGATGTCCACCGTGGTTTGGTCGTAGAGCGCCGGGGCCATCTGGCATGCCACAAACCGCTGCCAAATCAACGCGTACACCTTGAGTTGATCCTCGGTCAGATACGACTTGACCGATTCCGGCGTGTGGTCAACGACGGTCGGACGGATGGCCTCGTGGGCGTCCTGCGCGTCCTTTTTGCTGCGATACACATTCGGCTGCTCGGGCAGCATGCGCGGCTCGAAGGTCTTGGCAATGTACCCGCGCACGTCCTGAAGCGCCTCTTGCGACAGCCGCGTCGAATCGGTTCGCATGTAGGTGATCAAACCGACGCTGCCTTCTTCGCCCAAGGAAATGCCTTCATACAATTGTTGCGCGATCGACATCGTCTTGCGCGGGCTCATGCGCAGCTTGCGGGAGGCCTCTTGTTGCAGGCTGCTGGTGATGAATGGCGGAAACGGTCGACGCTGGACTTCCTTGCGCTCGACCGACGACACCTGCCACGGCGCGCCTTCGATCGCGGCCAACAGCGCGTCGACCTCGGCTTTGGCGCTCAGGTGACCCTTATCGCCCACCCGGACGCTCTCGCCGCGAACCCGGTTTAATCGGGCGACAAAAGCGTCGCCCCGCACGGTGCGCAGGTCTGCATCGAGGCTCCAATACTCGACCGGGACAAAGCGCCGAATTTCGTCCTCGCGCTCGCACACCATGCGCACGGCCACGGACTGCACCCGGCCCGCGCTCAAGCCGCGGCGCACGGCCCACCCCAACACCGGGCTCATTTTGTACCCCACCAGCCGATCGAGGATGCGGCGGGCCTGCTGGGCGTCGACGAGATGCATGTCCAACTCGCGCGGGCGTTTGACGGCGTCCTGCACGCTGCGCCGGGTGATTTCGTTGAAGACAATCCGGCCGATCGGTTTGTCGAAGCCTTTTGTAGAACGAAGTATTTCGGCGACGTGCCAGCCGATGGCCTCGCCCTCGCGGTCCGGATCGGAGGCCAGCAAAACAGCGTCGACCTTTGCGACGGCGGTCTTTATCTCGGTCACGGCCTTCCGAGTGCGATCGTCGCGCAAGACGACGTATTTTGGCTCGAAATTGTTCTCGATATCGACGCTGAGGCCGGTCTTGGCCAGATCGCGCACATGGCCGAAGCTGGCCCGGACGACGTAATTGGCGCCAAGAAATTTGTGGATGGTCTTGGCCTTCGCCGGCGATTCCACGATGACGAGATACTTGGGCATTCACAGACTCCTGCGGCCTTGACGGCCCTTCGCATTCGCTTCGGCAGCTCTTCGGCCAAAGCGTCAGAAACCTTAGCACAAAACGCCGGAAAAGAGAACCGATCTGTTAGCAAGGCGACGCAGGGGCCGACGCCGGGCGGTTCTTTGGCGCAAGAACAAAACGACGCCTCATTCCTGGCGCGGAATGGGCGTCTTCATGATCGTCGTCGTTGATAACCCGCTGCATCCCAGCGAGTTAATGAAAAGTTCCCGGCTGCCCTTCAAAAACGCCGTAGATGGTTTGCTGCGATTCGACGTCGCGCCCGCTCAGGACCAGCCACGTCAACAGATAATCGAGAGCATCCAAATCCACTTCGCCTTCAAAGGTGCCCAAACGTTCGAGAATCATCTCGCGCTCATAGGGATCAATGAGGCCGTAATATTCCAAACGCTCGAGGGCCTGCCGCGCTTCCGGCGTGAGTTTTTGCGATTCCTGATGAGAAAGCACGCGCACGTTCATCGGGCGATGTTCGATCATCGTCACGTACGGCGTGAAGCGTGGCCGGACAAGTTTGAGCGCGGCCTCGATGTCCCGCTTGTTATATCCTTGCCGCTGCAGCCACGTCCGGACGCCGTGCTCGGTCTGGATCGATTCAGGATGGTCATCCAAATGTTTCAGAATAACGCCGACCAACTTATTGAGGGTTTGTTTCATTGCAGCTCCACGCCCCCCCGCCGTGGAAGGGCTCCATCCACTTGGCTCCATTGTAGGGGCGGCGGGCGAAGTTGTCAAACCCATTGCGGGAATGCTCGCCCGGCGGCTTCCGCCTGGGGCGACGGAAGGTTGCAATCCTTGACCCAAAATGCTTGAATTGCGCGTTGTTTCGGGCGCATTTTCTCACATAAGGAGCGGATCCATGCGTTTACGCGTCGCTGTCGTAGGGCTGGGGGGCATCGGAAACCTGCACGCCCAGTGCTACACGAACCATCCGAACAGTCACGTCGTCGCGGTCTGCGACATCATTCCGGAACGCGCCGATCGCGCCGCGCAGGCGTACGGGTGTCCGGCGTTCTACAGCGTCAAGGACCTGCTGAAAAGCGGCATCAAGATTGACTGCGCCAGCATGTGCACGGCGGGCAAAGAGAACGGCGGCGACCATTACACGCCGACGATGGAGCTGTTGCGGGCGGGGATACCGGTGTTGGGCGAAAAGCCGATCTCGAACGAGGTCGCAAAAGCCAAGGAAATGGTCGCGCTCGCCAGGAAAAAAAAGCTGCGGTACGGCATCAATCTGAACCATCGCTTCACCCCGGCGGCCCGGAAAGCCAAAGACTGGATCGAACAGGGGCGCCTCGGGCGTCTGCACATGATCAACATGCGCATGTGGATCAACAACCCCAACGAAACCGCGCCGCATTTCCACATCCGCGCGTTGCACCCGCACTCGATCGACGTGATGCGCTATTTCTGCGGCGACGTGACGCACGTGCATGCCTTCTTCTCGCACGGGCAGACCCCGGACGGCAAGGCGCGCAAGTGCTGGTCGAACCTCCAAGTCAACATGATGTTCAAGAACGGCGTCCTCGGGCACCTGTGCGGCAGTTACGACGCCGGTGGCGGGTTTGGGCTGGAATCGTGCGAGGTGACGGGGAGTCTCGGGCGCTTCGTGCTGCTCGACGCCTGCGAACATCTCACGTTCACCCGGCGCGATTCGCCGGAATCGGAATCCCATCACTTTCTCGGCGGCATGACGGGCTTCGGCGAAACGTTTCCCAGCCGCATCGGAGCATGGATCGAGCAGAACCTCAAGAAGGCCGCGCCCGCGCAAATCGATGGATCCGGCGAGGAAGCCCTGCGCGCGCAAATGATCATCGAGGCCGCGATCGCGTCGTGGGAAAGCAAGAGCGTCGTGGAAGTGAAATACAAATAACGGTCATCGAGGGGGAAACATGATTCAACTCGGCGTGAACACGGTTCTTTTCGGAAACCAGGACCTGCGCACGGCCCTGCAGCACATCAAGTGGTCCGGCTACGACGCGGCGGAAATCTCCGCGTTGAAGGGCATGTGCGAGCATCTTTGCCTCGATTCGTGGCGCAAGGATGCCGCCGACATCAAGGCCATCTCGGAAGACCTGCAACTGCCGCTGACGGCGATGGAAGAGGCGGCGCTCGACGAGGACCGGTTGATGAAGGCCTTTGAGGCGGGCGCGGAGATCGGCATCCCGATCGTGAATATCGGACCCGGCGGAGCCAAGGACAACGCCGAGGACCTCGCCAAGTCTATCGACATGATGGCGAAGATGGCGCAAAAAGCCGAGCCTTTTGGCGTGATGTTGTGCGTGAAAGCGCACGTGGGCAGCGCGATTTGGGATACGCCGACGACGCTCAAGGCGATGGCGGAAATCGACTCCCCTGCATTCGGCATCGATATGGACCCGAGCCATATCCATCGCGCCGGGGAAGCGCCGAAGGAGGCGCTAAAGGCGGTCGTATCGCGCGTGCGGCATGTCCACATCCGCGACTGCCAAGGGCTCGGGCCAAGCCCCGGCGCTCCCGAACTGCAAGCGTGCGGGCGCGGCGAAATCGACTTGATGGGATACTGCCGCGTATTGGCGGATGCGGGATACGACGGCCCGGTGAATCTCGAAGTCATCGGCGCGGGCGAGTATTCGCTGCCGCGTTGCGCGATGATTGCGGCGGAGTCGTACGGATATTTGAATGCATGCTTCAAGGCGTGCGGTGCGCGGTAGAAAGGCCCGGGCTGGCAACGCATAGGAGGAGGGACCGTATGCGAACCGTGGCAATGTTTGGCGTGGTGGCAATGCTGCACACGATAGGAGGAATGGCCGTGGCGGAAACACACGTGGACCCGATGATAGTGGGAACAGTTGCCGGGCTGACGGTGATGCCCTCCGGCATCGAAACGCGCTGGGCCAGCGCGGAGAACTTCAAGGGCGAGAAAGGCCAAGCCGCCCAAGCCAACGGGGGCCGCAAGGGCAGCGCCTGTTTTCCGTTCAAGGCCGGCGAAAAAAGAGTGATCGCCGAGGCCGTCGGCGCGAGCGGCACGATCCGGCGCATCTGGGTCACGATCGACGACCGCAGCCCGCAGATGCTGCGCGGCATCAAGTTCGACATCTATTGGGACGGCGCGTCCAAGCCGGCGGTGTCCGCGCCGCTGGCGGATTTCTTCGGCCAGGGACTTGGACGCATGGCGACTTTTCAGTCGGCCCTGTTCGCCAGCCCCGAGGGCCGCAGCTTCAATTGCTATATCCCGATGCCGTTCCGAAAGGGCATGCGGGTCGAGGTGACCAACGAGAGCGGCAAGGATCTCGCCATGTTTTTCTACGACGTCGATTACACGATCGGCGACAAGCACCCGAAGAACACGCTGTACTTCCACGCGCACTACCGCCGCGAAAACCCGACGACGTTGCAACGCGATTTTGAACTGCTGCCGAAGGTCGAAGGCGCGGGGCGTTTTCTTGGAGTGAATGTGGGCGTGGTCGTGAACCATGAGGTCTATCATACAAGTTGGTGGGGCGAGGGCGAGGTGAAAATGTTCATCGATGGCGACACGGACTTCCCAACCCTCAGCGGCACCGGCACGGAAGATTACATCGGCACCGGCTGGGGGCAAGGGGCCTACGCCAACCTCTATCAAGGCTGCACCGTGGCGGACAGCGAAAAATGGCAGTACTGCTTCTATCGGCTTCATGTGCCGGACCCTGTCTATTTCCACAAGGACATCCGGGTGACGATGCAGCAGATTGGATGCTGGGGCCCTGACAATCGCAAGCCGATGCACGCCCTTGGGCACCCGGTTTATGCCGCCGGACCCGGGCTCGTGCCCATCGATATCGGTTCGGACCAATGCCCCGAATACGGGTTGTTCGAACGCCGGGACGATTGGTCCTGCTGCGCATATTTTTATCTCGACAAGCCGGAGAATGGCCTGCCGCCCATCGACCCCGTCGAAAAACGCGTGGCAGGGCTCAAATAACGCTGGATCAGAGGAAAACCGCGCCGCGCGGGGACGTTTCACAAGCGCTATTCATAGGAGAAAAGCATAATGCCAAAGCGACTGCCGAACATTCTGATGTTTGCGATCGACAGCATCCGCCGCGATCACATGAGCTGTTACGGGTACCCGCGTTTGACGACGCCGTACATGGACCGCGTCGCGGCGAAGGGCGTGCTATTCGAGAACGCTTTCAGCGCGTATATCCCGACGACGCCGGCCTACGCGTCGATCGTGACCGGAAGGGACGTCATAGGATCGCAGCAGGTCGGTCTTTCCCCCAAGGGGCCGTTGGACGAGAGCCAGCCGACGTTGCCGGAAATCCTGCGCACCGCCGGATATCGCTCGACGTGCGTCGGCTTCGACGGCGGGTTCTATCGCGGGTTTGACGAATACCTGAACTTCGAAGGCTGGTATTCGTGGGAAGAACGTCCCGCGCGCAAGGCGGAGAACCTGAATGCCGTCGCCATTCCCGCGATGGAGAAGATGCACAAATCGGGCAAGCCATGGCTGTTGTTTTTGCGTCACATGGACCCGCATTCGCCGTATATGCCGCCGCCGCCCTACGACACGATGTTCTATTCGAAGGACCCTTGCGACAAGAAGAACAAGTCGATGAAACCGGTGTTCGCGTTCAAGCCGTTTGCCGAGTTTCTCAAATCGTGGATGCCGCCGAACGTGACGGACAAGGATTACGTGATCGCGCAGTACGACGGCGAACTCGCGTACATGGACGCCTGCATCCAGCGCATCCTGACGCGCGTCGAGGAACTCGGCGCGGAAGAGGATACGCTGGTCGTCATCACCGGCGATCACGGCGAAACACTGTATGACCACGATATTTACTTCGACCACCATGGACTATACGAGCCGACGCTCGTCGTGCCGCTCATTTTTTATTGGCCTGGCAAGACTCCGGTTGGCGTCCGCAGCAACGCCTACACGCTGCACGAAGACCTCATGCCGACCGTGCTCGATCTGTGCGGACTCAAGAAGTTTGCAAAGGGTGCGCGCTTCGACGGCAAGTCGAATGTTCCGTTCTTCACCGATACGCAGGGCACGCATCGCTCGGAATTCTATATCACCGAATGCACGTGGATGCGCAAACATGGCTGGCGCACGCCTATCTGGAAATTCTGGGACGCGCTCGAACCCGACTTTCACGGCAAGCCGCCGGTCGAGTTGTACAACGTGATCGAAGATCCGGAGGAGTCGAACAACCTCGCGGAAAAGGAGCCGCAAATCGTTGAGGCCCTCCGTGCGCGCATGCATGCGTGGATCAAGAAACGCGAACGGCAAGTGGGCAAAGCCAACCCGATCCATATGTACGAGATTGGAACGGATAAAAAGCTCGGCTCTATCGCTACGGCCAAGAAATTGCAATCGCGCGAGGACAAGGATTGACTGATCTGCGGTTGTCGACCAGGAAATGGAGTTTTCAAGGCATGGATTTTATCGCCGAACGAATGAGCCATATTGACGCCAGCGGGATTCGCAAAATTTTTGCGTTGGCGGCGAATATGAAGGACCCGATCAATTTGAGCATCGGGCAGCCGGATTTCGATGTCGCGGAGGACGTGAAGGAAGAAGCGATCGCGCAGATTCGCGCGGGCTTCAACCAATATACGCAGACGTGGGGCATCGATGAATTGCGGAAAGAGGCCTCGGTTTACTATCAACGTCGTTTCGGCGCGCCGCTCGAAAACGTGATGATCACCAGCGGCGTGTCGGGCGGACTTTTCCTCGCCTTGATGGCGACGATCAATCCGGGCGACGAGGTGTTGTTCGGCGATCCGTATTTCGTGATGTACAAGCACCTCGCAAATCTGCTGGGCGGCGTGGCAAAGCCTATTAGCACGTACCCCGACTTCAAACTGAAAGCCGCCGACGTCGAAGCGGCGATCACGCCCAAGAGCAAGGTCCTCATCGTGAATTCGCCGTGCAACCCCACGGGCGTCTCGTTGACGCGCGAGGAAATGCAGGAGATCGCCGAAGTCGCCAAGCGCCACCATCTCCTTGTGATCTCGGACGACATTTACGAGCAGTTCAGCTACGACGCCGCGCCCGCGACCTTGGCGGGGCTGTTGGACCATGTCATCGTCCTCAACGGGTTTTCGAAAATGGCCGCGATGACCGGGTGGCGCGTGGGATTCGCCGCAGGGCCCGAGCGCATCATCCAGCAGATGAATACGCTGCAACAGTACACCTTCGTGTGCGCGCCGTCGTTTGCACAAAAGGCCGCCGTTGTCGCGTTGAACTCGCCCATCACGGGAAAGATCGACGCCTATCGCCGCAAACGCGACATCATTTTCGACGGCCTGTCGAAGAAATTCGAAGCGGTGAAACCCAACGGCGCGTTCTACATCTTTCCCGCCGCGCCCGGCGGCGACGGCGAGGCGTTCGTCAAGAAGGCCATCGAGAACAACACGCTGATCATCCCCGGCAACGTGTTCAGCGAACGCAACACGCATTTCCGCATCAGCTTCGCCGCAAGCGATGCGACGCTGGAACGAGGCATTGAGGCGTTGAACAAGCTGGCGGAGAGCTTTTGAGGGGTTGAGGGTTTGACATGCCCGGCATGCCGGGGCATAATGCGCGCAACATGCGCGGATGGATCGTTACGACGTCTAGACGCATGGTTTTTTGGTCGGAATGACGCGGCGGAGGGAATAGACCATGCGGTGGGACATCGAGACGCGAGTGCCCCATAACTCGTACGACTATTTCGAGAAAACGCTTATCACGGACAACGGTTTCCGTGAATATGACGTGCGCTGGATCATCGGCAAAGAGATCAATCCGAACGGATTTGTCGTGCTGGGCAAGGCGTACGGCACAATGATGCAGGAAGTTCTGAAGGAGTCCGTAATTGTAGTCGGGCATGACTTCCGATCGTACAGTCAGGACTTGAGTCGCTCGCTGATCGTGGGGTTGTTGTCGACGGGCGTGCGCGTGATCGACCTGGGCCTCACGCTGACGCCGATGGTCTATTACGGTCAGCATCATTTCAATTGCAAAGCCGGCATCCAGGTCACGGCAAGCCATAACGAAAACGGCTGGACGGGCCTCAAAATCGCGAACGGGCTTTCGTCGACGCTCGGGCCCGAGGGCATCCTGGCATTCAAGGAGTTCGTGAAGGGCGGCAAATTCATCTCGGGTCAAGGAACCTACGAGACGTTTGACGGCATCTATGAGTTTTACAAGAAGGACGCCTTGCGCGGCGCGAAGCTGAGCAAGCCGATCAAGGTGGTGTTGGCGGCGGGCAACGGCACGGCGGGGCGTTATGCGCCGCAGGTGTTGCGTGAATTGGGCTGCGACGTGGTCGAACTCGATTGCACGCCGGATTGGGAGTTCAAGCGGCACAATCCGAACCCAGAAGATTTGTCGTTCTTGCACGACATCAGCCGCGTGACCAAGGAAAACGGCGCGGACCTTGGCATTGGCATCGATGGCGATGGCGATCGCGTGGGCGTGGTGGACGGTCTCGGGCGCGAGGTCTTCTCGGACAAGCTGGGGCTGCTCATTGCACGGTGGATTTGCCAGGATCATCCGGGCCGGAGCATCGTGATGGACGTCAAGAGCACGGGGTTGTTCCACGACGACGCGGTGTTGCGCGCGACGAACACGACGCCGGTGTTGTGGAAGACGGGGCACTCGTACATCAAGGCGAAGGTCGCGGAGTTGAACGCGCTCGCGGGCTTCGAGAAGAGCGGCCACTGGTTCTTCAACGAGCCGTACGGTCGCGGCTACGACGACGCGATGGTCTCGGCGGTGCATCTGCTGCGGATGCTGGACGCCGTCGGCAAGCCATTAGCCGCCCTGGTTGACGAATTGCCGAAGACATTCCAGTCACCGACCTTAGGGTGTTATTGCGCCGACGACGTGAAGTACAAGGTGGTCGACGACGCAACGGCGATGTACCAAGCCGACAAGGACAAAGGCGTGAAGATCGCGGGCTTGGCGATCAAAGACATCGTCACCGTGAACGGCGTGCGTTTTATCCTGGAAGACGACAGCTGGGGTCTGGTTCGTGCGTCGTCGAACAAACCGTCGTTGGTGATCGTCGCTGAATCGCGCGGCGACGAGGACGTCCTCTACGACATCGTCGAACACATCCAGGCGCGCCTCGCCGCGACCGGCAACGTCGGCGAATATGACCAAAGTCTGCCGCCGCGGCCGAAGAAGTAGCAGCGGCGATCCGAATCAAAAGCAACGCGCCCGGCGTGGAGCCGGGCGCGTTGTTCGTTAGGACTATCGCTCTTACTCGGGACGCTTTACATCGGATTGGCTGACCCACGCCGCAACCAAGCGCTCCCTAAAATTGCTGTCGCCGGTGGCGGCGCATGCCTGGCACGCGGCCAAGGCGACCATGGGATTGGAACTCTCGATGCTGGGCTGCAGGATGGTCAGCAATGTGCGCATGCCCAGGGGCGCAATGCGCTGACACACGTCCTGCTCCACCGCGGCGATGTTGCTGCGCAGCAATCCCTGCAAGGTCGAAATCATGGCCCGATCGCCTCCTTTCACGAGCGCAATCGCCATTTTCGAACGCAGAAGCAAGGTGGGTTCGTCGGGGTTGAAACGCTGTTGCAGCCGATCGCGCAAGACCCGGGCCGCGCGCACGTTGCCGTCGCGCGCCAGGATCAAGGCCGCCTCGAGCTCCAGCGAGGGAACCCCGAGGATTTCGTTTTGCAACAGGCTCTCGCCCATGGGATCGTCAAGGGCGTAGAGCACGCGCGCAATCCGAAAACGGGTCATTTGATCGGCGCTGTTCAATAAGGTTTTTAGTTGAGCCTTGATATCGTCGCCCCCCATCGTGGACAGGGCGAAAATGGAGGCTTCGGCCTTGTTTGCATTTAGATCGGATAAACGTTCGAGGGCCGTCGGAACGATGCCGCGGACGTCAATCCGGGCGAGGGCGCGCGTAGCCGGCGCCACGTATTCGTCGGAGCGATCTTTGAACATGATCATCAGATCGTATTCGACCGCGCCGATTCGAAGCAGACCGCAGACATCGGCGGCCATGGATTTGACGCGGCGGTTGCCGCTGCTGAGCGCCGAGAGGACGACGGCCTGTCCGGGATCCGGATCGCCCGCCAGGTACAAACGGAGCACGGCTTGCAACGCGGTGCCGGAATCGTTGCTCTGGACCAGTTGCTTGAGATAATCCGTGGCGGCCTTGTCGCCCCCGAGAGCCATGAGGACGGCGGCCTCCATTTTGACTTCCTGCTTTTCGCTGCTGGCCTGGAATATCTCGGCGGCGCGCTCGCGCGATCGGATCACGGCCTGTTTTTGCTCGGCCGACAGGGCCCGGCCCTCGTCCAGCACGAATTTCTTGGACTCGACCGCGCCCCCTTGAATGCGCACCTCCTGCACGGCTCCCAGACGGTACGAGTTGCGTTCGCCGTCGGCGTTCAGCACGGAGAAATAATCGCTTTCCACCCCCACCACGCGCAGGTTGGGGTCTTCCACGCCTCGTTCCTTCAGAACGACGGTTACCAAGGTGTCCTTGCCAATCAGATCGGCGAGCGACGCCGCAGCGCCCCCTGTCACGGGCGGCATCTGACCCTGGGCTATCGTGGCCGCCAGCACTAGCATTCCCGCCCCTAGTAACGCTCGCATGCGAGTTTCTCTCCCCTTTTTTCCGAACGATCCGCCCTGCGTCACACAATCCAGCCAACGGATTATCCCACACCCTTCAATGCAAATCCAATTGCTCGTCCTTGATAATGCGATCGAGGAACCGCTTGGCTCCATCCAAAGACGACACCAGCGGGTTGATGGTCAACGCTTGCAAGGCGTAGTCGTACGACTTGTGCCGGACGGCCTCAACGGTCATGTGGTCGCTTTCCTTGAGACTCAAGAACAAGCCCCGAAGCAGCCGCGGACAATTGCCCATTTTGCGCGGGCGCATGCCCCCCTTGCAGACCTTCACCGGAATCTCGACGCTGCAGTTGTCGGGAAGATCGCGGATGGCGCCGTCGTTGCGCACGCACAGGACGAATTCGCGCTCGGTCTTATCCTCAAAAGCCTTGATGAGGGGCACAATGGTTTCCTCGTACCACACCGCATTGCGGGCGCGCGTGAGATCGGGCACCTCGGCCAAGTTCTTGTCTTCGTACAGCTTCAAGATTTGCCGTTCCGCTTCGTAGAGAACCTCCGCGCGGAACCGGCCGCATTCCTGTTGCCGCTTCAGGATCTGGTCCTGGTGAAAAAACAGGCTGACCGTTCGCGTGGGGATCATGCGAAAGAGCTGGATCAGGGCGCGGTCCACCCCGTCGTCCTCAACCGTTTCAATGCGTTCGAGCAGCCGCGACATGCAGCTCCGCCCATCCATGCGGATATCCTGCACCCAGCCCATGTGGTTGAGCCCAAGGTAATCGATCGTCAGATCGCGCGGATCGCGCCGGAGCAGCGCGGACAAGCGTTTGATGAGAATGGCGGGGAGATCGCACACGCCCACGACGGTGAGTTTCGAATACTTCGTCAACGCTTCGACGACCACCCCGAGCGGGTTCGTCAGATTGATGAGAATCGCGTTGGGGTTGAAGGCCTCGATGACCGTATTCAGATCGAACAACACGGGCAAAGTCCGCATTGCGTTGGCAAACCCGCCCGCCCCCAGGCTTTCATCGCCCAACATGCCGAGCTTCGGCGGAATTTTTTCATCGCGCAACCGGGCCTGCATGCCCCCCACCCGGATTTGGTTGATGATGTACTTGGCGCCGCTGATAGCCTGCGTAATGTCCGTCGTCCCGACAATCTTGACGGGAAGGCCGCTCCGGTCGACGAGGCGCTGGCAAAAACTGCTCACCAGGGCGAGTTTGCGCTCGGTCCGCCCGGTCAACACGATCTCCTTCACGCACAGGTTGTGCGAGATCAAAGAGAGGATGAACTCGGGAACGTAGACGCTGCTGCCGCCGAGAATGGTGATGCGATCAATCACGCGACGACGTCCTCCTGCGTTGGCGGCTCCAGGGCCGTCCGGCCACATACTTGGCGATTTCGACGATCGTTCCAGAAACTTCGGCGAAGGTCCGCGGCCGAGTTTCCACGTCGACGCGGCCCGATCGGATCGCGTCAATTATGCCGCCGATGCTGGGTTCGGCGTCAACCCACGAAAACGTGCTGGGCGAATAGGGAAGACGATGCGTATCCGTCGTTCCCAAAAGGGGAAGCCCATACCGGCGCGCTACCGCCGCCGCCTTTCGGTTGAAGTTCACGCCGGCAAAATGAAAAAAACAGTACTCGATCCCATCAAACAAATCGACATGCTCGATCAATTTCGCGCCGAGACTGACGGGGACCGGAAAAAACGGATGCGGGGCGATTATCGCGGCCTCGCGTCGGCCCGCCCGCCGCAGTGAGGCGAACGTTTTGGCGCGCGCATGCTCGGGATCGGGATTGAGAATGAGAACATGCTTTCCCTCGACCAGCGCTTCGATCGCGGGAATCAGCAACACCCCGCGCCGCCGGGCGTATTCGGCCAATCGCGGGCCATACGCCACCGCGCCGTGGCACGCGATGGCAAGGACCTCCACGCCGGCCTCGGCGGCGCAGTCTATCATCGTTTCCGCGGAATACCCCACCGGATCATACGGATCATCCGCGGTATGCACATGCAGGTCTGCTTTGAACCGGGCCATATCGATCGCCCTCTCGCGCACCCTGTTGAGCGACAGCAGTTGAGGCTAACGTCCTTCGCGATCCCAAGTCAAGCAAAGAAACGCTTCCCCAAGCCGGACGGTTCCAGCGCGTCAGCGCGCGCGCGAGGCGTCGCGCAGCCGTTTGAGATGGTACACGAGTTCCTGGGCCTCGCGCGGCGAGAGTTCGTCGGGGTTGATCTGATCGAGTTCCTTCTCGAAGGGGCTCGACTCCGCGAGCGGCGCCGACCGTGCGGCGGGCGCGAACAGGTCCATCTGCTACGGCAAGCCGAGCGCGGCGGTGTCGCCGGTCTCGAGCGCCTGCAAAATGGTCCGCGCGCGCTCGATGACGGTTTTGGGCAGCCCCGCAAGCTTGGCCACCTGAATGCCGTAGCTGTGGTCGGCTCCGCCTTCGAGAATGCGGTAGAGGAACACGACCTTGCCGGCCCATTCGCGCACCGCGACGTTGAGATTTTTCGCGTGGTCGAGTTTGTTCACGAGATTCGTGAGTTCGTGATAGTGCGTGGCGAACAGGGTCTTGGCGCGAATGCGATCGTGGATGCATTCCGCAACGGACCACGCAATGCTGATGCCGTCGAAGGTGCTCGTGCCGCGCCCGATCTCGTCGAGCACCAGCAGGCTGCGCGGCGTCGCGGTATTGAGGATGGTGGCGGTCTCGATCATCTCCACCATGAAGGTGCTCTCGCCGCGCACGAGGTTGTCCGACGCGCCCACGCGCGTGAAAATGCGATCGACCACGCCGATGCGCGCCTGTGCGGCGGGGACGAAACATCCAATCTGCGCCATTAACGTAATCAGCGCCACCTGTCTGAGGTAGGTCGATTTGCCCGCCATGTTCGGGCCGGTGATGATCTGAAGGAACGCGCCCGACGGATCGATGGCCACGTCATTCGGCACGAAATCGCCGCGCGGCATTAGGTCCTCGACGACAGGATGGCGGCCATCGCGCACGGCAATCGCGTCGCCGTCGTCCACCTCGGGCTTGCAGTAATTGCGCGCCGCCGCCGTGTCGGCGAACGAAAGCAATGCATCCAGCGCCGCAATGGCGTCGGCCGTGTCCTGCACGCGCTTGGCCTCGTGCGCGATGCGATCGCGCAATTCCGAAAACAAGTCGTACTCGAGCCGCTGCATCCGTTCCTGCGCGGCGACAATCTCTTCCTCGCGCGCCTTCAACGCCGGCGTCACATACCGTTCCGCGCCAACCAGGGTTTGCTTGCGCTCGTAGTCCTGCGGCACGCGCCCGGCATGCGATTTAGTTACTTCGATATAATAGCCAAATACCTTGTTGTAGCCGATTTTGATCGGGATTCCCGCGCGCGCGGACTCTTCTTTTTGCAGCGTCGCGATCCAATCCTTGCCGCCGCGCACGAGAATGTGCAGCCGGTCGAGGTCGGCGTTGTATCCGTCGCGAATGAGATTGCCTTCGAGCAACGTCGCGGGGGGCTCGTCGACGATCGCCGCGGATATCTCCTCGCGGACATCCTCCAACTCGTCCATCGCTCCGTGGATCGCGCGTAGTAACGGTGCGCTCATCGCAGCGAGTTCGCCGCGCAGACTGGGGATTGGATCCAGCGATGCGGCGAGGGCCTTGATATCGCGGGCATTTGCCGCGCGCGCCGTGATGCGCCCCATCAACCGCTCGAGATCGCCAACCTTCCTCAGCGCTTCGCGCAAACGTAGGCGCGCCTCGGTGGCGTTGAACAATTCCTCGACGGCGTCGAGGCGCGATCGAATTTCCCGCACATCGATAAGAGGATGCAATATCCACTGGCGCAATTTTCGTGCGCCCATGCTGGTTTGCGTGCGGTCGAGCACGCTGAGGAGGGTTCCGCGCTTTCCCTTTTGCCCTGCCGTCTCGACAAGTTCAAGATTGCGCTGGGTGTTGCCATCAAGCACGACATAATGGGCGGGATTGTACCGTCGCGGCAAACGCAGATGCGGCACGGCGTCGTGTTGTGTGCTTTTGACGTAGCCCAGCACCGCCCCGGCGCACGCCAAGGCCTCCGGCGCGGTATCGAGTTCGATGCCTTTGAGCGTTGTTATCTCGAACTCGTCCAGCAACCGTTCACGCGCCTGCACGGCGTTGAATTCTTCCACATCGCGCTCGACGAACGACGTTCCGTCAAACCGCGCGCGGAGCCGCGCCGCCAGGTCCGCCGACGGCCCCGGGGCGAACAGAACCTCCGGCGGAGCCATGCGCGTCAACTCGTCCGCGATGATCCGTTCGCAGTCGCCATCGATCTGCGCAACCAAAAATTCGCCCGTTGTGACATCGACGAAAGCAAGACCCGCCTTCGCGCCCGTCATGCAGAACGCCGCGAGATAGTTGTTGACGGCGTCCTCGAGCAACGCGGGTTCGATGACCGTGCCCGGCGTGATTGTGCGCACGACAGCCCGCTTCACGATGCCTTTGGCGTCCTTCGGATCCTCCATTTGCTCGCAGATCGTGACCGTGCGCCCGGCCTTGATGATCCGCGCGATGTACCCGTCCACGGCGCGCACGGGCACGCCCGCCATGGGCACCCGATCGTCTTTTTCCAGCCCGTCGCGCGATGTGAGCGTCAAGCCGAGAAGCTGCGACGCCTCGACGGCATCCTCAAAAAACATCTCGTAAAAATCGCCCATGCGAAAAAACAACAGCGAATCGCCGCTCTCCGTCTTTGCTTCCAAATATTGGCGGAGCATCGGCGTGAGCTTGCGTTGCGAGACATCCGAAAGCTTGGCCCACTGACGTGTCATGACGTGCAACTGCCTGGAAAAGAATCGCCGCAGATCCAGGCCACGTCCCGAACGCCCTGCGGCGAAGCCAGTCTTCGTCTGTTTTGGGTCCGCGTGTGCATCGCGGGATTATACCAGATTGCGCCCGACACGGCTAGGGAAAGGTCGTCCACGATCGCTACGACCCCGGCCGCGCGGAGGCCGCGTCGCGGTTCTTTTGCAGCAACGCCTTGGCTGCTTCCATTTGCCGATGGGCCCCGACGAGGACAAGAACATCGTTCGCGGCGAGCTGGAAATCCGGTCCGAGGTTTGCCGTAGGGCGGCCCGAACGGACGACGGCGATGATCATGCAACCGGTGAGCGCGCGCAGATTGAGCTCGGCCAAGGTCAACCCGCACGCAAAACTCTCCTCGTCGAGATAAAACGTCTGCGTGGCCGTCCGTTCGAGGATTTTGATGAGTTCGGCGTGAGCGGCGCGGTCGGACGGCTTGCCGCGCAACATGCCATAGCCCCCCGCCCGCACGGACGCGATCTGGGCGTCGACGATATTGTCGGGAATGCCGAATTGCTTGAGCACATGGGCGGCGATTTCGATCGACGTTTCAAAATCCTGCGGGATGACCAGCTTGGCTCCGACCTTGTAGAGCGCATCGATGCCGCTGACGTAGTTGGTGCGGGCCAGAAGATACAAATCGGGGCGTTGGGCCGTCATTTGCGCGACAATGCGCTCCGTCGCCGCATCGTCATTGATCGCGACCACCGCGGCGCAGGCATTCTCGAGCCCGGCATGCGCGAGAATGGCGGTGCGCGTCGCGTCGCCCACCACGACCGGCGTCCCCGCGCGCCGGGCGGCGTCCACAAGCCCCCGGTTCATCTCGATGACGCAAAAAGGAACCCGCGTCGCCTTGAGCATGCGCGCCAGATTGGCGCCGGTGAAGCCGTATCCGACGACGATTACGTGGTTTTCAAAACGAGACGGCCCGTTGTCTTCCTGGACCGGAAACGCCGTTTGGCGCCGGCCGTTCAGGCGATCGGACAAAGCGGCGGCAAACGGCTGGGCCGCCGGGATCACCAACGCGCCCGCCGCCATCGTGCCGACCGCGTAGGCCACCATGAAATCGAGCGTGCTCTCGGGCAAAATGCCGACCTTTGCCGCTTCGCGCACAAGCACATAGCTGAATTCGCTCACGGTGCAAAGGCCAATGCCCGCTTGGAGACCTATCCGGACGGGCCATCCCGCCGCGCAAACGGCCCCGCCCGTCAGGAAGGACTTGATCGCCAAAGTGGCCATCACGGCCGCGCACAACGGCAACGCGAAATGAAACATGGCGCCAATATCAACCATCATGCCCAGCGCAATGAAAAACATCGCATTGAACACGTCGCGAAACGGCGTGATCTCGGCCACAAGCTGATGGCGCTGATCCACGCCCGCCAGCAACAGCCCCGCAATGCACGCACCCAAGGCGGGCGACCATCCCGCCCTGCTCGCGGCCCATGCTCCCCCGCACGCCAGCAACACCGCGAACAACGTGGTGAGTTCCCTGCCGCCTCGAAGCGACACCTGGTCCAACACCTTGGGAAGCGCCCACCGCGCCGCCACCGTCAACCCGGCCAACCCGGCCAAGTTCAGAACCATCCGGACAATCGAAGCCGGCACGGTCTGCGCGGACGCGAACGACGACGTCATCGACAACGCCAACAGCACGACAATGACCAGCACGTCCTGCAACAACAAAATGCCGGTCGAAATACGGCCCGCCGTCGAATCCGTCTCCCCCCGGTCGCTAAGCTGCTTGAGGGTGATGGCCGTGCTGCTGAAAGCCACAGCGAACCCTATCACCAGGGAAACCTTCCACGAGACGTCCCCCACGCCCCACATCGCCAACGCCGTAACCGCGACCGTCGACCCGACCTGAAGCGCCGTGGCGGCCAGCAATCGCCAGCCCGAGCGCACGAGCGGCGCCGGCGACAACTCCAGCCCGACCGTAAACAAGAGAAGCACCAGGCCTACTTCGGCGAATTCATTGACCGATTCTTCCGATACGAACTGCCACCCCGACGGCCCGATAGCCAGACCCGTCAACAGAAAACCGAGAATGGACGGCGCGCCCAGCATGCGAAACAGCCACGCCACCGCAACGGCCATGCCAAACACAACGACCATATCATTCAAAAAAGGGGATTCCGCCATACATCGCTTTCCTATCCCGGGTTCGGGCCTCATCATGGCATGCGCCTCTTCGCGCGCGCAACCTCCCTGCCCGATCGCGCTGCAACAAAAAAAAGAAGAACCGTCCGAGCACGCCATGCGCAACTCGCCCTCGTGTGCGGTTGCTCTTCCGGTTTCTCGTTGATATCATCGCCTTGGTCTATACGAAATCAGGCGTTCTTTCCGGGCGCCTCTCATAACGCCTGTATTACCGTTCGTTTCCCAAACGAGCGCCAGGAGGAAGCGCCAATGAAAGCGATCGTTCCGTTCTGTATCCTGTCAATCCTCGTTTGCGGGGCGGCGGCGGCGCACGATGCCCTCGTTCCAAACGGAACCTTCCAGGAGGGCGGCCCGGACACGGTTGCCGGGTGGACCCTTTCTGGCGGGCAAGGATCGGTGGACGAACAGGGCGTTCGCGACGGCGCGCGGGCGCTGGTTGTCCATGGAGAAGGAGAAGACAGCAATTATTGGCGCAGCGCTCCCCTGCCGCTCGAGCCGATGACCTTATATGCCCTGCGGTTCTCGGCGCGCCGACTGGAGCAGGGAACCGGTCCGGCCATCACGGGGCCCGCGTATTGCAACGTCGACTACGTCGACATCCGATCCCCTTGGAAATCCCGCACCAACCGTTTCCTGACGCCCGCCACGCTGAACGACGACAAGGCGCGGATACGTTTCGGCCAATGGCGCGCCAGCGGCTCCCTCGCCTTCAGCGATGTGCGACTCGATAGGATTCTTCCTCTATACGCCGATGTAAACGGCCTTGCGCTCGGCGACGGCGAACGCATCGAAGGAAATCAGTACTATTGCAACCTTCCCTTGCGCCAAACCATGTCCAATCACAGCCGATCCGTTTTCTTGCTGGACTGTTCGTTCAACACCCTGCGCTACGTATTCGGCAAGGGCGACCAACTAGTGCTCCGGCACCATTTAGGGGGGCGGCGCCTTCTATCGGCCACACTGTCGCTTGCCCTCACCTATCATGTGCGAGGCGAACTCGAAGTCGATGTCAGCGCGGACGGTGAACATTGGCAACCGCTGGGAAAATTCGCCTCGCGCCAAACAGACCCGATGACAATTCCAGACGCGCTGCTGCCGGCGGAAACGGTGTGGGTGCGCCTGCGCGACGAAACCGGCGAACCCCTCGTCCACGACTCGGACATCGGATCTTTCGGGGTGGAAGGATATTTCTTCCAGGCCCGCGTGGACGGCCCCCCCGTTCACGCCGCAGGAAGCACGAGCTACATGCAGATCACGCACGCCGACCCCAACCTCGAAGTGCTTCCGAAATCCATGCGCCTGCGTCCAGGCGAAGCCGGAACGCTTACCTTCATCGTGAACAACAAAACAGGGAAACCCCTGACGAGCACCGCCTCAATCGTGGAATTCACCCAAGACAAACGCGAAAAACGCGCCGCCAAACAACGCATCCGGTTGGAGCCGGGCGCTCATCCCCTGACCTTGTCCCACCGACTGCAAACCGTCGGGTCGAAACGCCTCGACATTAAATTGGGACCGGTATTTCAATCTTCCTGCGAGATACAGATTTCGGAAATATTCAACGCCTCCTACGGCGAACGCCTCTCCCGAACAGATGCCTCCGTCGGTCTGTGGTGGGCTGAATCAGGGTGGAAAATTTCCCCGACGCGCGTTATGCCGAACCGCGCCGGCAGGGCCATGCGCATCACCTTGGCGCAGAACGAAACCGAGGCTGCCCAACTCGTCATAAAGCCTCAATCCGCCTTAACCGGCGTGCGAGTTGCCTGCGGCCCGTTGATCGGTCCCGACAAGAAGCGTCTTCCGGACGGTTCCGTCGAAGCGTTGCGCGTGGGATACGTGAACATCGTATTCCCTACGGACTATACCTCCGCCCCTGGACCGTGGCCAGACCCGCTGTTGCCCCTCGATAAACCTTTTGATATCGCGGCAGGCGAAAACCAGCCCTTGTGGATTCGCGTCAAGACGCCGCCGGATGCCGCGCCCGGCGAGTACGCCAGCGACATCACGTTGACGGCGGACGGGGGCTACGCCGTTCGCGTGCCCTTGCGCGTTCGCGTGCACGGATTCGCGCTTCCCGATCGAATGACCTGCGCCACGGCCTTTGGATTCAACGCCAACGGACCGTTCCGATACCAAAAATGCGAGACCCCGGAACAAAAACGTCTCGTTTTGGACAAATATCTGCGCTGTTTGGCGGATCACCACCTCTCGCCCTATGACCCCGCCCCCCTCGATCCCTTCGTTGTGAAGTGGCCGGATATTCCCGAAGGCGCCGCGCCCGATCCAAGCGCCCTCTCCGTGGATATCGATTGGAGCGACTGGGACAAAGCGATGGAGAAAGCGTTCCACGAATACCGTTTCTCCTTCTACCGAATCCCGGCCCAGGGCATGGCCAAAAAACGTTCCGACGGCAGGCTCGAACAACCCTCGCTGCTTGGATTTGGGGAGGAATCGCCGGTCTATCAGACGCTCTTCGATCAATACTGGCGAAACGTCCAAGAACACCTGCGCGAAAAAGGATGGCTATCCTATGGTTACGTGTATTGGTTCGACGAACCGGAATCGAGCCACTACCCGCTTGTGAAAAAAGGGTTCGAACGCCTCAACCAAGCCGCGCCCGACCTTATCGGCATGCTCACCGAACAACCCGAGCCCGAACTCTTCGGCGGCCCCAAGTTGTGGTGTCCCATTTCCCATGCCTACGAGCAGGAAGTAGCCGATAGGCGCCGGGAGGCGGGCGACCGCTTCTGGTGGTATGTCTGCACCGGGCCCAAGGCCCCCTATGCCACGATCTTCATCGATCACCCAGGATCGGAACTGCGCGTTTGGCTATGGCAGACGTGGCAACGCAACATCGAGGGGGTTCTGGTATGGCAGACCACTCAGTGGACCAGCCCCTTGATCTACCCCGACCCGAAACGGCCGCAAAACCCGTACGAAGACCCCATGACGTGGGTGAGTTCGGGAGCCGCTCCCGGGCAGCTGGCATACCACGGCAACGGCGATGGGCGCCTGATATATCCGCCCCTGGCGGCGGTCGACGGCTCCACGACAGGCCCTGTGCTCGAAGGCCCCGTCGAATCATTCCGCCTCGAAATGCTGCGCGACGGCATCGAGGACTATGAATACCTTGTGATTCTGAAGCGCCTTCTCGAGCAAAAACGTGCAGCGCTCTCGCCGAAACAGGCGCGAGCGTACGAGAAATTGCTCCACGTTCCCGCAGCGATCACAACGTCGGCCACGGAGTTCACGATTTCGCCCGCGCCGATCGAGGAGCGCCGCAACGCCATCGCGCACGCCATCGAAGCGCTGTCGCGCGAAACGCCGTGAGCGAACCGGCCGCGCCGGAACCCATCGGCAAGGGGCGCCCTACGGGCAATTTTTGGCGACGTCCGCAAATAAGGACGCGACCACCCCTTTTTTGATTTTTCCCGTTGCGGTCTTGGGCAATCCGTCCACAAAACGGACGAATTGGGGGCATTTGTACGCTGCCAAGTGGGTGCGGCAATAGTCGATGACTTGGCGGGCGACAAGACTGTACCCTTCGACGCATTTTATGACGGCCAGGACTTCCTGTCCCCAACGGGATTCTTCCACGCCGACAACGCAGCATTCCTCGACGCCGGGGATGCGCGCAATGACATTTTCGACTTGTTGCGGGTAAATGTTCTGGCCGCCGCGGATGATCATGTCCTTGACCCGGCCCGCAATGTACAGGTAGCCATCCTGGTCGAAACGCCCCAAGTCGCCCGTCCGCAGCCAACCATCCTTGAGCACTTCCGCCGTGGCCTGCGGCTGTTTGTAGTAGCCTTTCATGACATGCGGCCCGGCCGTCCAAATTTCGCCCACGGAACCGTAGGGCACGTCATGACCGTCCTCGCCCACGATCCGGATGGAGGTGTAGCGCAACGGCGGGCCGACGGAATTCCACTTGATCGGGTCGCGATAATCCGCAATGGCGCTGACGCACGTGGCCTCGCTCAGGCCGTACCCCATGATGAGCGGTTTCTTGAGCACCCGCACGACTTCGTTGTAAGTCTCCTCGGTTATGGGGGCCGCGCCGGTCACGAAAAAACGGATGCTGCTGATGTCGTACTCGGCGGCCTTGGGCATGCGCGCCATGACGTTGTAAATGGTCGGCACGGCGCTCAGGATCGTGATCCGGTGCGCCTCGATCAACGGCAATATCTGAAACGGCGTGAATTTTTTCATCACGACAACGTCCGTTCCCAGAAGCAACGGGCACAAGACGCCCGACAACTGCGCGTTCACGTGGAAAAGCGGCAACACGCACAAAAAACGGTCTGATTCGTCCATGCCGGAACCGTGAACCGCCATGCGCGCATTGGCAAGGTAGTTGCCATGCGTCAGGATGACTCCCTTCGGAAGCCCCGTCGTTCCAGACGTATAAATCAGCGCGGCCTCATCGTCGCGCACGGCGGCTATGGGCGGAAACGCCGCTGTCGGCTCTAGCAACGCCGAGAAGGGCGCGGATCCTTCCACCGCCTCGCCAATCGCATACACCCGCTTCAGCCCCGGCAACTGCCGCCGCACCTCGGGCAGCATCGGCGCAAACACCGACGCCGTGATCAAGGTTTCGGCATCGCTATCTCCCGCGATGTAGGCGACTTCGTCGGGCTTGAGCGTCGGATTGATGGGCACAACAACCGCCCCCAATCGGCCCAACCCTAGAAACAGGTAAATGAATTCGACGCAGTTGCCCATGAGCAGGACGATCTTGTCGCCCTTTTGAACGCCGCTCGCCGCGAGGTTTGCGGCAATCCGCCCTGCGCGCTCGTGAACTTCCCGGTAGCTGAGCGTTTCGTCCTCGCACCGGACGAACGTCTTGTCCCCTAACTCGATGGCGCGATTCTCGAATAGTTCCGTGATGGTCATTGGCGTTTCTCCTCTACTTCCATTGCCGCTGGCCCATTCGCGTTGTGACGGCTGCCTGCCATGCTGCACGATTGCGTCTAGGTATTTTGGGTAATGCCAAGGCGCCCATCCCCGAATGGAGCGGCGCGCCTCGTTTCATCCGCCCCGTGCAACCCGGGGCCCCTCTAGTATGATGCAGGGCCGATGCAAAAGTAAAATCGGGCGGCATGGTTTGCATTTCCGTCCGATCTATGCTACAGTCCCCGTCTGTATTTTGTGGAATGTCAGTGGAATGCGTAGCCCCGCACGGAATTGGGTTGTTGGGAGATAGCCATGTCGCGAGTTTGTGAATACAGTGGAAAAAGGCCGCAAGTCGGACGCAAGGTCGTCCGTCGCGGTAAAGCGAAGCGCGAAGGCGGTATCGGCCAGAAGGTCACCGGGCTGTCAAAGCGCCGCTGGAAGCCGAACCTCCAGAAAATCCGGATTGTGGACGAAAACGGAACAGTCCGCCGCGTCCGCGTATGCGCACGCTATATCAAGGCCGGCAAATTCACCAAAGCCCCTCGCGCCGCCGCCAAAACCGTCGCATAGGATAGGACTTCCACGCCGGATCGCTGGATCAGCGGTCCGGCGTTTTTTTTGCCTTCTTGAACCCTGGCGTCGCACCGGCTACATTCTTCACGACGGACCGCGGGGTTCGTTTCGCGAGGAAGAACCAGGGAGCGCGTCGCCGCATGGCGTTACAAGACCTCTGCAAGCAATACGGCATCCACTTCAAGAAGCAGTTGGGGCAGAACCTGCTGCTGGACGACAACATCAATCGCATTATGGTCGACGCCGCGGAATTGACGCGCGAGGACGATGTGGTCGAAGTGGGCGCCGGGTTGGGCGCGTTGACGCAACGGCTGCATCCGCTTGCGGGGCGCGTGCTGTCGATCGAGATCGACATGGCGTTCATGCCGTGCCTGGAAGACCAGTTCGGCGCGATCGAAAACCTTCGCTTGTTTCGCGGCGATATCTTGAACCACAGCCTGGCCAAGCTGCTTGACGAGTATCTGCCCGGCGGCGCGCGGTACAAGATGGTCTCGAATGTTCCCTACTACATCACGACGCCCATCCTGTTTCACTTCTGGGAATCGGGCGTGCCGTTTGAGCGTCTCGTGATTATGGTGCAGGACGAAGTCGGCAAACGTCTTCAAGCGGCGGTGAACGCGCCCGATTACGGCGCGCTTGCGCTGGCCGCGCGATTGTACAGCGATGTCGATATCGTGCATTTTGTGCCGCGCACCTGTTTCCGTCCTATCCCGAAGGTGGACAGTTGCATCGTTCGCTTGCGCCGGCGCACGGAGCCCATTGGGGCAGACGTCGCGCCACGTTTCGTGATGAAGGTCGTCCGGGCCGCGTTTGGCCAACGCCGCAAGACGTTGCGCAATTCGTTGACGCGGTCGGGGGCTTTTGGCGCGCCGCAGGAGGCGGTTCTGGACGCCATGGCGGCCGAGGGCATCGATCCGCAACGTCGGCCGCAGACGCTCGGGCTGGAAGAGTTCGTGCGGCTGGCCGCGGCCATCAAAGCTCGAATCGGCGTCGAAACCGGAGCGGAATGAGGGCCAT
>Ga0116159_1001294_pt1 | contig 27108 bp, 21 predicted proteins | sample AD_JPNAS1_MetaG_FD_89878 | JGI IMG/M metagenome (GOLD analysis project Ga0116159, IMG submission 89878) | Active sludge microbial communities of municipal wastewater-treating anaerobic digesters from Japan - AD_JPNAS1_MetaG | ecosystem: Engineered > Bioreactor > Anaerobic > Digestate | place...
CCTGACCGGGTTCATGATGCCGGACGGCGCGGAGGCGCCGGCCTGGCCGGCCGAACTCAAGAGCCGGTCGGAGCGTTACCTGTGGGTTTTCGACAGCGATGCCTTCCGCCGGAAGAACCTGCAGTTCGCCAATGAGAACCGGGTGACCGACGCCATCCGCGAGATGTATCAGCCGGCATTCTGAGAAACCGGGCGGGGCTTGGCTCCGGATCGAATTCGGCAATGGCTTGCCCAGCGGGTCGCGCCTGCCTGGTTCCCCACCGGACCCGTATTCGCGGCCGGGGACGCCGATTCTGATTGCACCTGCCTCCTGTTCCCCGCAAACTTACGCCATCGGACGGCGGACGTTTGCGATCTCGGAGCCCTACGGCTCCCCGGCGGCATCCCTGCATGGAGCGAGAAGCCATGGATCCTGTTCAGCCCGACGTGACGGTGGAACCGACAGGCGGCCCAACCCGCGACGAGCGCAACTGGGCGATGTGGGTGAACCTGGCAGGCTTCGCCGGCTATACCTGTATCCCGTTCGCGAGCATCATCGCTCCGCTGATCCTCTGGATCATGAAGAAAGATCAGTCGGCCTATATCAATCAGCGGGGCAAGCTGGCGCTTAATTTTCAGATCACCTGCGTCATCTACGCCATCGTCGGCATGGTGGTGCAGGCGTTTATCTTCGGCCTGTTGGGCTACCTGATTCTCGTCGCCGTGTTTGTCTATCACCTCGTCTTCACGATCCAGGGCGCCCTCAAGGCCAGCGGCAACGAGCCCTACGCACCGCCCGGCGTGCTGCCCCTGATGAAATGACGGTGCAACCCTTTTCGAATCGCCGGAGCGTGAACCGTGGACGAGATGCAACCCGAACCGATGAGCGCTCCCACCGGGCCGAGCGTGGAGGAACGCCAATGGGCCATGGCGTGTCACCTGAGCGCGTTTGCGACGTTTGTGCTGCCGATGATCGGTCACCTGGTCGGGCCGATCATTGTCTGGGTTCTCCGGAAAGACCGGATGCCTTACGTGGACCTGCACGGCAAGGAAGCGATCAACTTTCAAATCACCTGCACGATTTACATGGTGATCTGCATCGTGACGCTGTTCATCCTGATCGGCGTGCTGCTGTCGATCGCCCTGGGCCTGTTCTGGCTGATTTTCACGATCATCGGCGGGATCAAGGCCTACAATAACGAACCCTTCCGCTACCCGGCGACGATCCGCTTCATCAAGTAGGGGGCCGTCCGGCTTCCCCGCGGGATGCGAGCGGGTATTGAATCGATCGCGATCCCGATACCGATACCGATAAGCTTGCGTTCAGCTGCGGGTCGCCCAGCGGATGGGCCTGGCCGCGAAGAAAGTCTGACCTCGCCGCCGGGAACTGCTACAATGGCGACCGGTCCCCTGCCCCACCGGACCGGGAGCGACGATGGCCCTTGAGACACGCCACGATCTTCTGCATCCTCCGCTGACGGAGCCCGCGGCCGAATTGCCCACGCACGGCGCAACGCTGCTCGTTAACGAGCTTTACGCCTCGATCCAGGGCGAATCGACTCATGCCGGCCGCCCGTGCGGCTTCATTCGGCTGACCGGCTGCCCACTGCGCTGCGTCTGGTGCGACAGCGCCTTTGCTTTCCAAGGGGGCGAGCGGCTCGAGATTGCCGAGATTCTCCGGCGCGTGGCCGACTTCGGCCTGCCGCTCGTCGAAGTCACCGGCGGCGAGCCCCTGGCGCAGCCCAACTGCCTGCCCCTGCTGCGCGCGCTGTGCGACGCCGGCCACGAGGTCCTGCTCGAGACCGGCGGCTCGTGCGACGTCGCGCCGGTCGATCCGCGCGTCGGCATCGTCCTGGACATCAAGTGCCCCGGCAGCGGCGAGAGCCACGCCAACCATTGGGAAAATCTGACCCGGCTGCGGCCGCGCGACGAGCTGAAGTTCGTCCTGCTCGACCGCGCCGACTACGAGTGGGCGCGCCGCCTGATCCACCAGTACCGGCTGGCGGGAACGCGGCCGATCCATTTCTCGCCCGTCCACGGCGGCCTGGCCCCGGCCGCGCTGGCCGCCTGGATCATCGCGGATCGGCTTGACGTTCGCCTCCACTTGCAGCTTCATAAGCAGATCTGGCCCGGTCGCACCCACGGCGTCTGATCCGCCGTCACTCCTCATATGCGTTCGGAAGCGATCATGCGCCGCGCCGCGCCCATCCTCGCTCTGTTGCTCGTGATCGGCCTCGCGGCCTGTCAGCGCGTTACGACGCGCGGACCGCGCTACCTCGATGAAGCCTCGCTGGCGAATGATCCGCCCTACACGCTGGCGATTCTGCCGACGACGGATCGGACGAACCATCCCGAACTGGCCCAGACCGTCCGCGAAGTCCTCTATGAAGCGATTTCCACGCTGCCCTATGCGGACCGCGAGCTGGCCACGGTCGATCGGCTGCTGGGGCAGATTGCCAGCCGGCGCGGCGTCGCGCTTGCCCATCTGCCGCCCGAGGCGATGGTCTCGCCTGAACTGGGCGAGGCCGTGCTGTTCAGCGAATTGGTCGACGTCCGTCGGCTGTACCTCCTGTTCTATGCCCACAATCGCTTCGACCTCGACCTCAAGCTGGTCGATACGCGCAGCCGCAAGGTTCTCTATCGCAATCTGTTTGTTTTTTATGACCGCACCGGCGGTCCATCGATCACCGTCCTCGGCCTGTTCGAGCGGTCGATCTCCTCGCTGATGCATCTGCGCGAACGCGCCCTGCGCGAGTCGCTGGAGGAGGCCGCCCAGGAGATCGTGACGCTGATGCCCCGGCCGACGTTCGACGTCGCCCGCGGTGAACTGCTGCGGATCAGCCGCGTCACCGTCGCGCCGCGCGACAAGGTCCTGGGGGCCGGCGATACGGTCCAGATCCATACCGTGGCCACGCCGGGTTGCACGGGCCGGTTCTCGATCGGCTCGGTCAAACGCGACCTGCCGCTGCGCGAGGCCCAACCGGGTCATTACTACGGCCAGTACGAGATTGCGCCGGGGGATCAATCGCCGTTCGCCGTCGTCGAGGTGCAGCTCGCCTTGCCGGCGACCAGCGAGACGCTGGAATTCGCCGCCTCCGGCCAGCCGCTGGTGATCGACACCGAGCCGCCGCCGCCCCCCCGCATCGCCCGCTGGTGGCAGACCGGCGCCGGCGTTTTCTTTGAAATCGAACCGGGGGGCATTCCCCGCGACGACAATGATCTGCCCGTCGCATACAACATCTACCGCCGTCTGGCCGGCCAGGGGGAGTTTCAGAAGACCGGCGAGGCGCGCGAGCCGGTCTTCCGCGACGGGACCGCCCGCGGCGGCCAGCGCTATGAATACTATGCGCTCGCCGTCGATCGGGCGGGCAATATCTCCGCCCCCAGCGGCATTGTGACGATCACGCCGCGGCGCCACTGACACAAGTGTCTCGAATCAAATGGGCCGATCGGGCCACGCCTCGGCAGGCGCCTCACTTCAGCGCCAGCCGCACCGACTCGGCCACCCAGTCGATCTGTTCCTCGGTCAGGGTCGGTCCCAGCGGCAGCGTCACGAGCCGGTCGGCGATCGATTGCAGCACCGGCAGATCGTCGTTGGTCGAGCCGAACAATTGCCGCGCGTGGGTGAAGCTGTTGAGCGGCGGATAGTGGATCGACGTCTGCACGCCGCGGGCCATCAGCGCGGCGCGAAACGCATCGCGCACCGTCCGCGGCGGCAGCAGGATCACGAACAGGTGATGCACCGGTTCGCCGCGCGGGTTCCAGAACGGGATGCGCAGCCCGTTGATCTCGAGCGCGATCAGCCGTTCGCGCAGCTTGCGCGCCGCGCGCGCGCGCGCCTCGTTCGCCGCCGGCAGTTTGCGCAGTTGCTCCCGCCCGATCGCCGCTCGCACTTCGTCCATCCGCGCGTTGTAGCCGTCGATCAGCACGTCGTAGCCGGCGGCGTGACCCTGGTGGCGTTCCCAAGTCAGGTGAGTCATCCCGTGCGAGCGCAACAGGCGCAGTTCGGCGGCGACCGCCTCATTGTCGGTCACGATCATCCCGCCTTCGCCCGTCGTCATGTTTTTGTTGCCGAAAAACGAGTAGCAGGCGGCCATGCCGAACGTTCCGAGGCACTGGACGTCGAGCCGGGCCAGCGGCGCGTGCGCGTTGTCCTCCACGACCGCGATCCCATGCTGCTCGGCCAGCCCCAGAATGCGGTCCATGTCGGGGGCGAATCCGCCGTAGGCCATCGTCACGATCAGCCGCGTACGGCCGGTGATCTTGCATTCCAGATCGTCCGGCGAGAGCGTCAAATCATTCTCATCGGTGCAGTCGATCAGGATCGGTCGCCCGCCGAGCGCCAGCCCGGCGTTCATGGTCGCGACGAAGGTGAGGGCCGGGATGGCGAAGTGATCGCCCAGGCCGAGCCCCGCCGCGCGGTAGGCCAGTTGCAGCGCGGCCGTCCCGTTGGTCACGGCGACGGCATACTGGGCGCCGATCGCGTCGGCGAATTCGCGCTCGAAGGCCTCCACCTCCGCGCCCATCGTCAGCCAACCGGAGCGGATGACCCGTGCGGCGGCGGCGGCTTCCTCCGCCCCCAGCGTCACGTCGGTCAGCGGCACGCGTAACTGGCTCATGCTCCCCCCGTTCGCTGGATCTGAGGCCATTGTCCGCCAAGTGACGGGATCGTTCAAGCCACGCCGGCTGGGCCATTCCGGCCAGGGGAGGTAAGGCATACAACGGACACAAGGGACAGAAGGGAGGGGCGCGGGGCCGAACTACGGTAGAGCACCCGGGATCTCGCCGACCCAACCTATCCCCACTTGGGCATGTGAAACTCCTTTCCTTGCCGGGCGGGTTGCGCTATGGTGACTCACCGTGATCGCGAGCCGAACCGCTTCGCCAAACGTCCATCCCGCCCCATCGTGCTGATCCTTCAACGAACCCTCGAAACTCGAAACGGCCCCCCCTTATGATCGCTTCCGGAACGACCGAGTCCGCCGCCGACCCGCGTCCAAAGATTGAGGCGGCGCCCGCCGGCGTCACGCGCCTGTTGGTGATCCTTATTCGCCCCAGCAAATACGACGACGACGGCTACATCATGCGATTTTTCCGCGGCGTGCTGCCGAGCAACACCTTGGCTGCGCTGGCCGGGCTGACCCGCGAGGCGGCGGCGACCGGCGCGCTGGGGCGCCTCAAGGTGGAGACCCTGATGCTGGACGAGTACGTTCAGCCGGTCGATGTCCGCCGGCTGGCGCGCCGGGCGCGCCGCCCCGATACCCGCGCCGTCGTTGCGCTGTGCGGCGTCCAGACCAACCAGTTCCCGCGCGCGGCCGATCTGGCCCGCGAGTTCCGCGCCGCCGGCATGCAGGTGATGATCGGCGGGTTCCACGTCTCGGGCGCCATCGCCCTGTCGGACTACGCCGCCGGCGGGCCGCTCCCCCCCGAGTGCCAGGCCCTCCTCGACGACGGCGTCACGCTGGTCAAGGGCGAGGTCGAGAACTGCTGGGGCGACCTCCTGCGCGATGCGCTGCATCACCGGCTCCGGCCGTTCTACGACATCGCCGACCGCCCCGACATCTGGTCCGCCGCCATCCCGGTCGTCGACCCCCGGCTGATGAAGCGCTACGCCTACCCTTTCATGGGGACGATCGACGCGGGGCGCGGTTGCCCGTTCGGCTGTTCGTTCTGCACCATCATCAACGTCCAGGGGCGCCAGATGCGCTGCCGCAATCCCGAGGCGATCAAGGAGCGCGTGCGCGCCAACGCCGCCCACGACATCGACTATTATTTCTTCACCGACGACAACTTCTCGCGCAATCCGCACTGGGAGGCGATCTTCGACGCGCTGATCGCCCTGCGCCGCGAGGAAGGGCTCCAGTTTCAGTTCATGATGCAGGTCGACGTCCTTGCCTACCGCATCCGGCGCTTCATGAGCAAAGCGGCCGAGGCCGGCTGCAGCCAGGTTTTCATCGGCATGGAAAGCATCAACACCGACAACCTGGACGCCGCCGGCAAGAAGCAGAACCTCGCGGTCGATTACCAGGAGATGTTCGACGCCTGGCACGCGTTCGGAATCGCCTGCCATGTCGGCTACATCATCGGCTTCCCGCACGACACCGTTGAATCCGTGCGCGCCGATGTCCGCCGGCTCAAGGAACTGGGGGCCGATCAGGCTTCGTTCTTCATGCTGACGCCGCTGCCCGGCTCGGCCGATCACGTCAACATGGCGCGCCGCGGCGAATGGATGGACCCTGACTACAACCGGTTCGATTCGTTCCATCCGGTCACCGAACACCCCCGGATGAGCCGCGAGGAGTGGTTTGAGGCCTATCGCGAGGCTTGGCGCGAGTTCTATTCGCTCGACAACATGAAGCAGATCCTCGCGCGCGCCAACCAACGTACTTACTGGGGCCTGTTCAAAAATTTCATGTGGTATCGCTACGCCGCGTTCGTCGAGGAAACCCATCCGATGATCTGCGGCTTCGTGCGGCTGAAGGACCGCATCCATCGCCGGCCGGGCTGGCCGGTCGAGTCGCGCCGCGTTCACCTGCGCCGGCGTTCGGGCGACATGCTGCGGCTGGCGCGCGGCATCGTCCGGGCCTATTTCGATTTGCAGGAAGTCTGGCTCGCGACCCGCGGCCGCGCCCGCTGGCAGGAGAACATGGACGACCTGCGCCGGCGCTACGAAGAGCTGCGCGAGCGGCTGGGGAAATCGGCCAGCGAGGCGCAGCTTGCTCTCGCCGCCCGCTGGGATCAGTCGCGCGAGCTCCTCCAGCGCACCGGCCATGCCGCGGGCGACCGCTGGCGCCGCCGCCGGCAGTGGCTGCACCGGGTCAATCCGCTCGTCGTGCACGCCACGACCCGCCAGCACCTCAACGCCTATTGGCGGCAGACGTGGGACAAGTTCCGGCGCGGCCGCTGGCACCGGATCAATCCGTTCAAGCTGGGCTGGAATCTGCTGCGCGACGTGAAGGTTTGCGCCCTGTTCAGTCTTTCGTTCCTCCAGAGCCTGGCGCGGTGACGCGGATTGTTCGTCCGTCGTCCTCGTCCTCGTTTTCGCGAGAATTTGTTATCGAACTGATCAATCGGGGGGGCAAGCCCTCGGAAAGCGCCTCCGGTCCCGACTTGTAAATCTCACAAAATCAAGCGCCGCGCCGCGTTTCGGCGTTCGTTTTATTCACAGGTCGGTTTTTGATTCGGATGAGGCCAGCCCCAATCGGACGGGCCCGGCATGAGCGGTTCCGGGCGGAAAATCTTGCAATTCCTGTAACCACCGTAAAATCAGTTGTCCGTGTTTATTCAAGAAAATTTTTGTGGGATATCGCACATCCCGGATGACCGTGTTCCAGCGCCCAGCGGACCCGCGGAAAACCCTTGTCAATCGGCCTCAAAACCCACTTTTCCACAGGTTTTCCACAAGCCCGGTGAGCCAGAAATCCGAGACGCTCGAGACCAAATGAATCAGGTGAATTGCAAGTCGCCGGGGATCATCGCCATGCGTCGCCGCTGGCGCGGTCGTACGATCCCGCGGCTGCCGTCGCGGCAAAATTCGAGGATCGTCCGCGCGATGGGCGATGCCCCATGTTTCTCCCGAATGTACGCCAGGTTATCGTTCAGGCCGCGGCTGCGGTCGAACACGATCTGATACAGCCGATGAATCTCCCGGATCTGTTCCTCGCTGAACCCGTTGCGTTGCAGGCCGACCACGTTCGGTCCGAACGGCCGCGCCGGATGACCGTCGACCAGCAGAAACGGCGGCACGTCCTGCGTCACCTTGCTGTTGGCGCCGACGAACGCGTAATCTCCGACCCGGCAGTACTGGTGAATGCCCACCAGGCCGCCCAGCGTCGCCCGCCGGCCGATGTGGACCTCGCCGCCCAGCGTCGCCCCGTTGACCAGGATCGCGCCGTCCTCGATCACGCATTCATGCGCGACGTGGCTATAGGCCAACAGCGCGACGCCGCGGCCGACGCGCGTTACGCTTGCCTCGCGCGTCCCGCGGTTGACGGTCACAAATTCCCGGATGATGCAGTCGTCGCCGATCTCGGCCCGCGAAATCTCGCCGCGATGCTTCAGGTCCTGGCTGGCCGTGCCCAGGCAGGCGTAGTTGAATACCCGCACGCGGCATCCCAGCCGGAGCCGTTCCCCCAGCGTCACGTGTGCGCCGATCCGCGAGCCCGCCCCCACCGTGACATCCGCCTCGATGATCGTATACGGCCCCACCGTCACATCGTCGGCCAGCCGGGCGCTGGGATCGACAACGGCGGTGGGATGGATCTGCGCCATGACAGTCTATTTAACCACCCATGCGCCGGATCGGCCAAGCGATTTGCCGCGATGGCGCGTGCAACCCGCAAAGACTGCGAGGGCGCATTCAGGATCGGGATTGAGTCAGTGCCCGCCGAGAGGCATTAACTATCAATGCGGAACCAAATGGCGGGTTTTCGAGAGCCGAGGACGAGAGCCGAGAGCCGAGTTTCGGGTAGACCTTCGCCGGCGATTACGATGAGAGCCCACAGCTGCCGTCGGAGCGAATGCGCGGAGCGGCTCAGATCATGTCGCCCACGCTCGAGTCGTCCTCGGGGGCATCGGCTGGTTTTCTCGATATCTCGCCGGCGGGGGGCCGCGGGGCGGCCGGCGCGGGCGCGGCCGTTTCGAGCGTGCGGCGGCCGAGGCCGTTGACGTGACCGGTGCGCGCATAACGCGCGCCGTGGCGCGGGGAATGCATCATGCTCAGCAGCAGCCAGCCCACCGCGCCGAGGAGCGCGAGGCCGACGGCCATCGCCCCCCAGAAGACCAGCGGCTCGTCGGTGAGGTTGCCGCCGGCGGATTTCTCGCGCAACACCAGCGCCGCGCCGCTCGCGGCGCCGCCGGCGTCCTGCGCGGCCGGCGCGACCCTGCCGACGACGGCGACCTCGGCGCCCAGGCCGGGGAGCTCGTCCTTGCGTTCGAGGGCCGGAACGACCAGGATCTCGCGCTCGGAGAGCCGGTCGCGCAAGACATACCGCATCGGTTCGCCGGGGTTCTTCGTGCCGAGGTGAGCCGTCACGGTGCCGCGAACGCGGACCTCGTGGTCGGCGTAAATCGCGGGGCGTTCCTCCAGCCGGGCGATGGCGGTCTCGACCGGCTCGCGGCCGCAGCCGACCAGTCCCGGCAGGAAGGCCAGGATCAGGGCGATGGCGCGGGTCAAACGGGCGGCGGCGCGGGCCATGGCGTCGGTCCCCGGGTCGGATGAAACGAGATGTGGAAATTGTCAGGCCAGCTCGGCGCTCCGCTCGCGCAGCTCGGCCAGCAGGCCCTCGCCGACCTGCCAGATGTTGCCGGCGCCGAGGGTCAGCACCAGATCGCCCGGCATGACGATCTCAGCCAGCCCCGCGCGCACTTCGTCCAGCGTCGGCAGATATTGGGCGGAGCGGTGGCCGAGCGCCAGCAGGCGGTCGTGAATCAGCCGGCCCGACACGCCGGCGATCGGGTTTTCGCCGGCGCTGTAGACTTCCGTCACCACCGCGACATCGGCCACGTCGAGGGCATCGCCGAACTGGTCGGCCAGGTGCTGCGTGCGCGTGAAACGGTGGGGCTGAAAGACGGCGACGAGGCGGGCGGCGCGGCCCGACTCGATCTGTGCGCGGGCGGCGGCCAGCGTCGCGGCGATCTCGGTCGGGTGATGCGCGTAATCGTCGTAGACCGCGATGTCGCCGCACACGCCCTTGAACTGGAAACGGCGGCCGGCGCCGACGAATTCGGCCAGACCGCGGCGCAGCCCTTCATAGTCGGCGCCGATCTCCAGCGCGCAGGCGAGCGCCCCGAGGGCATTCTGGACATTGTGACGACCCGGCACGTGGAGCTCGACGGGGTCCAGCGCCTGGCCGCGCCAGACGGGGGTGAAGCGGGAGCCGAGGCCGCCGTCGATCGTTTCGACCGCCGCGGCGTGCATTTCGGCGGCGGGGTCGGCCAGCGCGTAGGTGATTGCGTGGTGCTCGTCGATGCGGGCCAGGGCGGCCAGGGCCGGGTCGTCGATGCAGAGGATCATGCGCCCGCCGTCGCGCAGGCGGCCCAGAAATTTCTTGAAGGCCGCCTCGACGGCGGCCTGATCGGAGTAAAAATCCAGGTGATCGGCCTCGATGTTGGAGATCAGGATCCGGTCGGGATCCATGCGCAGGAAGGAGGCGTCGGATTCGTCGGCCTCGACGACGACCCACGGGCCGTTGCCGCAGCGGGCGTTGGCCCCGCCGAAGTTGGGGAGCGAGCCGCCGATGACGACGGTCGGATCGCAGCCTGCCTCGGTCAGCATCAGGCCGAGCAGCGCCGTGGTGGTGGTCTTGCCGTGGGTGCCGCTGATGGCGATCGAGCGGCCCATGCGCATGATGCAGGCGAGGGCCTGCGACCGGTGCCAGATCGTCCGCTCCTGCTCGCGGGCGGCGACCAGTTCGGGATTGTCGGGGCGGATCGCCGTCGAGACGACGACCAGATCGGCGTCGTCGATGTTCGCTGCTTCGTGACCGTGGAAAATGCGGGCGCCGGCGGCCTGCAGGCGCAGCGTGGCGGCGCTTTTGGCGCGGTCGCTGCCTGAAACAGTGAAACCGTGGTGGAGCAGCACCGTGGCGATGGCGCTCATGCCGACCCCGCCGATGCCGATGAAATGGATGCGTTGGAACTGCCTGAGGTCGTCCATGGGGTGCTCCGTGCGCAGGGGATTGGGCGCCGTGGGGGGCGCGGGCCGGCGGGTCAATCCCCGCGGGAAGGGAGGCAATCGAGCAGCATCCGGGCCAGATCGCGCGCGGCGTGCGGCCGGCCCAGCTTGCGCGCGGCGTGGGCCATCTCGGCGAGCCAACCCGGCTGCTCGACCCAGCGCGCGAGGAGTGTTTCGAGCCGCTCGGCCGCCGCGGGGTCGGTCTCCAGAATCAGTTCGGCGGCGCCGGCCTCGACGAGGCGCCGCGCGTTGGCGGCCTGATGTCCACCGGCCGCCGATGGCAGCGGCACGAGGATGGCCGGCCGGCCGACGGCGGTCAATTCGGCCAGGGTCAGCGCGCCGGTCCGGCACAGGACCAAGTCTGCGGCGGCGTAGGCCAGGGCCATCTTGTCGATATACGGGTTGATGCTGTGTTCGGCGGGGTCGACACCCATCTCCCGCAGGGCGCGCACGACATGATCGAAGTGAGCCGGCCCCGTCGACCAGAGTAACTGCCATTGCGCCGCCGCGCCAGCGGTTTCCTCGCCGCCGGCGTGCTGGCGCCGCAACAGGTCCAGCAGCAACTGATTGATCCCGCGCGCCCCCTGCGAGCCGCCGACGCAGAAGCAGACCAGCCGATGCGGGCTGAGGCGGAAGAAGCGGCGCGCCTCGACCCGGTCGACCGGCCGGATGATGTCGGCGCGGATCGGATTGCCGACGACGGTCGTCTTGCCGCGCGGGAAGCCGGCGGAGGTTTCGAAGGCGGCGGCGACTTTGCGGGCCAGCGGCGCCAGCAGGCGATTAGCCATGCCGGGCCTCAGATCCTGCTCGACGACGACCGCCGGGATGCCGGCCAGCCGCGCCGCGAGGACGGGCGGCACCGACATGTAGCTGCCGAAGCCGACAACCAGATCGCAGGGGTGCGCGCGCAGGCGCTGGCGCGCTTCGCGCAGCGCGGCGAGGAACTCCCGGAGAAACCGCATGCGGTTCATCAAGCCGGGGCGATTAAACGTCAGCGGCAGCGTCCAGGGTTCGATCCCCAGGCGGCGATAGATCTGCCACTCCGAGGGCCGGTGGCCGCAGACAAAATCAATCTGGACGTCGGGGGCCAGCTCGCGCAAGGCCTCGGCCGTCGCCACGGCCGGCATGATGTGGCCGCCCGTCCCGCCGGCGGCCAGCAGCAGACGCGGTCCGGCGGCATCGGTCATGGCCGCGCCATCGGGCCGCGCGCCGCGGGCGGCAAGGGGCCTGGATCGTCCGCGCGCGGCCGCGGACCAGGCGGGGCCGACGCGCGCCGGCACGGGCGTCCCCGCCCGGAAACCATGAGGCAGAACAATCGTGCGGATGGGCGAACGGGTTCGTCTGAGCATCGTGGCGTGAGGATCTCCGTGTTGAGCGCGCGCGTTGCGGCGCGAGAGCGGGATGCCGGCCGGCTCATGCCGTGACCGCCCGCGCGCCCTGGTGGTGATACAGACTGGCGGCCACGTTCATCAGAATGCCCATCGCCGCCATGCAGACGATCAGCGAGGAACCGCCGGCGCTGATGAACGGCAGCACCAGCCCCTTGGTGGGGAGCAGCCCCAGCACGACGCACATGTTGATCGAGGCGCCGATGAACACCATCAGCGTAACGCCGGTGGCCAGCAGGCTGCCGAACAGATCGGTCGTGCGCCAGGCGACCTTCCAGCCGAGCACCGTGATCAGCAGGAACATCCCCACGATGCACGACATGGCGACGAAGCCCAGTTCCTCGGCCATGATGGCGAAGATGAAGTCGGTGTGCGCCTCGCTGAGGTAATGAAATTTCTGCCGGCTCTCGCCCAGGCCGAGCCCCCACAGGCCGCCCGAGCCGATCGCGATGAGCGACTGGTGCAATTGCCAGCCGGCGCCGAGCAGCGTCTCCTTGTCGCGGAACATGAAGGCGATCAGGCGTTTGGCGCGGTAGGGCTCCGAGAGGAACGCCACCAGCGCGGCCGGGACGGCGGCCAGCACCAGGCCGACCAGATGAAACCAGCGCATCTCGGCGGCCAGCCACATGCCGAACGTGATCAGGCAGAGGACGAAGGCGGCGCCGAAGTCGGGCTCGATGACGATGATCGCGGCGAACGCGCCGGTGACGACCAGCGCCGGGAACACTCCCGAGAAGAACGACTTGATGACGGCGCGCCGCTCCGAGAGCATCTTGGCCATGTAGATGATCAGCGCCAGTTTCGCCAGCTCCGAGGGCTGGATCGAGATCGGCCCCAGCGCCAGCCAGCGCCGCGCCCCCTTCACTTCGTTGCCGATCCCCGGAACCAGCACCAGGCAGCACAGACCGAAGGCCACCAGCATCAGCCAGAAGCTGGCGCGCTTGAGGACATGGTAATCGATCGCATAGCAGAACAGCATCGCCGCCAGGCCGATGCCGGCGAACAGGAGTTGTTTGGTCAGATAGGCGGAGGAGGCGCTGGCGCTGTAGACCGCGACGATGCCGCAGGTGACCAGCGCCAGGGTCAACATGAAGAGCAGCAGGGGGGTATTGAGCGTTCTCATGCGTCAGCGGCAACGGGAGCAGCAGGATCAGCAGCGCGAACGGGGGCGGAGCAGCCCAACGCCACGTGGTATGAACGCACCAGCAGAATAGCGCCGGAGTACAGAAAATCAAAGCGGAATCGGCGGTGCGGACCGACGGGTGGGTGGGGAACGCAACGCTGCGGGCGATGACGCCAAAATCTTGCCCAAACCATTTCAGGTCGCCATAATGAACCTTAACGTTGAGGAGATCCGGGAGAGGTCGCGAGGGGCGAAGCGCGCGGGTTTTCGAGAGCCGAGTTCTCAGACTGGCCGTGGGGGGCCGAGCACGAGGACGAGGGACGAGAGATGAATTGTCTGAGATGGAGGCCGTATGCCCTGCAGCTTGAAGGATATCGCGCTCGAGGCGAATGTCTCGATCAATACCGTATCGCGCGCCCTGCGCGGCATGCCGGGGGTAAAGCATGAGACGCGGCGGCGCGTGCAGTCGATCGCACGGCGGCTGGGCTACCGGCCCAATACGGCGGCGCGGCTGCTGGTGCTGAAGCGCTCGCACTCGATCGGCGTGCTGGTGCCCGACCTGAACGTGCCGTTCTTCGCCGAGACCACGATCGCGATCCAGGATTGTCTCCAGAGTTCGCATTATTACGCTTACATCGTCAATACGCACAACGATCCGGACCGGCTGCACGAGGGGATGGAGCTGCTGATGGAGCACCGGATCGAGGGGCTGATCTCGATCACGCGGATCACCGATAAAGCCGCCGAGATGGTCGATCGCCACGGCCTGCCCCATGTGTCGCTGATCATGTCGGGGGGCGCGATGCCGCCGCATTTCGTCGGCTACGACGACTATGCCGGGGGGCGCCTGGCGGCGCGCCACCTGGTCGAGCTGGGACACCGGCGGATCGCGTACTACACCGGCCACTGGGAGCGCGACTTGAAACCGCCGCGCTACGCCGGGTTCGTCGATGAAATCGCCGCCAGCGGCGTCGACCTGGAGGTCAGCCGCTATCCCGACACCGAACAGAACACGATCCGCTCAGGGTATGAAGACAGCGCGCGGCTGGTCCGGGACATCCTCAAGGGGGGAGTGCGCGCCGTGATGTGCAACTGCGACGCGGTCGCGCTGGGGCTGATGCACCGGCTCAACGAGACCGGTTTGCGGATCCCGGAGGACGTGTCGGTGATCGGCTACGACGACATCGAGATGGCCGAGTTCTGCATCCCGCCGCTGACGACGGTGGCGCAGAAGGCCGGCCGGCTGGGAGAGCTGGGCTCCAAGCTGATGCTGCAGTTGCTGGGCGAGAAGCTGTGGCAGGACGCGCGCCATCAGATCCTGCTGGAACCGGAACTGAAGGTGCGGCGGTCGACCGCGGCGCCGAGGAAAACGCCGAAATAGGGGGGCCTGGCCGCCTGCCGGCGACCCGCACTGGACCGGCGCGCGGAGGCCGCAGCCGGCGCGCGGGTGCGATTTGGGGTTGACAGGTGGGCCGGCGCGTGGTAGTTAACGTTATCATCCCCTGATGAAGGAGATCCCGCCTCGCCGCCCGGCGGTTTCCGATGCGCCCCCCGGTTTCTACGATTCCGATAGAAAATCGGCAGGAATTGGGGTTTTTTGAATCAATAGGATCGGCCAGATGCGGGCGCGGGCGGGGGCTGAGGCAGGGAGTCGTCGGGCAATTCTGCATTAACGTTAATGATAGCGGCGAGGCGCTGCGCTTCGCGCCAGCCTTCCACCCCTGGAGCTTGCCAAGGAGGATGATCCCGTGACACACCGGCGTGACGCTTTCACTTTGATCGAACTGCTGATCGTGGTGGCGATCATCGCAATCCTCGCCGCGATTGCCGTCCCCAATTTCCTTGAGGCCCAGACCCGCTCGAAGGTCTCGCGCAACATGGCCGACATGCGCTCGCTCGCTGTCGGCCTGGAAGCCTACCATGTGGATTCGGCCCACTACCCGACGGGGCTGATCGATGTCAATGCCCCGGGCATTTTTCGCAGCTATCTGCGGCGGCTGATTCCGCTGACCACGCCGGTGGCTTACGTGACGAGCATCCCGGACGATGTGTTCAACCTGTTCGGCGAACCGGGCGCCGTGCCGCCCAGCGAGTATAAGACCTTCGATTATTTCCTGATCACGGACCTGCTGGCGGCCTCGCTCGTCGAGTTCAACGACCAGCGGGGCGTCCGCATCAACGCGGTGTATCAGATGCGCGGCCTGGGGCCCGACCGCGATAACGACCGGTTCAGCGGCGCGCGCGAAGGGAAAGGCCCGATCCCCTACGACCCGACGAACGGAACGATCAGCGACGGCGACATGAAGTATTTCGGCCCGGGCGGGTTGTTTCATTTGTAAACGCTCCGCCGGCGTGGATGCCCCACGGCGGGCGGTCGGGGCAGGGGAGCCCTGGATCGATGTTCCGGCGCCGGCCGCCGCCGCCCTGGCCGCGGCGGCCCCGGCCGCAAGCGTGCAACCTCGGTTGCCGGATCCCTCCATCTACTGAGGCGAGGACCTGATACATGCCCACGGTTACCTCTTTGAGCCGCGTCGCACGGCTGGCGATTCACAACATCGAGCGCATTTTCGACCGGGACCGGGACGACCTGCCGTACTTCGGCGTCAGTCTGCTGGCCGCGCGGCCGCATCTCTATCACCGGCACGTGTTCGACGTGCCGCATCTGCCCGGCCGCGCGCTCGACGCGCTTTACCTCGCGCACCAGGTCTTCGGGCTGGAGGCCCAGAGCGAGGTGGTCGAGTTGTGGCGGCGCTGGCACCTGGCCGCGTTTGACGAAGTCAGCGGCCTGAACGGCTTCCCCACCGAGCAAGGCGGGCGGACGATCATTCTGCACAACCTGCGCGAGGGGCTGGCGGGGCTGGCCGCGCTGTGGGCCTGGCACGAGGATCAGGCGGCGCGGCGGGTGGCGCGGCGGATGATCGAGCGGCTCGACGAGTTGATCAGCCCCGACGGTGACTGGTCGGCCGACGCGCTGGCGGCCGACGGCGGGATCGATCCGCCCGGCGCCACGGTTCGGCATGACCCGTACTTCCCCTCCACGGCCGGGCGCCTGATCGGCTCGCTGGTGAAGTATGCCGCGGCCAGCGGCGAGGAGCGGCCACTGGCGCTGGCGCGCCGCATCGCGCGCCACGCGCTGGCGACCTGTTTCGATCCCGCGGGCGCGGCGATCGAGGAGAAGACCGGCTGGCACGTCCACTCGGTCACCTCGACGATTTCGTCGCTGGCCGAACTGGCCCGGGCCGACGGCGACCGCGAGTTGCTGGAGCGGACCGAGCAACTCTACAAGGCGGCCTTCGGCCGGCTGATCACGCGCATCGGCTGGTCGAAAGAGAATCTGTCGAACAATCTCGACATCGGCGAAATCAACAACACCGGCGACATCATTCAGACCGCGCTGATCCTGAGCAGCACCGGCGTGGGCGATTATTACAGCGACGTCTGGCGGATGATGCACGCGCACTTCCTGCCGGCGCAGTTGACCGACACCAGTTGGGTCAACGTGGTGGAGACGCCGGCCAGCGATGCCGAGCGCGACATCCGCGGACGCGTGCTGGGCGCATTCGGATTCCCCGCGCCCTACGGGCACAAGTCGCAGCTCGTCGATTACCTCAATTTCAACTTCGACATCACCTGCGGCGCGCTGCAGGCGCTCTGCGAGGTGCAGCGGCACGTGGTCCAGAGCCATAACGGCGCGTGCAATGTGATGCTGCCGTTCGCCTGCGCCGATGGGAAGCTCGCCTTGGGGCCGCTGGGCGACGAGCAGTCGGGCTGGCGCGTTGAGATCTCGGAACCGCTCAGCGTCGCGCTGCGGCTCCCCGACTGGGCGGCGCCCGAGACGATTCGCGTGCAGTCCGCCGGGCGCGACCTTGCTCCGGTGATTCGCGATCGTGCGCTGCTGATTCAGCATACTGACGGCCGGCCGGGAGGGTATGATATCCTGATTCCCGACGCCGAGTATGAAACGGACGAACGGATCATGGACGTTGACTACCGTGTCTTGTGGCGGGGGGATCAGATCGTCTCGATGACGGCCGGCGAAACGGCGATCCCGTTCTTCGAAACCCCGGGTCACTCCGCGATATGCAAATAGGGCGGCTCTGCCTGCTGGTTCTGTGCGTTGTCCTGCAAGGCTGCGGAGGGGGGAAGGCGCGCAACGCCGGCCAGATTGTCTTGAAATTTTCGACCTGGGGTTCCCCCGAGGAGATGACGATCAACCGGCGGATCATCGACGCCTTCATGTCGGAGAACCCCGACATTTACGTCGATATCATGCACATCCCCAGTTCGCAGTACAATACCAAACTGCAAATTCTGCAGGCGGCCCGGGTGGCTCCCGACGTGATGTGGCTCAATGCCTGGAACGCCTACACGCTCTACCGCAACAACCGGTTGCTGCCGCTCAACGGCTTTATCGAGGAGGAGCGCAAGACGAATCCGGAGTTCCTGCGCGAACCCGATTCGCTCGTGACCCATATCGAATCCTCGTACTGTTACAAAGGGGAATATTTTCTCTCGCCGCTGGGGCCGGTGACCTATCACCTCTACTACAACAAGAATCTGTTCGATGAAGAGAACCTGGCCTATCCCGACGAAACGTGGGACTGGGACATGCTGGCGGCGGCGGCGGCGCGGCTGAGCCGGTTCCGCGGCGACACGCCGATCCAGTTCGGCATCCATTTCCACAACTGGTGGGGGGCGTGGATCAATTTCGTCTGGCAGAACGACGGCCTGCTGTTCGACCGGATGGTCGACCCCACGCAATGCCTGATCGAAACCGCGGAGGCCCGCGAAGCGCTGCAGTTCCTCCACGATCTGATCTATGTGCAGCGTGCGGCCCCCTCGCCCACGCAGATGTCGCTGCTCGGCGGCGACTTCATGACGGGCAAGGTCGCGATGCAGTTGCAGGGCTCCTGGATGACCGAACAGTATCGCTACATCGAGGACTTCGAATGGGACATGGCGCCGCTGCCGCGCCGCAAGCAGCAGGCGGTGGGCGTCCGGGTCTGCGGCCATGGGATCCGCCGGGATACGAAATACCCCGAGGCTGCCTGGCGACTGGTGCGGTTCTACCAGACCGAACGCGCCCAGCGGCTGATGGGCGATTTCGCGCTGTGGATTCCCACACGCGAAGCGTGGGCGCTCGATCCGGAATTCTGGCACCCCGCGGGCGTGCCTCCCGACCACGCCCGCAAGCGGGTCGAGGACATCAAGCGCGGGCGACCGGGCGACCTGCTCGACGTCGCCGCCACGCGCATCTGCGAGACGATCATCCCGATGGAGCTCGATCCGTTCTGGCTGAACAAGGAGACGCTGGAGGAGTGCGTGGCGCGGATCACGCCGCAAGTCAACGCCATTCTGGCCGAGCGGACGGGGAACTGAACGATGGGTCGGGCGGAACGCAGGGAACTGCTGGCGGGCTACCTGTTCGCGATGCCGTGGCTGATCGGCATCGTGCTGTTCACAGCCGGGCCGGTCATCTTTTCGTTCATCATCAGCTTCACCGACTGGGATCTGCTCAATCCGCCGCACTGGATCGGCTGGGCCAATTACGCAACGCTGGTGCATGAGGACCCGCTGTTCTGGAAGTCGATTCGCGTCTCGGCGATCTATACTTTGTTCAGCGTCCCCCTGGGAATGGCCTTCGCCCTGGCCGTTGCGCTGGCGCTCAACATGAATCTGCCGGGCCAGAGCGTCATGCGCACGATATACTACCTGCCCTCGATTCTTTCGGGCGTCGCCGTCGCGCTGCTCTGGCAATGGATATTCAATGCGGAATTCGGCCTGATCAATGTCCTGCTGCGCAAGATCGGCCTGCCGGCGCCGGGATGGCTGACGAGCGAACAATGGGCGCTGCCCGCGCTGATCATCATGAGCCTGTGGGGCATCGGCGGCACGATGATCATTTACCTGGCCGGGCTCCAGGGCATCCCGCCGCATTTGTACGAAGCCGCCCGGATCGACGGGGCCAATCTGTTGCAGATGTTCCGCAACATCACGCTGCCGATGCTCTCGCCCGTCCTTTTCTTCACGCTCATCATGGGCATCATTGGTTCGTTTCAGGTCTTCACGCAGGCATACGTGATGACCAACGGCGGGCCGGCGCACGCCACGCTCTTTTTCGTGCTCTATCTGTATCGCAATGCGTTCGAGTGGCTGAAGATGGGGTATGCCTCGGCGCTGGCCTGGCTGCTGTTTATCATTATTCTGCTGCTGACATTGATCAATTTTTACATGTCGCGCTACTGGGTGCATTATGACGACGCCGGCTGAGCCCACCCTGTCGCAGGCCTCGCCCGGCCGCCGCGCGCTGGCGCCCCCCTCCTGGACGCAGTCGGCGCGTCTGCGCCGCCGCGTGCTGGGGCTGTGCGCGTTCATTTTTCTGGCGGCGGGGGCAGTGATCATCCTGTTGCCGTTCGGCTGGCTCGTGTCGACGTCGCTGAAGCGTCCCGCCGAGGTGTTTGTTTCGCCGCCGCAGTGGATCCCGCCCGATCCCCAATGGTCCAACTATCGCGAAGTGATCCAGACGTGGCCGTTCCTGCGCTACGGACTGAACACCGTCTACGTGACGCTGATGGTGATGCTCGGCAGCCTGCTCTCCTGCTCGCTGGCCGGCTACAGTTTTGCCCGGCTGCGCTGGCGCGGACGCAATGTCATTTTCTTCCTGTCGATCATGACGATGATGATCCCGGCGCAGGTGACGATGATTCCGCTGTTCTCGCTGTTCGTCGCGCTCGGCTGGGTCGATACGCTGCTGCCGCTGTATGTTCCCGCGTTTTTCGGCAGCGCGTTCTTCATCTTCCTCTTCCGGCAGTTCTTCATGTCGATTCCACGCAGCCTGGAGGATGCCGCGCGCATCGATGGCTGCGGCTACCTCGGCATTTACTGGCACGTCGTTGTGCCGCTCTCCGTCCCGTCGTTCATCACGGTCGCGATTTTCACCTTTATCGGCACGTGGAACGACTTTATGGGGCCGCTGATCTATATTTCGTCGGAAAGCAAGCGCACGCTGGCCCTGGCGCTGAGTTTCTATCAGAATTATTTCTATGGCGGGATTCACCTGCATACGCTGATGGCGGCGTCGCTGATGGTGTTGCTCCCCTGCATCATCGTCTTTTTCATTTTTCAGCGCCATCTGATACAGGGCATGATCCTCAGCGGAATCAAGGGATGAGGATGGACCGATGCGGCCAACGGGGAAACGCGTTCAACACGGTCAACCGGGATTCCGCGGACCGGCCGCCCGACGCCTTTGCGCGGGATGGATCTGCCTGATGCTGATCGCGGCGCCCCAGACCCCGCCCGCCGCCGAGCCGCTGGAGATCAACGACCACGATCTGGACCGGGCGCTGCTCGCCGGCCTCCATTGCATGGCGAACATCACGAACCCGGACGACCGGCATATTCCGTACTTCGAGTGCTTCGTTCTGGGCCGGCCGACGATGCTGTTCAATTCCCAGCTCAGCGTCGGCAATGTGACCGGGCGCTGCCTGTATGCCATGCTGAAGGCCGAGGCCGAACTGGGGATCGAGGTCGATCCGGTGGTGATCGCGCGCTACCGGCAGGTCCTGATTGATTCCTATTCGGTCGTGCGGGCCATTCCAGCCAACCCCAATTACCCGGGGGGGCCGTATCAGACGTGTTGGATATTCAACGACGGCGCCGGCCTGCGCGGCCTGATGGCGCTGGTCAATTATCGCGACGACGCTCTGGCCCGCGAAATCCTCGATGACACCGTCACCAACTACAAGCTCTACTGGCAGGACCAGGGCTATAGCTGGGAGGCCTTCCGCGCCCATTTCAACCTGACGGGGGGCGGCTACGGTGGGGCCAACCCCTGGCCGGGGGCCGGCATCATCAACGCCCGGCGGAGCTATTTCCGCATTGAACCGTGGCTCAAGTACCACCTGGTACAGGGCGCGCCGGCGGCGTTCGCCCTGGCTTCGTCGCTGGGCAACATCATGCTGAGTTACAATTTCCCGGCCAGCGGCGCGCTCGTCGGCTACGACCACATGTTCGAACCCGTGGCCGAGATGAACAACATGGCGCTGCTGGCGACGATCACCAACAACGCGGCGATGATGAACCGCGTGCGCGCGCGCTACGACAACGGCGTTCGCGCCGTGATCAGCGCGGAGACGGGCTGGGTCCCCGAACGTCTGAGCAGTCAAAGCGACGTCGGCGAAATCAATAATTCCGGCGAAGTGATCGAAACGGCCCTGAAACTGGGCGACTGGGGCTGGCCGCAGTATTATGAGGATGCCGAACGGTATACCCGGGCGCACCTGCTGCCGGCGCAGCTATTGGATATCAGCTTCATTTTGCCCAGTACGGAAAATCCGCCGTCCGACGGCCTGCGCATGGTGCGCGAACGCGTCCAGGGCGCCTATGGTTTCCCCGCCCCCTATGGGCACATCAGCACGCGCAACCCGTATTTCGACGGCGGGTTTTTCATGGATATCGTCGCCGGCGGCGTGGCGACCGTCGCCGAGGTGCGGCGCCATTGCACGCGCTACAGCAATGGCGCGCACACCGTCAATCTGTTGTTCGACTATCAGAATGAACATATTGCGGTATCGAGCCCGTATCCCGACGGCGGGCCGCTGGTCGTCACGCTGTTTTCGCCGGGGACGCTGCGCGTCCGGCTGGCGTCGTGGCTCGATCGCGAGCAGTTGCGCGTGCAGAGCCAGGGCGCCGCGCTTGCGTTCACGACGGATGAGCATTACCTGACGATCGCCAATCCGCCGCTGTTCGAGCCGATTGAGATTCATTATCCGCTGGCGGTGCGCCGGACGACCGAAGTCCTGAATGGGCGCGAACTGACGTATCACTGGCGGGGCGACTCGATCGCGGCGATGACGCAGATGGGCACCTCGCTTCCGTTCTTCCCGGAATACGATCCGTTCAACTACTGGCTCGATACGCTCGGCCCCGACCGGCTGATGTTGCGGGATGCGCTGGACGGCGCGCCCGCGCCCGACCCGGGCGCCGTGCTGATGGCCGAGAACCTCGCGCCGGCGGTCAACCGTCGCGACGAGCCGGCGGGGGCGCTTGCGTTCAACGGCATGAACTCGGCACTGGTCTACAGCTCGCCCTATTTCACGCGCGACGCATGCAGCTTCATGGCCTGGGTGCGCGTGGAGGGGGCCGATGCCAAGGCGGAGGGGCCGCGCCATCTGTTTTCGGCGTGGGCCGCCGCGCATGACGATCCGCTGCGCGTGACGGTTGAAGGCAACCAGATTTACGCCGCCGTGGAGGCCGGCCAGGTCCATGCGACCCGCGCGGCGCCGCTCCCGCCGGGGCCCTGGTTCCACGTGGCGGTGGTCAAGGAGGGCGCCGCGTTGATTCTCTATCTCAACGGCGAACCGGCGGCGGCGGGCGACATCCCCACGGGCGCGGAGTCGGCGGCAACAAACTTTGCCCTGGGATTCCTGCCCGAGGGAGCGGGCAGCGGTCATTTCCACGGGGCGCTGGACGATTGCACGCTCCATGCCCGCGCGCTGACCGCAGATGAGGTCCTGAAAATGTATCGCGCATCGGCCGTGACGGCGGCGCGCGAATGGGTTTCGTACCGATGAAGCGGAAGCGCGCGGATTATTTCCGGCTTTGGTCCGCAGGGAAACAGGCGAGATTATGGCGCCGGCCCGCTCGGGCCCTTGCCGTGGCCATGGTCTGCACGATGCTGAACCAAACCAAAGCGACCGAGCCGTTGAAAGTCAATACCAGCGACCTGGACGAGGCGCTGATGGCCGGCATTCATTGTCTTTCCAATATTACAAATCCGGACGATCGACATATTCCGTACTTTACGTGTCACCTGGCGGAGAACGTCCGGATGGGATTTCATCACCGGTTCAGCGTGGGCAACGTCGTGGGACGCGGATTGTTCGCGATGCTGCGCGCCGAGCAGGCGCTCGAGGGTAAGCTCGCGGTCGATCCGGAGGTGATCGACCGTTATCGCAATCTGCTGCTGGAAAGCTACCGGTACATCGGAGTCAGCCCGGCCACGCCCGCCGCCAGGGGGGAACCGTTCAATCAGATCTGGGTCACCAATCACTACTGCGGCTGGCGCGGCCTGATGGCGCTGGCGATGTGGCGCGGCGACGAGGAAGCCCGGGAAATCCTGCACCGGAGCATCGACGACTGGAAACGCTGGTTTGTGGATCCGGGCTACAGTTGGGCGGCGTTTCGCGACCACTATGAGCTGGAGGGGCACCCCGGCACCGGCGCCGAGGAGACGCCGTGGCCCGAGGCCGATGCGGGCTGGAGCCGGCGCGTCGTCTACGAAGGCAAGAGTCTCTTGGAATATTATCTGGAAACGGGGTACGAGCCGGCGCGCGAGCTGGGCGTTCAACTCTGCGAGCATGTGCTGGAGCAACATTTATCCGCCGATGGCTCGATGGATAACGACCACATGTACCTGCCGAGCATGCAGCTCAGCGCGCTCGCGCTCTGCGGCCGGATCACGGGCAACCGGGAGATGCTAGAGCGCGTGCGGCTGGCCTATGAGCACGGGATGAAGCCGGTGATGGCGCCGACAATCGGCTGGGTGCCGGAACGGCGCCTGAAGCAGAGCGACGTCGGCGAGATCAACAATACGGGGGAGGTGATCGAGGCGCTGCTCAACCTGGGGGCGGCGTGCTGGCCCGCATACTATCAGGATGCCGAACGATTCACGCGCGCGCACCTGCTGCCCGCGCAACTGCTGGACGTGTCGTGGGTGGAACCGAGCCCCGAGAACCCGCCGGACGACAGCCGGCGCGCCGTGCGCGAGCGCGTGCGCGGCGCATGGGGCTTCCCGGCGCCCTACGGCATCGTCGCCACGCGCGAACCGTATTTCGAGGGGGCCTATTTCATGGACATCGTCTGCGGCGGAACGTGGTCCACGGCGGCGGTCAAGGCGCATTGTGTCGACTATCGCGACGGCGTGCATTACGTTAATCTGCTATTCGACCGCGTCACGCCGCGCCTCGCGGTCCAGAGCCCCTACCCCGACGGCGACGCGTTGCGCGTTCGCCTCGCCGAGCCGGGCCCCGTTCACGTTCGGCTGTCGGACTGGGTCGATCGCGCCGCGCTCCATGTTTCGGGCCGCGAAGGGCCCCTCGATTTTCATCTGGACGGCGTCTATCTGGTCATTCCGGCGCCGCCGGTGGATGAATGGATCACGATTGAATTTCCGCTGGCCATCCGCGAGTCGGTGGAGCGGGTCAACGGGCGCGAGATCCGGATCCGCTGGAAGGGCGATTCGGTGCTGGCGATGGACTCGATGGGAACGCCATATCCCTTCTTTCCGGAGTTCGCCGAGGCCGGCGGAACAGACTGAGCGAGATCTGGCTTTCAACCGTTTCCCAAGGAGGAACCGACGATGCAGAACTTCGAACGCAAAAACCAGCGGGTGCGGCAGGCGTTCCGCCAGGCGATGGAGTCGCGCCCCGAACCGCCGCGGCGGCGCCTCCAGTTTTCCTGGTCGAACTGGGGGTTCGGCATGGAGGACCTGAGCCAGTCGGTCGAGCGCCTGGCGCGCAACGGGATCAAGTGGATCGAGCTGCACGGCAATCGCTACGGCCCCGATCTGGGCTATCGGGCCGCCGACGTGCGGCGCATTCTGTCCGATCACGGCATGGGCTGCTCGGGCATCTGCGGGATGTTCAGCCCGGAGTGCGAGCTGTCCAGCCCGAGCGGCCGTGTGCGCCAGAACGCGATCGACTATATCCGGCGCAATCTGGAGCTGGGCGCGGAAGTCGGCGCGAGTTATTTTCTGATCGTCCCCGGCGCGGTCGGCCGCCCCGGCGCCGTCGATGACCGTGAATTCGACCGCTCGGTGGAGACGTTGCGGCTGGTGGCCGACGCGTTCGCCGAGGCGGGCCTCCGCGGCGCCGTTGAACCGATTCGCGCCGCCGAGGTCAGCCTGGTCCATACGTTCGACGAGGCGCTGGCCTACATCGAGGCGGTCGGCCACGACGCGATTCAGCATATCAACGGCGACATCTACCACATGCAGGTGGAGGAGGCGCATATCGCGGAGCGGCTGCTCGAGGCGGGCTCGCGGCTGACCAATCTGCATCTGGCCGACAGCAATCGCCGCGCCCTGGGCGAAGGCGCGATGGATCTGGACACAATGATCATGGCGCTCTACGCCATCGGCTACGATCAGGATCCGGCGTGCTTCGTCACCGCCGAACCGCTCGGACCGGGCGGCGACCCCTACCCGGCGATGTATGGCAAGACCGATCCGGCGGTTCTCGACCGCCTGGTCAAGACGACGATCGACACGTGGAACGAACGGGAAAGCGCCGTGCTGGATGCTCTGGCGGCGACCCACGCCCACGCTTGATCAGGCGTTTATTGGAAGCCCCGGCGGCGCGAACGGCGCCCGCGGGCGGATCGCGCAATCGGGAGGTGTCCGGCAGCATGTCGTTCCAATCGCTTCAACGCGAGGCATTTCAACTCAATCAGGCCATCTACGAGCATGGGCTGGCGCTGCTGACGTGGGGCAACGCCAGCCTGCATGATCGCGACCGCGGGGTGATGGCGATCAAGCCGAGCGGCGTGAGCGCGGCCCGATTGAAGGAGGAGGATATCGTCGTCCTCAGCATCGAGGACGGCCGGACGCTGGCCGGCGCGCTGCGCCCTTCGTCCGACACGCCGACGCACCTCTATCTCTACCGCGCGTTCGCGGGTGTCGGGGCGATCATTCATACGCATTCGACGCACGCGACCGCCTGGGCGCAGGCCGGCCAGGCCATCCCCTGCTTTGGCACGACGCATGCCGATCATTTCAACGGCGCGGTGCCCGTGACCCGACCGATGCGGCCGGACGAGATTCAGCATGATTACGAGGAGAACACCGGCCGGGTGATCGCGGAATGCTTTGCAACGCATGCGCTCGATGCCGGCCAGATGCCGGGCGTGCTGGTGCACGGCCATGGCCCGTTCGCCTGGGGCGAGGACGGCCGGCACGCGCTGGACAACGCGGTGGCGCTGGAGGAAATCGCGCGGCTGGCGTGGTATACGCGCGCGATCAATCCGGCCGCGTCGCCAATCGCGCCCTATCTGCTGGAGAAGCACTTCACACGCAAACACGGCCCCGCGGCATACTACGGCCAGGCCACGGGCGGAGAGAGGGATTCTTGAGCGGGGCCTTCGGGGACGAGGACGAGGAACGATTTCCAACAGACGCACGGGAGAAAGCAGGATGACGATTGAACTGGCGGTGATTGGCGGCGGACGGATGGCGGTGAACCACCATCTGCCGGCGCTGAGGCGGTTGATGGATTCGGGACGGATCGATGTCCGCCCGCGGGCGCTGGTCGACAGCAACCCGGAGCAGGCCGACAAAGTCGCCGGCCAATTCGGTTTCGCGACGACCTATCCCTCGGTTGACGCGCTGCTGCGCGACGGGCGGCCCGATGCCGCGCTAGTGCTGACCCCCTATTGGGTCAATGAGACCGTCACCGCGCCATTGCTGGAACACGGCGTCGCCGTGTTCACCGAGAAGCCGCCGGCGATGTCGGCCGCCGGCACGCGGCGGCTGGCGGAACTGGCCGAACGCGCCGGCGTCGCGAACCAGGTCGGCTTCAACCGGCGCTACTGGCCGCCGATTAAGACCGCGCTGGACTGGCTGGCCGAACACGACGCGCCGCTCCAGGCCATCCGCGCCACCAAGCACCGCCTGGGCCGGACCAACGAAGACTACGCATTTTACACGTTCTCGCATGTGATCGACCTGATCCTGGCCGTCGCCGGACCGGCGACTTCGATGCAATGCCTGTCGGCGCCGGTGCCCGGCGCCGACAGCGCCAACCTGTTCGCGCTGATCCGGCTGGCGGGCGACTGTTCGGCGCTGGCCTCGGGTATGCCCGACGTCGGCTATCAGCAGGAGATCTACGAATTTCACACGCGGCGCGGCACGGTGAAATTCGTAGATCTCCTGCTGATAGCCGACG
>Ga0116159_1001308_pt1 | contig 26884 bp, 18 predicted proteins | sample AD_JPNAS1_MetaG_FD_89878 | JGI IMG/M metagenome (GOLD analysis project Ga0116159, IMG submission 89878) | Active sludge microbial communities of municipal wastewater-treating anaerobic digesters from Japan - AD_JPNAS1_MetaG | ecosystem: Engineered > Bioreactor > Anaerobic > Digestate | place...
CTTCGTTCTCGTGGTCGCTGCCGTCCAGGCGCGTGCGTAACGGCCCCGTAAAAGGCATAACCCCGACGTTGCCGTAACGCCCGCCGCCGCCCGTGCCGCTGACGTGCGTATGACTGAAATGAAGTATGGGGGTCCCGCTGCGGTAGCCGCTTGTGGGTTGCGGGAACAGCGTGTCCGGCCCCAAGCGCACGATGCCGTGCGGCAGGTGCGGCCCGCACAGGGAGTGGCCCGGCGGATCGGCGCCAACGAAAGGATCAACGCATGAAGAGCAGGAACCGTTCATCTCAGGACCCCCTGCGGTTGATGGTGCGGCGAACGGTCGCGCGCGCCATCCCTACGCTTCGGCGGAGGAAATGCCGTCCTCGGCGCGCATGATTTCGTTCCAATCGTATACGCCGGCGATGCGCTGGCCCGGCTCCACGATCAAAAATTCTTCTGGATTCCATTCCCCCCACATCAGCGCCCGAATCAGTCGGATATCGCCGTCGAGATGGACATACGCCTTTCCTTCGGCCTCGGCTTGCGCGCGAAACGTCTGGGCATGGCCCAAATGGGCGGTTTGGGGCAAATCAATGAAGACCGCCCGCGCCGGCGCGGACGTCGCGGCGGGCGGATGCAGCGAATCCCAGATGTAGCGGGCGGCTTCCTCGCCGTATTGTTCGACATACGACGCATACGCGTCGCCGTAGAGCAAGGTGCAATCGCCCCCCTCAACCCGCATGAAATAGTTGCCGCGCTCGAGGTATCCCGCCGACCCGAACGGCGTGCTGGGATCGTCCGAAAAATGCTCCCGAAAACGTTCCCGCGATCCCAGTAAAATCGCGCAACAATCGTGCGCGCGCGGAATGATCACGCGTTTGGTCCGAGCCTGCAGCCCTGCCGTCGCGTTGCCGCAAAGACCGTAGAGCAACAGGATCGCATCGTAGTTCCGCGCATTGTCGTCGGCGGCGTCGATCCGCGCCTGAAGACTCGCGCGCAAGGTTGCGCTGTGAACGTGCTCGCCGACCTCCGTGAATTCGGCGTCGATGATATGCGGCGATTGCGCGATGCACCCATACGCTTCCCGAAGAAATACGTTGCAGGCGATGAGTTTGAACAGCATGCGGCGGTCTCCCAATGCCTTGTTCATCTGCGATCCGCCGGAGCGGACATGGAAGAGTCGGCGGGGGCCTGTTCCTCCTCCTGGGTAAGGTAGGCGAGCGCTTTCGCGAAGCGTTCCGCCTCGATGGTCACGGCGCCTTCGCGGCATTGCCGCCGCACCCACGCCTGCTCCACGCGATCCCGTTTGCGCTGAAGCAGCGCGTGACGCAGCATGGCCCGGGAAGGGTGGGTCTCCTCGGGAAGGCGCGTTTCCGTTCCGCCGCCCGCCTTCTCGAGCGCGCGGTTCAACTCCTCGTCGGAAACGGCGATCGGCTCGCCATGAATCGCATCGAGCAGCTTGGCGCGCCGCAATCCGTCCCGCAATGCAGCGTGACTGGCCAATTCGAGGTCGCGCGCGCGCGATGGAACCCAGAAACGCTCCAGTTTTTCGGGCGTATCGTATCGCGCACGCAACGCGTCCCACTGCTCGCGCGGAATGCCCAGGGGAGCCAGCTTCTTCTCGTACGCCGCGTCTGCCTCGTTCGGATTGGAAAGCGCCGCGGCAAGCGCCGCCCGCGTGGCCTTGAGTTCCTCGGTCGTTTTGGAAAATACGTCTGGATCCACCTGCATCAACGCGAATCGCGCCGCGCGCTCCGCCGCGATTTCCTCGTCGCTCACGACGATATGCGCCGCCTCGATGGCATCCGCGCGCAACATCGCGACAATCCGGACGATGAGGCGGCGGCTTTCGGCGTTCCATTCTTCGCCGTCTTCTCCGGACGAGTCATCCGCGGCACCCTCCTCGCTTGCCCCGTCCTCGCCAAGCCCAGAAACAAGGTCCCGCTGATAGATGGGTTTCCCGTTCACCAGCGCCACAACAGCGCCGCTTTCGCCCTTGGGACCGGACGGAGCGGCGGACCGATCCCGCGTCGAGCCCAGCGCCCACAAAGCCGCGTGAACGGCCCCATACGTCAACGCGCCGATCAACAGCGCCCACAGCAATGTCGACTTCATCTCTTTCCATGGCATCGCGACGCACTCCGGACAGCCGCGGACACGGCATCCATTCCGCGCCTGTTCTCAAGGGACGCACGCGCGCCGTTCCAACGAAGGCGCTTCCGCTCCGCACAACGCACGCGCAAAAAACCGACAGGGGACATTAATGCGGACGCCACGCCGTTTTCAATTCGCCGAACCCTTCCGGCGCGCGGGAATACGCCCGCCGCAGGCCGTCACGGGCGCGTTTTGGGGGTCCTGGGAATGACGTTGAGAAACATCCGGCGCGCACGCGCGGCGCAAAGAATAGCCCCAACCACAAGCGCGACCGCCGCCGCGCCGGGCAGATGCGATCGCCCCGCCTCTTGAAAGGATCCGGGATCGGAGGGGTTGTACACAAGCCGCACGCTGGTTTTGCCCACGGCATGCGGGTCGACGGGAGGCTTGCCGCGGAATATGCCGCTGTAGATGGCGCCGGTGACGGGATGGACGTACCGCAGCCGATACGAGTCGGCCCCCAGCGATTCCGCCGTGCCGATCACGGGCTTGCCAACGATATCGAGCTTGGCGGTTTTGTCAAGACGCGCCGCATTGCCTATCCAGATGGCCGCACAGGTGCATCCGGCGCCGAGCAACGCCAGCAGGGCCGCCCGCCGCCACAACGCGCGCAACGGGTGCGCCGGACTAGCGGAGGGCGTCGAGAATGGCGCGGACATGACGCACGTCGCGTTGCAGCACGGCGAAACGCTCCTCGCCGGTTGGATAGCGGCCCAGCGATTCGTCTTCGATGCAGAGATCGCCGTCATACCCCGCCGCGTCAAGAAGCCGCACTACCTTGGCGTGGTCGATATCGCCCTCGTCCAGCGGCGCCACGCACTGCTCATATTCCCAGCCCGCCTCGCGAACCGTCTCGCGCACATCATCGGGATAGCGGATGTTTTTCAGGTGCGTATGCTTTGCGTGCGGGGCCAGCAATGCCAAAATGCCGTACACCTCCGACAGCGGATAGCCGCGCCAATAGAAATTGCCGGTGTCCAACGTGACGCCAAGCCGGGGCGATCCGGCGCCGCGAAATACATGCAACAAAAAGGCCAGGTTGTTGCCCTGAAACCCATGGTTCTCGATGCCAAGGGCCACGTCGGCCCCATCGGTGCGCGCGAGGGCCTTGGCCAGCCCCTCCGCAAACAGCCCGACGCGCGTCTCGAAATCGAGCTCGCGTTCGCGCGCCATCGCCGAATCGATCCGCACAACCGGCACGCAAGCGGCCTGCGCCCGCTCGATGGCCCGGACCACCCAATCGACGGTCGCGGTCTGCGGGCCCACGCTGAAATCGCACGACGTGAGAAAAGCCGCCAAGCGCAACCCCATGTCCGCGACGCGCGATCGATACGCAGCGGCGTCCGCGGCGGAACGCAGAGGAACCGTCCCCTTCGAATCCATCGCACAGACCGTAAAATCATCGCGCAACGCGATCTCGACCGCGCCCACGCCCAAGGCGCGCGCCGTATCCGCAGGCATCCCCAACGCTGGATCGCATAGCAGTGCGTCCCGGATTGAAATATACACGTCTGCAACAACTCCTTTTACAGAAAAACCGGCGCCCGACGCGTTCCCGGCGGCGCCCGACGCGTCATCGCGTCCTTGGCCTTCGCGCTCTTGCGAAAAACGCCGGTGTCCGGATCGTAGGAATAGACCTCCCGCATGTCCGTGCGATCGCGTTGTCCAGACGCGTACACATACTGATTCACGCCGATCTTGGCCCACCCGCTCCGCACGCCGCCGTCAATGATAGCCGTAAACAATGGCGTTTCGTCGCTCGATTCCGCCCCCACGGGAGCCGCGTCCAACTCGAGCGGATACACCGGCGTGCGGCCCTCGGCCTGCCGTTGCGCCGCATAATGCCCCAGGGCCTTCACGATTGTCTCGACATCGGCCGCTTCCGTCTGGATCGTTTTCGCGGCGGGCTTCCCCGAAAATTTGTCCCAATTCCACACCACAAACCCCGTCACCAAAGCCACCAAAATAAACAAAATGATCAACTCGCTCAGACTGTACCCGGCATTTCCACGACCATGAGGCATTGCTATGGATCTTTCGCGTTCCGCTGTTCCTTGCCCAAAAACCATACGGGGGCAGTCTACCTTTCTCTCGGGACTCAATCAATCGCTCCGCGCATACGCGGCTCCCCGGCGGCAGGAAAGGCGCTATAGGCGCCCTTCGAGAAGGGCATATCCCTCGCGCAAAAGTTCCTCGGTGGCGTCCCAGCCAAGGCAGGGATCGGTGATGGAGACGCCGCGCCGGAGGACCTTGCCCTTTTGGGGCGGAGGCTGCACGCCCTCCTCGAGGTTGCTCTCGAGCATAAGGCCGACAATGGCCTTGTTCCAACTGCGGCGTTGTTCGATGCATTCGCGCCACACGACGATTTGCCGCTCGAATCTCTTCTCGGAATTCGCGTGGCTGCAATCGACCATCACGAGGGCGGGCAAACCGGCCTTACGCAATTGCTCGGCGGCGGCGGCGACGTGAGAGGCCTCGTAATTGGGCTTGCCGCGTCCGCCGCGCAGGATGATGTGTCCCCACGGATTGCCGCGGGTGCGGATGATGCAGGTCCGGCCTTCCTGGTCGATGCCCAGAAAGCTATGCGGATAACGCGCGGACTGCATGGCGTCGATCGCGATCTGCAAATTGCCGTCGGTGCTGTTCTTGAAACCGACCGGCATGGACAAGCCGCTGGCCATTTCACGGTGCGTTTGCGATTCCGTCGTGCGCGCGCCGACGGCGGACCAACTGACCAGATCGGCGATGTATTGCGGAACGATCGGGTCGAGCAGTTCCGTAGCGGCGGGCAGGCCCATTTCGTTGATTTTCAGGAGAATGCGCCGGCCCTTGCACAAGCCTTTGGTAATATCGCTCGATCCGTCCATGTCGGGATCGCTGATGAGGCCTTTCCAACCAATGATGGTGCGGGGTTTTTCAAAGTAGACCCGCATGACGATCAGCATGCGATCGCCCAAGGCCGCGTGCAGTCGCGCAAGACGTTCGGCGTACTCGTATGCCGCTTCCTCGTCGTGTATCGAACAGGGACCCGCCACCACCATAAGGCGCGGGTCTTCCTGCGCCAATATGGCGCGCACCGCCGCGCGTCCCTGAATGACGGTCGCGCGCGCGGCATCGGTCATCGGCAGCGTCGTCTTGAGCTCCTGCGGAGTGATGAGCGGGACCGTCTCAAGAACATGAACGTCATGAATTTGTCGGTCTTCGAACATAAAACCCGATCGTCCTAGTCCCGGATTTCACGCAACCGCGTCCTCTGCGTTACGGGCCGAATCCGCCCGCCGCCTTCCGTTGCGATGAACCGCCGGGAATGCAGCATCATACCGCAAATGCGGCGTTCGCCGCACCTATCGTTTTTTTCGCCGCCGCCCCTTGGCCCAAGCCGCGCCGGGAGATGGAAAACGGAGTCGCGGCACGCCCAAGGGAAAACAGATCGAGCACGGTCTTCACTCTGCGTATCTCCGCGTTCTCTGCGACTCTGCGTTTAGGGTCGGACATTTTCAACGCAGAGGCGCAGAGGACGCGGAGATCGGAAAGGGGTGAACGCCCTTTGCGTGGGCGGTCTCACGTGCTAGGTTTGCCACGCCACCATTTCCTTGTAGCGCCCGGTCTCCGTGCCGGGCGGTTTTGTTTTTCAACCGCAAAACACACAAAGGAACCGCGCCATGTAGGTCCCGCTTGTAATGGGACCTCTTTGGAACAGGCAGGCTGTGAACGAAAGCAAAGACGGTCCGATTACAAATCGGACCTACGGTATCGCCAAAAACAAAAAAATGCCCCTGGGCCAGTTCTTCGCCGGCCCAGGAGAATGTTCCTGCGTATTGGTGCGTCTTTGCTACGCCAATGCTTCTGCCACCCGGACGTAGTAGTCTTGGATGGAGGGGTAGAGGTCGCGGTAGACGGCGTAGAGTTTGCGGTAGAGGGCTTGGTTTTCGGGGTTGGGCTTGTTGTGTTCGCCGAGTTGGACCCAGCCTTTGACGACGTCGTAGTTTTTGTAGATGCCGACGCCGACACCTGCCGCGACGGCGTTGCCGACGGGTGCGCCTTTGGAGGATTTGGCGAAGGCGCATTCGATGTTGAGGATGTCGGAGATAATTTGGCGCCACATGGGGCTGTTCGCGCCGCCTTCGCTCAATATCATCGGCAGGTTCATCTTGACGCCGCTCTCGCGCATGAGTTCGAAGTTGTGGAGCAACCCGAATCCGGCGCCTTCCATGAACGACCGTATGACGTGGCCGCGTCCGTGGTCGAGGCTCAACCCAAACAGCACGCCGCGGGCGTGGGTGTCCCAAATGGGGGTGCGTTCGCCCATGAAATACGGCAGGGTGATAAGGCCGTTCGACCCTGCGGGAACGTGTTTGGCCTCTTCGTTCATGATGTCGTAGGCGCTGATGCCGGAGATCTTCTGCGTGGCGAGTTCGAGGTCGCCGAAGTTGTCGCGGAAGTAGCGGATCAACGCGCCGCAGGACACGAGTGCGGCGAGCGTGGTGTATTTCGTGCGCGAGTCGGCGGTGTGGATGATGGTGATCATGTCGCGCGTGAAGGTGGGTTCGTCGTGGACGACGCCGAGCACGCCGGCGGTGCCCATCACGAGTTGCGTGGAGCCGGCATCGACGGCGCCGCCCGCGACCCACGCGGCGTTGCAGTCGACGGTGCCCGCAACGACGGGCGTGCCGACGGCCAAGCCGGTGCGTTCGGCAGCCTCGCGAGTGACTTCACCAATCACTTCGTCGCAGGGGAAGGCCTCGGGGAATTTGTCGGGGTCGAGGCCGATCTCGACGAGGAGGTCGTTGTCCCATTTGCGGTTGACGATGTCGAACGCGATGCCGATGAGGGACGCGTTCGAGTAGTCGGTGACGGCCTTGCCCGTGAGTTTCATGCAGGGGTAGTCGGCGGCGGTCTGGAATTTATAGGCCTTCTTATAGAGGTCGGGGCGATTGTTCTTTTCCCACATCAGTTTCGCCGTGGCGTAGTAGGGGTCGGTCGGATTCGCGGACAGTTTGAAGATGCGTTCCTCGCCGATGTTCTTCTTCAGCCAATCGCACTCGGCGGTTGCGCGGCGGTCCATCCAGATGTGCGCGTTTTGCAGCGGGTTGAGGTCTTTGTCGACGAGGATGCACGCAGGCGACAACGCGCTGATCGATACGCCCTTGATGTCCTTCGGGTTGACCTTCGATTGCTTGATCGAGACCTGAATCGTGTCCGCTACGGCGTTCCAGTACCACTCGGGGTCATGCTCGGCCTTCGCGCCGGGGTATTTTTCGTCCGGGTTTTTCGCGGTGATGAGCGGGTACTCGATGTAATGCGTGCCCAGGACGTTGCCCTCGGTGTCCATCACCACTGCTTTGGTGCCACCCGTGCCCACATCGCAGCCTACCAAGAAATCAGCCATGGTTGTTCTCCCCCGTTATCTGAGCGGTCCACGCCCTTGTTTCGTGACGATTTACCAACCCCCGGGTGGGGCTGACAAGCAGTATGCCGGGGAAAGGCGATGGCGTCAAGTGGGTGGGGCGGCGCTGGTCTGCCGTCAGCTTCGATCGAACTCGATGCTGTCCACGTATGCGCCCGGCGTGCTGAGATGGCGATAGAAGAACTTCTGTAGTTTTTTGGGTTTTGTCGTGAGAAGAGGGATATTGTCGTCATCCTTCGGATCGACCAGATTCAGAGAATAATAGTCATGACGCAAGGCCAAAGGTTTCTCTGCCAGATACTTCGCCAACCAATCGAGGTCCATGTATCGCACGGTGAGATGATTGTCTTTGATGTCCAAGACCCAGAACGTGTGCATCGGGACCAGATGGTAGGCCGTAATCTTACTCATGCTATCGGAGCCTTCCCAACTCATCGGCACGACATCCAAGAACCGTTTCCCTTTCACGTCCACAACGTAGGCGATGTACCTGCTCTTTTTACCTTTTTCATCGGTCCACTCCAGCTCGTACCGTTTCCCGCTGTTCGGAACCGAGGTTATCTTCCAGTAGCCGTCGTCATGGACCTCTTTCCAATGCCCCACAAGTTCGGGCACGGCGACGGTGTCCTTGCTGGCATCGGTATACAGCGGATACAGCGAAAGCGGCCAGCATCCCGCCAACGGCAACGCCAACAATGCCACCAGTAAAACGGAACGTCTCACGGTGCACCTCCTTAACCGCGCCGAACGGATGGCGTGATCGTTGCATATGCTAGTGTATTGATTCAGGCTGTTGCCATCTTATGTTGTCCCGTAGGGACGATTGAATGTAGCCCGCCACTTGAGTGGCGGGACTAGATAGATGTTCTCGAAAGTCCCGTAGGGACGATTGACAGCAGTGGTCTTCAACCGTGCCTACGGCACGAATACGGAAGCACACCGTTTCCCCAGCGATAAATCGCTGGGCTACATTCAACTGTCCCTACCGGGGCAAAAGGCATAAGTCGTCCCAATTTATGAATCACTACACTAGCAGGCAGTATGCCGGGGAGCGCCAGAGGCGTCAAGTGGGGCGGCGGTCCAAGACTTGGCGCACCTTTATGGCGATATCCCGCATGGAGAAAGGCTTCTGGATGAAATTCACGCCTTCGTCCAGGACTCCTTGGTGGGCGATCACGTTGGCCGTGTACCCCGACATGAACAAGAGCTTGAGGTGGGGGTGCGCCTCTATCAGCCGTCTGGCCAATTCCCGGCCGTTCATTTCGGGCATGATGACGTCGGTGGCAAGCAAGTCGATTCGGTCGGGATGCGTCTGCGCCAGCCGCATGGCTTCGCTGGGCAGGGTCGCCGTCAGCACGCGGTAGCCCAGTCGTTCGAGCATGATCTTGCTTAGCGTCAAGATGGCGACTTCGTCTTCTACGATCAGGACGGTCTCGCCGCGGCCGGAGGGAATGGCGACGTCGTCTTCCGACATAGCCTGGGAGGCGTCGCCGGTATACCGGGGCAGATAGATTTTGAAGGTGGTGCCCTGCCCCGGCTCGCTGTAGACGTTGATAAAGCCGTTGTTTTGCTTGACGATGCCATACACCGTGGCCAGCCCCAGGCCTGTTCCCTTGCCGATGCCCTTGGTCGTGAAGAAAGGCTCGAACAACTTATTCAGGGTCTGCCGGTCCATGCCGCAGCCGTTGTCGCTGATCGCCAGCAAAATGAATTCGCCCGGCGAAAATCCGACGTGCTCGGCGCAATAGGCCTCGTCGAAAACGGTTACGCCCGTTTCGATGGTGAGCTTGCCCACGCCCGAGATGGCGTCCCGGGCGTTGACGCACAGATTGGCCAGGATTTGATCGAGCTGCGAGGGGTCCATCAAGAGCGGCTTCGGGCCGGCGGCCGGTCGCCATGCCAGATCGATGTCCTCGCCGATGATGCGCCGGAGCATTTTGAGCATGCCTTCGACCGCCTCATTCAGATCGAACACCTTGGGGGCGATGGTCTGCTTGCGGGCGAAGGCCAGCAACTGCTGCGTGATCTCGGCGGAGCGTTTGGCGGCGCTGAAGATTTGGTTCAAGTAGTCGCTTAGCAGTTCATCGGAGACGACATGGTTTATGGCCAATTCCGCATAGCCCAGGATGATGCCCAGCATGTTGTTGAAATCGTGCGCGACGCCTCCGGCCAGTCGACCGACCGATTCCATTTTTTGGGCCTGCGCCAACTGTTCCCGCAGGTGTTGGCGTTCTTCTTCGGCCCGTTTGCGCGCGGTGACGTCGGTGAAAATGCAGGCGAATTGATTAGGGGCGGGCCGGAAGGCCGTCACTTCGAAATACTTGTCCATTTCGTCGGAGCGGTTTTCAAAATGCGCCGGCTTGCCCGTCAGCGCCACATTGCCGTACGTTTCTATCCAGTAAGGCTCCGTGCCCGGCAAAACCTCGAGCACCGTCCTGCCCACCACGTCATTGGCTTTCAGCCCGGTGATGCGCTCGAAGGCGGGATTAACCGCCAGGAAGCGGTAGTCTATCGGGCGCCCCTGATCGTCGCAGAGGATTTCGTGCACGGCGAAGCCGTCCAGCATCTCGCGGAAGAGCATCCGGTAGTCTTGTTCGACTCTGCGGTGCGCCGTGACGTCGCGACTGATGGAGAGCACGGACTCCACGCGTCCGTCGGCATCGAGTTCAGGCACGAGGCGCCAGTTGAAAATGCTTTGCTTTTTCGCGGATTCGAAGGTGAACTCGGTTTCGAACGGTTTCCTGCTGTCAAAGACGAGGCGGATGGATTGTTCCAAAAACGCGCACAAGGAATCCGGGTATCCGAGTTCGCGATGGGTCTTGCCGATGAGGAGACTCGCCGGCATTCCCGTCGCCTCCGCGCTGTTGTCCGAAGCGAAAAGATGCCGTCCGTCGCGGTCGAACCGCATGACGATGTCGGGCAGGCCTTCCACCAACGTGCGATGTTTTGCCTCGTTTTTGCGCAACTCCTCTTCGGCGCGTTTTTGATTTTCCAACATCCGGGCCTTCATCAAGGCGATGCTGACCTGGCCGGAGACCGATTCGAGGAAGTTGATCTCGTCCTGACTCCAGGGTTGTTGCTGCAGAATCCGGTTTATGGTGAACAGGTAATATCCGTGCTCGTCGAACGCGAAGGGATGCCACATCAGGCTTTTGATTTTGAGCTGATCGTGAAGAATGCGGCTTGAATCGTTCTCCATGAAGAGGGGGTTCACGGCGTCGGCATGGCTTGCGACAAGTCGTCGCGTTTCGCGGATATGCAGGAAGGCGCTGTGGAACATCTCCAGGGAGGCGTATTGGCCTTTTGTCGGCGCGATGTCCGGATGATCCAGCCGAATCCATTCGCACAGAGCCGTGATGCGATTTTCCGCGAAGGAGACGTCGTAAATCAGGATTCGGTCCACCTGCAACGCTTCTCCGATGACCCGGTTGCTGATGTCCAGGATGGACCCTGGGTCTTCGCTCTCGATAATGGCTTCCGAGATGACGTTCAAGGCGCGCGAAAACGTCAGTTGGCGTTCGCGACGTTCTTGGAGGGCGTTGCGCTCGGCGATGTCGGTGGCGATGCTGAGCACAGCGGGCTGTCCGTCCCAGTCGATGAATTTGGCGAGCACTTCCAGCGGGAAGCTCGAGCCGTCCTTGCGGCGGTGAACCACCTCGAATCGCGCTTCGCCATTTTCGACGATGCTCCGGATGCGCTCGGCGATGAGGGCTTCGCTTTCCGGCATGTCGATTGCATGCAGGTTGAGGGCAAGGAAGTCTTCGGTGGCGTCGTAGCCGTGCAACGAGGCGGTTGCGCGGTTGGCGAACAGAAAACGTCCGTCGGTATTGTGAATGGTGATGGCCGCGGGCGCGGCGTCCAGCATCTGTCCCAACAAGGCGATGTGGCTTTCTCGCTGCTTGCGGCCGGTCAGGTCGCGGCAAAAAGAGACAATCCGGCCTCCCTGTTCCTCCAGATAAGCTGCGGAAACTTCCACGGGCCAAATGCTTCCGTCTTGGCGCCGGTGACGGGTTTCGAACAACTCCGATCCGTTGGTCATGATGCGTTTTATGCGGGCGGCGGTCTCGGCGGGCGATTCATCGGCGTCGATGTCGCCGATGGTCATCCCGATCAATTCGTCCCGCGCGTATCCCGACATGACGCAATAGGCCTCGTTGACCTCGATAAGACGACGCTGAGAGTCAACCACCCAAAAACCGTCCGCCGAAGTCTGGAGGATCGTGCGCAAATAGCGTTCGCGCGCACGCAGTTCCTCCTGACTTTTCATGTTCTCGACCGATTTCCAGACCGCATCCATCAGCAGCGTGAGTTCGAGGGAATCGTCCTCGTCGTACGGGGAAGGCTTGTTGGCCACGCCGACGACGGCGACGATTCGGTCGTTTTGCATCACGGGGACGGTCAGGAATCGGGTCAGGCGGACATGTCCTTCCGGGATTCCTTTTTTCAGCGGGTGATGCGCTTGAAAATCGTTCAGAACGATGGGGCTGCGTTGTCGCACCGCTTCGCCCCAGATGCCCGTCTTGTCCAGTTCATAGCAGGTTTGCGGGTCGATGACGGCGCATTCCTTCATGACGTCCTTCGACCAGGTGTTCAGGATGAACTCCTTGCGATCTTCGTCATAAAAATAGATATAGCCGATGGCGCTTTGGGTAAGCTCGAGGGCCCGGTCCAGGGCATGGTCCAAAAACGCTTGCAGGTTCACGACGGGGCGTTGCAGAATTTCGGCCACGGCTTTCATGCGTTCCGCGTGGCGGAGCATTTTATCCTGGGCGCGCTTGCTTTCGGTGATGTCCGTGTGCGACCCCACCACGCGGACCGGCTGCCCGTCCGCGTTGCGGTATACGGAACCCCGCGCCAATATCCACCGATAGGCCCCGTCCTTGTGCCGCATGCGAAATTCGACATGATACCGCCAACTGACGTCGGCGACGGCGCGCTGGATCCGTTCGAGGGTCGGCTGCAGATCGTCGGGGTAAACGCGGCTCTCCCATTCCTCGAAAGCATCGCTGATCTCGTGATCCGCGCATCCGAGTTGCTCTTTCCATTCGCGGGAATAACGGACTTTGTTCGTGGCCAAATCCCAATCCCATAGGCCGACGTTCGCCGCACGGACGGATTCCAGGAGCCGCAGGGAGGTCTCCCGAAGATTTTCCTCGATCCGTTTACGCTCGGTGATGTCCTGGAGGGAGCCCGCGAGGCGCAGGACGCGTCCCTTTGCGATATGTTCCGCCCGGCCGCGCGCCACGCAGTGACGGATTTCGCCGTCTGTGCGAATGATGCGCAACTCCAGCTCGTACGGCGTTCCGTCGGTCAGACATCGTTTGACGGCCAGTTGGAGGCGTTGCATGTCCTCGGCGACGAACAGGCGCGCCTGTTCTGCAAAAGACGGCGCGCCTTGGGCGGGGTTCCGTTGAAAAAGGCGAAAAAGTTCGTCCGACCAGCGCACCTGGTCTTCGTCCACGATCCATTCCCAACTGCCGATATGGGCGATGGACTCGGTGCGGGCAAGCATGGCGTGGCTTTCGCGCAGGGCGTGCGCGGCTTCGATTTTATGGAGGGCAAAGGCCAGATCGCTGGCAATTTCGTTAAAAAGCGCGAGTTCCTCCAGATCGTGAGCATAGGCGGCGGGAACGGAGGCTGTCAGGACGCCGTAGACCTTGCCGCCATGGCGCAAGCGGCGGCTCACTCCGACGCGCTCGCCGCATTTCGTCGGTATGGGGCAGTCGGGGCATTCGGTTTGTGGATCCGTCAGAATGACGATTTCGCCGGAGTCGAGGGCTTGTCTCATGCAGCGGGGGCGTTCGCCTGCTTCGAGGCGTTCGCGCAATGCCGTGAAATCGCCGTTGGTTCCCGAGGCGGCTGTCGCCACGACGGCCCGGCCTTCCTGGTTCAACAGGGCGATCCAGGCGTTCTGATAGCCCATGGTTTCAGTCAGGTTTGTGCAAGCCTGCTCAATCAAGCGGAGGGGGTCATCCTCGGTCACGATGAGGTGATTGACGTGTCGGATGGCCCACAGAGCCTGCAACGTGCGGTTCGCGCGCGTTTCGGCGGCGGCCAAACGGCGCTCGATCTCTTCATGCGTCGGAGCCGGATCGTCGACCATGCGTCTCCTTGAGGGAGCAAAAGCTGCATTTTTCTTCCCGACAATTATCCCGATGCCGCCCAAAACAGTCAAGCGCTTTGCAGGCAAGGCGTTGCCCTGGCGCGCGGCGGTTGCAGCGCCGAAAAGGCCCTGCTATAATCGCGGCGTCGAAAAACATCGGCGGCCTTGAAAAGAACAAGCCTTTTGACACAGGGAGAGGGACGCGCATGTCCGGTCATTCTAAGTGGAGCACCATCAAGCGGAAAAAAGGCGCGCTCGACGCCAAGCGCGGCAAGATTTTCAGCAAATTGGCGAAGGAAATCAGCATCGCCGCCAAGGCCGGCGGCGGCGATCCGGCAGGCAATCCGCGCCTACGCACCGCTCTCCTGGCCGCAAAAGCGCAGAACATGCCCAAGGATAACGTCGAACGCGCCATCAAAAAAGGCACCGGCGAACTCCCCGGCGTCATGTATGACGAAATCCGCTACGAAGGCGTCGGCCCGGCAGGCGTGGCTGTCATCATCGACATCCTCACTGACAACAAAAACCGCACCGTTGCCGAAATACGGCACCTTCTCACCAAATTCGGCGGACGTCTGGCCGAAACCAACGCCGTGGCGTGGAATTTCGAGCAAAAAGGATCCATCACCGTTCCCAAGGGAACGATGAGCGACGACGATATCTTCGAAAAAGCCGTGGAAGCCGGAGCCGAGGACGTCGACACCAGCGGTGACGCTTTCGAAATTTCGACGGCGCCGGGCGATCTGCATACGGCTCTCTCGGCCTTGCAAGCCATGGGGATCGAAACCGAAGAAGCCAAACTCATGATGGCGCCCAAGACCACCGTGAAAGTCGAAGGACGCGAAGTCGCCCAAGTGTTGCGGTTCATGGAAAATCTTGAAGACCACGACGACGTCCAGAACATTTATGCCAATTTCGACATCTCTGATGAGGACATGGCCGCCGCCATGGAAGAGTGATCCAGGGCCGGGAGCGTTTTGCCCAAGGGCCCGTCCCCGCAACCGTGAAGGAACGTCGGCGCATGCGGGTCCTGGGGTTTGATCCGGGAACGGCCACAACGGGATACGGCGTGGTGGAGTCGCAGGGAATGCGCCTTGTGCATGTCGCCCACGGCAGCATCACGACATCCGCGCAGGACCATTTCGCCGCGCGTCTCAACACTCTTTTTGCCGAATGCCAGCGTCTGCTTGACGTTTATCAGCCCGACGCCGTGGCCATCGAAAAGCTTTACTTCTCCCAAAACGTCACCACCGGCATCGCCGTCGCCCAGGCCCGCGGCGTCATTGCGCTCTGTGTCGAAATCGCAGGAAAACCCATCGCGGAATTCAGCCCCCTCGAGGTGAAAAACGGCGTGGTCGGCTATGGCAAAGCCACCAAAAAACAGGTTCAGGAGATGGTGAAAATCCTCCTTGCCTTGGATCTCCTTCCCCGGCCCGACGACGCCGCAGACGCCCTTGCCCTGGCCATCTGTCAAATCAACGCCGGAGGGTTTCACCGCGCCGTGGGAAAATAATGGCCGCGCGCGCCGCGTCTTGCCGGACGCAGCGGGGACGGCGATCAGGAAACAATAGGCACGCCATTTCGCCATGTTTCAACGCAATTGGAAACACCGCGCCGTTCGCCTTGCCATGACGATCCCGTTGCTGATCGCCGCGGCAGCCGGTTTTTTTCAAGCCGCCAAAGCCTGGCTGCGTGTGGACCAATATCGCTTCGAAATCGCCCAAAAACTCCAAGAGGCTACGGGAGGACTGCCCATCGCCGTCGGCCAGATAGACATGCGTCTCTTTCCCTCGCCTCACCTGCGTGTATCTGGCGCCTCCACCCGGACCGCCTGGATGCGCCTCTCGATCGGCGAGATGACCTTCCTGCCGGAACTAAAGCCGCTGCTGCGTCGCGAAGCGCATATTCGAGACATCCGGATCGCCTCGCTGGACATCAACATGACAGGGTCCGCTGACAGCCTCTCCGGAAATCTGCAAGGGTTGCGCCGCACGCGCGGCAAGGCCCCAAGCGCGCCACGCGACTGGCGGATATCGGTGGACCGGATCCGCTGCGAAAACGTGCGAATCGGCGCGGCGAACGGCGAATCGGCGCGGGCCACAGGAAATATCGAAATCAGCAACCTCACCCGCGGCATCACGATCGGCAAAGCCAATCTGCACTTCACCGAGCCCTTCTCCGGACGCCTCCGCGCACAACTTTCGGCCCGCCGCGACGCCGCCACAGGAAGGCTCTCCGATTTCGAAGGCGAGGCGTCGCTGTTTGGAGTCGATGTCTCCGCTTTGCCCCCATTCCGGCTGGCTCCATCCGCCCGCATCGACGCCACAGCGGCGTTTCGCGGAAATTTCCAAGGGTCAGGAGAAGCCGTCATCTCCGGCAGAACTCTCTCCGGGAATGACGTTCCCCCGTCCGCGACGGCGCTCTCGGGGCCTTTCACGGCTTCTGCGGCGTGGGACAAAAAAGCCTTTTCGATTCGCAACGTCGTATTTCAATCGCCCGGGATCGAAGCCTCGGGAGACGCGGCTTGGCAGCCTGGAGGCGCGGCGAACCTTCGCATCGCCTCCCTGCATCTCAACGCGTTGGGACTCGCGCCGCTTCTCGACATCGCCGCCGCAAGCCGCATCTACCTCACCCCGACCTCGGCGGCGCACGCGACGGCTTCCGAATGGTCTATCGAACTCGCGCCCAACAGCCGTCCTCGTTTCTTGAGCGGCGCGGCATCGTTCGAGGGCGTGCAACTCAGTCTGCGCGACGGCGAAATGCTGGTTCCCGCGATAAAAGGATCTTTCACGGTAGACAACGGCGGGATCCGGCTGCGCGACGCATCGGGCGAGGGAATCGCCGCGTCCGGCATCGTCCTGCCAGACGCGGAACGGGGCGAAATTTTTCTGCAAATCGAAGCCTCCGTAAACCTGGCCCACACCCGCCTCTTTCACCTATACCCCATCCCGGGACTGGACCGCCTTCACGGGAAATTGGCCGTCGAAAAACTCGCGGGCACGTTCCGGCGCGGCCAAACCGCCTTGCCCGATGACTTCAATCTGCAGGCCTCCATTCGCGCCGGCGAGGCAACCCTGCGCTTCCCTTCCTATCAGGACGTCCTTTCCGAAGTGATGGCCGACCTGTCCGGCGACGCCCGGACCTTGAAAGGCAATGTTTCGGGACGATCGACGGAATTTGGCCCCGTGGAAGCGTCCGGCGCGCTCCAGCTGTCTCCCCTCGCTTTCACAGGCGTCATATCCGGCGATATGTCGCACACCCCCCTCTCGTTCCTGAAAGACCGCGCCCTGCATACCTATCTTCCGCCGCTTCTCTCGGGATACGGCCCATCGGCGTTCGAGACCACGCTGACATACCGGAATGCCGAAGAAAACCAGGCTTTCCTGAGCATCCGGCGCGCCATGCCGCCCGACCTCTCCGCAGAACTGACGTTTGTGCAAGAACCGGAAGGCTGGCGAACGACATCGGCCCGGATCCTGGCAGATGCCTCGCTGACGCCGTTGAGCGGCAAAACGCCGGACTGGATCAGGATGGAAGGGTCGGCGCGCCTGACTCTCGTCACTGACCCCGTCCAACAGACCTTTTCCGCAAAGGCCGATTTCGCAAATGCATCCTGGAGCCTCGCCGACGCGCTGATGAAGCCTGCCGGCGAAACCGCTTCCATCACCGTAACCGGAACCACCCCGCGCACAGGCTGGCGCAGCGCAAATCTCCAGATCGCAATCCTGGACCAGCGCATTGACGGGGTCTTCCAAGAAAACGGCCGTGTCCGCTTCGAATCGCCGGGGATCGACCTGGGAGCGTGGGCGTCGCTCTACGCGCGCGGACTCAAGGTAACGGGCAAGGCGTCCGGGTGGGCGCAGACCTCGCCCCTCGAAATCCAGCTGGCATTCGACGGCGTGGGCGCGTCAATTAGCCCTCACGCCGCCGTGGATGCATTGACAGGATCGATCCAATGGAACAATGGCCGCTGGACCTTCGACCCCATCACGGCCCGGGGCATCCAGTCGGATATCCGTTTCAGCGGCACGCTTGCGCAACGTAAGTTATCGGGACAAGCCGCCGGCGCGCATTTGGACATCAATGCGCTCGTGAATTTCATAAACGATGTTGCCGATTGGATTCCGGCGCAAGGGCCGAAAACGAGCGAAACGCCCCCATCCCCCCATCCCCCTGCCTTCGAGGCGACGATACGCGTTGGATTGGACGCCGCCACCTACCGCCGCGCCCGCTTTGAGAACGTGACGGGAACCGTGGCCATCGAAGGGACCCGCACGCGCATCCAGAACCTTTCGTGCATTCCCTACAAAGGAGCCGTCGCAGGCTCCATCGACATACAGCCTCGTTCCGGGGAACTTCCGGGGCAGGCACAGGTCGACGTGACCATGGACAACGCGGACGCCAAGGGCATCGACGATCTCTTGTTCGCCAAGTCTCGCGGTCTCACTGGCCGGGTGACCGGCGCGATCAACATGACAATCCCCATCGACGACAATCCCATCCATGGCGTCAACGGAACCGCACAAGGATCGGCCACAAAAGGAACCCTCGGAAAACTTGGCCTCTCCACCCGGATGCTCTCATTCATCCGCACAACGGATGTGCTCCGGCTGAAGGCGCCGCCGCTCAAAGACGAAGGTCTTGTGTTTGACGACATGACCCTCTCGCTGACCTTTGCCGACGGCATCCTGATCCTGAATTCCTCCACGCTCGTCAACCCTGTGCTCTCGCTCGCGGCAACCGGCGCGGTGGACTTTCCAAAAGACGCCTCGGCGCTCCGGATTCATGTAGTCCCCTTCCAGTCCATCGGCGGGCTGCTGGACAGGATCCCCGTGGTAGGGCTGGCCTTCGACGACATCCGGCGCCTCTCCCGTTTCTCGCTGGATGTGACCGGGCCCCCCGACGCTCCGACCATACGGCTCGTCGATCCCTTCCGCCTCCTTTCGCCTAAAACGGCGAACCCATCCGGATCGGCGGACGCCCCAGCCGACCGAGGACTCCTGGGCGATGTGCTGCACCTTCCCGGAGATATGCTGCGGTCGATAACGGGCCGCTGATATTGCTATAGTGTCCCGTGCGGAGACTTTCCGCCCAAACGACGCCTTTTTTTGAGGAAAACAACGTGACAATCGCCGGGCCGCTGCCGGGACCTTCCCGCGTACAAATTCAGACCCAATCCGGTTGCAACGGACGCTGCGTGTTTTGTCCAAACGAGGACACGCGCAACAGCGGCATTGCACAGGGACAGATGCCCCCGGCGCTGTTCCAAAAAATCATCGACGACCTCGCCGAAACGCCTCCCCGCCGCATCAGCCCCTATCTCATGAATGAACCCTTGGCGGATGCGCGCCTGCCCGAGTTTGTGCGATACGTCAGCGATCGCATCCCCGGCGCCACCACGCTGATCACGTCCAACGGCGTCTACCTCACCGAAACGATGATGGCGGCCTTGCTCGACGCCGGCCTCAAACGCCTCAAAATCAGCCTGCAGGCCCTCGACCCCGAAACCAATCGGCGCATCATGGGCTACAGCAGCGAAAAAGTCATTCAAAACGTCCTCGCCGCAAAACGCATCCTCAAAGAAAAAAAAGCCCGCGCCTTCGACCTCCGCGTCTCGACTATCGTCACCAGCATCAACGAAGACGACATTCGGCGCGCACGCAAATTCTGGTCGCGCCACGGCGTGCGCCTCGTGACATCCGCCCTCGAGAACCGCGGCGGCAACATCAAAGACGCCGACGCGATGAACGTCGGCGTGATGAAACCCAAATACCACTGCATCCGCCCCTCGCGCGAGATGGACATCTTGTTCAATGGAGATGCCGTCCTTTGCTGCGTCGACTGGCATCGCACTGTCATCGCCGGCAACGTTGGCGAATGCCGCGTGCGCGACGTCTGGAACGGCCCCGTCTACGCCCGCATCCGCGAAGGCCTTCGCGATGCCGACGAGACCAAGCTGCCGCCGCTGTGTCTGCACTGCACCGAAAGCGCCTGCCCCGACACGCATCGCCATTTTTTCAGCAATCTTCTTGCCAAACTGGGGCTTCTCAAATCTCCCAAGGACACCGACCCGGCGCTCCGCGCCTAAAGCCCCCGTCTCGGCGAGACAAGCCGCCCTCAGGACATGAAACTACTCGGCGCAATCTCCCCATGACGTTGTAGAAGAACGAATCGGTCGCCACGTTAGAGCAGTTTAACTTTCGATCGGTCTTGTGAGAGCATTTTAGCCCAGGGCCATTGCATTACAGTTCTGAGCCATTAGGACTTTTGGGCTCCATATACGTCCCGATTTTACCGTTTGGCGCACGATTTTCGTTTTTGTAGCGCCCGGTCTCCGTGCCGGGCGGGTCTGGGCGCAATGTTCCGGGGCGGTGTGGATTCGTCTCATCGTTTGCCGTAAAACCGCCCGGCACAGAGACCGGGCGCTACAAAGACATAAACGATGGCTATTCCCATGCAGAATTTCCCTCGGCCATGTAATGCTCTAAACGTCCATGAAAATCGCCGGCATCCAGCCGCGAACGCTGTTGTACAGACGAACGCCCGCCGCGTGCGCCATTTCGCGCCGCGTGAAGATGCGCTCGCGCAAAATGCCCGTCGCGAGCAAGTTTCGCCGAAACGCGCCGTTCAACAGCCCGCACGCCACCGGCGGCGTCCACCATGCCCCCTCCATCTCAACGGCGATATTGGCGATGGTCGTTTCGGTGATCTCGTCCCGATCGTTGAACAAAACCACATCGTCGCAGTCAGGCCGCTCCGCCGCCGCCGCGTCATACGCGGAACGCATTGTGGTCTTGTGATAAAAAAAACGATTTCGACGATCGATCGGAGTTTTCGCCCAGCCGATCCGCAACGGACGCGGCTCTGGCAACGGAAACTGTTCCAGGACAACGCCGCCGTCGCGCGACAACAACAGACGCACCTTTATGGGGACGTCGCAGAGATCCAAGGCATACTCCTGCAGCAATCGCGCCACCTTCGCCCGGTCGTAGGCAAACCCGAAATACGCCGCGCTCTCTTCCAAGCGCGCCATATGCTCGTCCAGCAGCCAATAGCCGCGCGCATGCCGAAACGACTCGATGAGTTGAAAAGACGGTTCGCAATAATCGAGGACGGCGGCTTTGGCGCGGCATTCGGCATACTCAGCCTGGGGCTCCGAGTCCCACGTCACGCCGCTGCCCACGGCGTAACGGGCCGTTCCTGCGCAACGATCGATGGTCATCGTCCGAATCCCCACGCTGAATTCCGCGCGCCGGCAAGGCATCCACCATCCGATAGCGCCGCAATAGGCGCCGCGCGGATGCGGCTCCACCTCGCGGATAATCTGCATCGTGCGCACCTTGGGGGCTCCTGTCACTGAACCGCACGGAAACAGCGCGGCGAAAATCTCCGGCACATTGGCGCGCGTTTGCGCCGCGATCGTGGACGTCATCTGCCACACCGTCGGATACTGCTCAACCTCGAAGAGCGCCTCGACCCGCACCGAGCCGGCATCCGCGATGCGCCCCAAATCATTGCGCAACAAATCCACGATCATGATGTTCTCGGCCCGGTCCTTGGGGCTTGCCGCCAAATCGCGCGCCGCGCGCCGGTCCGCCTCGAACCCAAGGCCCCGAGGTCGCGTGCCTTTCATGGGCCGGGTTTCAATGCGATCTCCATCAAGACGAAAAAACAACTCCGGCGACGCGGAAACGATGCACCCGTCGCCAACATCGAGAAACGCCCCGTATTCGGCGCGCTGCGCATGACACAAGCGAGCGAACCAATTCTCCGGATCGCCCGCAAACGCAGCTTCCAACGCAAACGCATAGTTGACCTGGTACGTGTCGCCCGCCGCGATCCATTCGCGGATACGCGCCATGGCGCGACGATACGCCGACTCGGATATCAGCGCGGCCCAGTCAAGCGAAGAAGGAGCCTCCTCCCCCAGAACCGGCAATCCTGCATATTCGGTCGCGTCCGCATACAATCCAAACCACAACAACGCTTCGCCCGACGGCGGATGCGCCACGAGCGCCGCATCAAACGCCGGAGCCGCCTCGTAGGCCACATACCCCGCAGCGCAAAGCCCCCGCGCAACGCCCTCCGCCACGCGCCGCAATGCGGGCAGCACCTCGCCCGTTTCCGTCGCGGTCACAATGAACTCCGGCGACTGAAACGCAAGCGTGCGCCGGCGCGATACAAAACGGCATAAGCCCTTGGCGCTCACGGCAGTCTCCTTGCTCAAAAAACCAGTATACAAAGCCCCTTCGCCTCCACGCTATTGCGAAACGCCGCTTTTCAATGATACGATGCCGCCCTCGGAACGCGGCCTGCATTCCTCTCACGCCTCCTATCCGGAGCGAAAGACAATCGCCGCGCCAGACGCCCGGCGGCCGCTTCCGCGACGGACAAAGGACGCAATGCATGCACATCACCGTGATTGGCACAGGGTATGTCGGACTTGTCATGGGCGCAGGGCTGGCCGAAATCGGGCATTTCGTGACCTGCGTCGACCGCGATCCGGGGCGCATCGCTGCGTTGCAAGCCGGCCAGGTTCCGATCTACGAGCCAGGACTCGAAGAACTCGTCACGCGCAACATGGAAGAAGAGCGCCTGCACTTCACGACCGATGTCGCGGGGGCGGTCGGCGATTGTCTGCTCATCTTTCTCTGCGTGGGAACCCCGCCCGACCACGACGGTCGAGCCGACCTGTCCGCCGTGTTCGACGCAATCGAGCAAGTCGGCCGCAGCATGACCGGATACCGGATTATCGTCAACAAAAGCACGTGCCCGGTCGGCACGGCGGACCGCATTCACGAAATGCTGTCACAACAGCCCCACCCCTTCGACATTGTGGTGAATCCCGAATTCATGCGCGAAGGGTCGGCCGTCGACGATCTCATGCGCCCCGACCGGATCATCGTCGGATGCGCGGATGTCCGTGTCGTCGAAATCATGAAAGAAGTCTACGGTCCGTTCTTGCGGATGGGCAACCCCTTCTTGACCATGAGCGTCCGCAGCGCCGAAATGGCGAAATACGCCGTCAACACCATGCTCGCGGCCCGCATCTCCATGATCAACCAACTCGCGCGCATCTGCGAAGCCTGCGGCGCCGACATCGCGGAAGTGCGCGAAGGGCTCGCCTCGGACAAACGCATCGGCCCGGCCTACCTCTACCCCGGCCTGGGCTACGGCGGCTCCTGCTTGCCGAAGGACGTGCGGGCCTGCGCCGAACTGGCGCGCGAAAAAGGCGTGCCCGCGGATCTGCTGGACGCCATCCACGGCATCAACCAAAAACAGCTCGCTCACTTTATCACGCGAATCCTGGATCACTACGGCGACTCCATCCAAGGCAAGCACATCGCCATCTGGGGCGCGACGTTCAAGGCCCGCACCGACGACATCCGCCACGCGCCCGCGCTTGAGGTAATCGATGCGTTGTTGACGGCGGGCGCCGTTGTTCGTGTTTTCGACCCCGTCGCCGGACCCAAATTGACGGCCCATTATGGCGATCGCATCACCGTTGCCCCCAAGGCCTATGCCGCGCTGGAAGGAGCCGATGCGCTCGTAATCGCGACGGAATGGCGCGAATTCCAAAGCCCGGACCATGCGCGGATGGCCCAACTCATGCGCGGCAACGTTGTCTTCGATGGCCGCAATCTCTACGCGCCCCGCACCATGTCCGAGCATGGATTTCGTTACTTCAGCATCGGCAGACCAAACGTATGACGTGTATATAGCCGCAGGCATTCCCGTTTGCGCCCGGTTTGTCTCGTAACCCGTCTCCGTGCTGGGCGTGTTTTACGACGGGCGCGGGGATAATCGCCGATGACCCTTCTCATGCGCCATTTGTTCGATTCTTTGATCGATGATCTTGGCAAGCGGATCGTTTTCGATCCGGGCTTTGTCGGGGCTGTCGTCGCATGCGTCAAGGCGCCCGAGAAGCCGTGAGTTGAAAAACGTTTTTGTTTTGGGTACATTATGCCCCCGTCGTGAATAGCGTGCGCGCGCACGCTGCTTGTACCCTCATCGCAGGATTGCATTCGCATGAGCGATTTTCCTGCCGTCGCGTTGCAGGATGTCGCGGGGGGCGGTGTGGCGATGTTTCCGCCATATGTTTCCCTAACAGGAAGGAGAGAGCCATGTTGTTGTTTGTGATGGCCATAAGCGTGTTGGGGCTGTTTCTAGCCGCGTACCTGGCGCACTGGGTCCTCGGGAAGGAAACGGGAACCGGCCCCATGCGGATGGTGTCGGACGCGATACGGGAGGGCGCGGAAGCTTTTCTGAGTCGTCAAAACAAGACCATTGCGCTGCTTTCGATCGTGCTGGCCGTCGGGATATTCCTGGTGTACAGCGTGGTTGCGAAGCAGTGGGAAACGGCGATTTATACGACGGTCGGCTTTTTGACGGGCGCGTTTTGCTCGGGTCTTGCGGGGTATATCGGCATGTTCGTGTCCATTCGCGCGAACATCCGGACGGCCCAGGCGGCGCGTTCTTCGCTGAACAGCGCGTTGCAAATCGCCTTGCGGGGCGGGGCGGTCTCGGGCTTGATGGTCGTGGCGATGAGCCTGTTGGGCGTGGGCGGCTTCTTTGGCATCCTGGCGTCGATCAAGGGGTATTCGTCGGTGTGGTTCACCTTTGACCCGAGCGCGTTTGCGTCGCCGGAAGCGACGGCGGTGATGCGGCATCTTCCGTTCCTTATCGTGGGGTATGGGTTTGGCGCGTCGTTTGTTGCCTTGTTTGCGCAGTTGGGCGGCGGCATTTACACCAAGGCGGCGGATGTCGGCGCGGATTTGGTCGGAAAGGTGGAGACGGGGATTCCGGAAGACGATCCGCGCAATCCGGCGGTCATCGCCGATCTGGTGGGCGACAACGTAGGCGATTGCGCGGGCCGCGGGGCGGATTTGTTCGAGTCGACGGCGGCGGAAAACATCGGGGCGATGATTTTGGGGCTGGCTCTTTGGCCGGTGTTTGGTTTTGCGGGGTTGATGTTCCCGTTGATCGCCCGCGCGTTTGGGTTGATCGCCTCGATATTCGGGATCATGTCGGTGAAGTGCAAGGAGACGGACGATCCGATGCGTGCCTTGAACCGCGGGTATTACATCACGGCGGCGCTGGCCATGCTTGGGTTCGCCGTGAGCGTTTTCTGGCTGTTGCGCGACGCGCAAGGGAAGGTGTATTGGGATTTTCTGTGGTGCGGCTTTATCGGCGTGGCCAATTCGATGGCTTTCCTGTACATCACGCAGTATTACACCGAGTATAAGTATGGTCCGGTGAAGGAAATCGCGCGCGCTTCGCTGACGGGCCCGGCCACCAACATCATTTCCGGCATGGCGGTGGCGCTGGAATGCACGGCGCTGCCGGTGCTGTCCATTTCGCTGTCCATTTTCTTCTCGTATCATCTGGGCGCCCATGCGTTGCCGAATGTGGAAGGGGCTGGCTTGTACGGGACCGCCGTGGCGACGATGGGCATGCTTTCCACGTGCGCGTATATCCTCGCGATGGACACCTTCGGCCCCATCACCGACAACGCGGGCGGCATCATCGAGATGAGCGATCAGCCCAAGGAAGTTCGGGACATCACGGATCGGCTCGATGCAGTCGGCAACACGACCAAGGCGCTCACCAAGGGGTACGCGATTGGTTCGGCGGCGTTGGCGGCGTTCCTGCTGTTCTCGGCCTACTTGGATGAAGTCGGCAACCTGAAGATTGTCCAAGCGATTGCCAAGCTGGGCGAGAATCCCCTCGCGGAGGCCGTCGAGGCGGCCCGTCACAAGGCGTGGGTCAGTGCGCATATCGTCGACCTTGCCAAGCCGGAAGTGTTCATCGGCGGTCTTATCGGCGCGATGATGGTGTTCTTGTTCTCCGCGCTGGCTATCCGCGCCGTATCGAAGGCGGCTCAGTCGGTCATCACCGAAGTGCGCCGGCAGTTCAAGGAGCGTCCGGGCATCATGGCGGGCACGGAAAAGCCGGATTATGCGCGTTGCGTGGACATTGTGACGGTGGGGGCGTTGAAGGCCATGGTGTTGCCGGGCGCGGTGGTGGTGCTGACGCCTATCATCGTCGGGCTGTTGTTCCGTCCGTTGGGCATCGGTCCGGAGGTCGTAGGTGGGTTGTTGATGGTCGGCACGATCGCCGGCATCTTGATGGCCACCATGTTGAACAACGGCGGCGGCGCGTGGGACAACGCCAAGAAGTATGTTGAAATGGGCGTACACGGCGGCAAGGGGTCCGAAGCGCATAAGGCGGCGGTGGTGGGCGACACCGTGGGCGATCCGTTCAAGGACACGGCGGGCCCGTCGATTCACGTGTTGATCAAGTTGCTTGCGACGATCACGCTGGTGCTTATCCCGTTGTTCATCTAGTCCGGTTTTTTTGCGGCGCCTTGCGGGGCGCGGCGGCGAGAAAAGCGAATGGTCTGCACTTCTCACAGCGCGTTGCGGCGCGCTGTGAGAAGTTTTTTTATTGCGCGGCAGGGCGCCGGTCCCCTTGACATTCGATGCCTTTGCGCCTAGGCTGAAGGGGAGAAGCGGAAGGCGGGGCGCGGCAGGCGGAAACGAGACGGCGCGGGGTTGTCGCGTGCGGGGCGTTGGCATTACGGGAGGACGTAGCCGTGCAAGATTCCGTACGTGAGCGCATTGAGGATTTTTTGAGGCAACGGCGCATTGTCGCGGTGGGGGTGAGCCGCAAGCCGCTGGGTTTCAGCCGGGGGATTGTGCGCGAGTTGCTCCGGCGCGGTTACGACGTGGCGTTGGTCAACCCGCAGACCTCCGAGATCGAGGGGCGTCCTTGTCATGCGCGCGTGCAGGAAGTGTCGCCGCCGCCCGATGCGGCGCTGGTGATGACGGCGCCGCAAGCGACCGCGCAAATCATTCATGACTGCGCGGAGGCGGGCATCAAGCGGCTCTGGCTGATCGGCACGGCGGCGACGGATGAGGCGCGGGCCATTTGCAAGGCGCATGGAATCGCGCCCATTGCGGATCAGTGTCCGTATATGTTTTTGCCGGATACGGGGTGGCTGCACCGGTTTCATCGCCGGGTGAGCCGGCTTGTCGGGAAGTATCCGAAGTAAGGCGAGGCTTGGGGCGAGAACAGGCCTGCCGTCGTGAAAAGCGTTCTCGACAGGAACCGCTTGTTTTCTAGTGTCCTGACCGATTAATTCCTTCGCAAAGTCTGGCGATTTTCCTGAAGATTTCATCCGCACTCGCAGTCCAAATGAAGGGCTTCGGGTTCCGGTTATGAGCGTGTAGATAATCCTC
>Ga0116159_1001326_pt1 | contig 26634 bp, 27 predicted proteins | sample AD_JPNAS1_MetaG_FD_89878 | JGI IMG/M metagenome (GOLD analysis project Ga0116159, IMG submission 89878) | Active sludge microbial communities of municipal wastewater-treating anaerobic digesters from Japan - AD_JPNAS1_MetaG | ecosystem: Engineered > Bioreactor > Anaerobic > Digestate | place...
AGTTGTGGGAGCGAACGATGTGATCAACCCTGCAGCCAACACTGCGGAGGGCACGCCTATCTACGGTATGCCCATCCTCAACGTGCATGAGGCAAAACACGTGGTCATATTCAACTACGATACGAAGCCGGGTTACGCCGGGGTCGACAACCCGCTGTACGAGCCGAGCGACAAGGTCACTCTGATTCTGGGCGACGCAGCCAAGACAGTGCGGGAGTTCATGAAGGAAGTCGGGTTGTAGCGCAGGACTGGGCAGAGCTGCGCGACATGGCTTGACATGGTATGATGCGCCCTTCTCCCGGGGTTTTTGGACCAAGTCCAACTCGGGCGAAGGGCGCTTCATTGCTTTTTGCGGCGGCCGAGCAAGGCGATTCGAATTCCTTGAAAGGTTTTTGCTCCGTCTGTAGAATCTCCAATAGAGTGGAACGGAGTCATTTCGCGGGAGGTCGGATCAGTAGAAGTGTTGGAGCAAGTAAGATGCCTAATTCTCGATCTGGACGGTACAGTGTACTTGGGCGACCAGTTGATACCGGGAGCGCTACGCCTGCGCCAGGCGGCACAGGACTTAGGAATCGACGTGTTCTTCCTCACCAACAACTCCTCGCGCTCGCGGAGCTACTACGCTGCCAAGCTTACGCGGATGGGCTGGCCGGTGACGCCGGATGGGGTGCTCAGCTCATCCCAGGCCACAGCCACCACTCTCAAAAGCCGAGGTTACCAGCGGCTTTACGTCGTCGGCACCGAGAGCCTCACCGATGAGTTGACAGCTTATGGCCTCGTCGTGTGCGGCGAAGAGGAGGAACAGGTAGACTGCGTGGTCGTGGGGTTCGACACTTCGCTTGTCTACGGCAAACTGCGGGCGGCCGGAAGGCATCTGCAGAGGGGCACGCCCATGATATCGACCAATCCGGATCTGGTCTGTCCTTTGGAAGGCGGTGAGTTCATCCCGGACTGTGCTGCGATAAGCGCCTGCCTGATGACGGCGTACGGCGTCGCCACTGAGTACATCGGCAAGCCCGAGCGCGGAATGCTGGACCTGGTGGAGGCGAATACGCCATACCGAGGCAAGCAGATTGCCATGGTTGGCGACAGGCTCTACACCGACGTCCGTTTCGGCGCCAGGTGGGGCCTTTTGTCGGTGCTGACGCTATCCGGAGAGACAAGCCTTTCGGACTTGGGCCCAAGCGACCATCCCGACCTGATCGTAGAGGATGTGGGGCAGTTGGCCGAGATGATCAGTCATGCGCGCTCGTAGGACCATAGTTCCTTCTTGCTGGTAGATACACCGAGCGCCCCGGAGGCCATGATCGATTCGATCTCGGCGACCGTTTCGACCAGGCCTCCGGCGATGAAAGGCGGGATCCTGTCCATGGGCAGCCGATGCGCCATGCTGGGCACCACCAAAGCAGGAAGAATCTCCACTGCATCAGGGCGCGATGATGCGATTATCTCGAGGCCGGTCTTCAGTGATTCGGAATCCAGCATGAACAGGCGCTGAATGGCCATGAGGCCTTCGTTCTTGGCCGCCCGGATCAGAGTGCTTCTGGTGGTCAGTATTCCGCGGACGCCTATCTCAGTTGCCAACCACTTGATGCCTGCAGGATCCTTTCCGATCCCCTGCACCAGGTCGAGGTGGCAGAACACCTGCATTCCCAGGCACTCGCAGCGCGCACATACGTCGCGCAGGTCGTAGAGAGTGCCGGTAAGGAAGAACACTAGCTTGGCTCGGTAGTGATGGGCGACATCCACGTCTTCCACGCGTTTCAGAGCGGGTATCGCCGGGTGCTTCTTGAGGCGCTGCCACATGTGCTCGCGATCCTGTTCGCTTAGGCCGGGCGTCCAATCCATGGTCATTCGCTCCTTCCTGACTTGGAGGTGCGTACAGTGCGTAAGCTACAACCAATGATACTCGCCGCGTCCGTGATCATTGCGGCTGCTGTGGGCGCCGTCGCCCACGCCGCCCCTAACACTTCCTGTGGACTGCGATATGGAGGCGACGCTTGGGCCACTGTATATAATTCGCCAGACTCCGCGCCGGCCCTTTCTGTCGAATACGGAGGGCTCCAGTTGCTGCTGGCCGGTGCAGTCGAGCCGCTCGGGCCCTTCGGAGAGTCGGGCGCACTAGGACGGCTCGAGTTGTTCGCCGGAGTGGGCCTGCCCCAGTGGGGGCCCGGCCGTACTGGATCGTTGATTATGTCGGGGCGGACGACGCCCCTTCCGCACGCCGGCTACCGCCTGGTCGTGGGTAAGGCAGATTACGTCCGCCTCGTTGGCGTGATGGAGTCGGAACAACGCCGGCGGCTGCTCGGGCACCGGCTCGAGTACACTCCGACCTCGTGGCTGCGGCTAGGAGTGAGCGAGACTGCTGTGGTGTCGGGAGAGGCCTCCGCTCTGCTCTACTGGCCTTTTCCCGGGCTTCCGCTGTATGCGCTGCAAAGGGCTGTTAGCCAGCGTGATATTGCGCAGGACAGTCTCATTAACGTCAACTTCGGGGCCGACTTCGTGGCGACGCTGCCCGAAAAGGGACGACGACCGGAGCTGGAAGCATACGGAGAGCTGCTGATCGACGATGCACAGGGAACGATATCCGACCGGGATTCGGTTCCGGACTTCCTGGGCGGGCTGGTCGGAGTGCGTGTTCCGCGATTTACCTCCGATCCTCGCTTCTCGGCGTACCTTGAGTATGTTGCGATCTCCAGCTATGTATACTCTCACAGAAATCCCGACAACAACTACGTGTATCGCGGAACGATGATCGGACACAGCCTAGGGCCCGACGCCGACATGTTGGCGGCTGTGACGGAATTCCGTCCGGATTCCAAGACAGCCGTGTCGCTCTCGGGCGCCGTCGTTCGCCACGGTGAAAGCGAGATCGGCCATCCGTGGTCGCCCGCCGAGGGCCGCGACCGGGAGTTCCCGAGCGGCGTCGTCGAGAAGACGATTAAGGCATCGCTGGAAGTGGAGAGAACGCTGCGCGAGCCCGTCCTTATCGCTGGGCGACTGGAGCTTGGTACGACGCTCAACAAGGGGCACGTCCAGGGCAGCACGTGCACGTACTGGCGCGCCGGGGCGGCCCTCGGCGTCAGGCTTTAGCGGCGAACGGCGCATCGCGAGAGTCAGAATGCGAACCGCAGCCCTGACCTGAGCTTGCCGTAATTGCGCGGCGGGATGAGCCATTCGAACTCGGCGAACCATGCGCCGAATTCGCCGCCGCCGATCAGGTGGAGCGCGGTTGAGCTGGAGGTGAACTCGCGGGTGACGCCCACTCCTCCATAGAGGCCGGTCAGGAACGCGAACTGCTTTGGATAGACTAGGAGCATCGACGCGCCCGCAGACTTGGCCCCGCGCCCGATATCGAGATTAACCGCAAGACGCAGGTGCTCGGAGAGGCCTGCTCCCACACCTGCGCTGAAGCCGTCTGCGATGATGAACGACACCTGCGCACGGTCCAGGTGGGGCCATGCGTTGTCCAGCGCCGACACCTGCGCGGGTAGCATTGCCATTGCGACAGCGCTGAGAAGAATCGGTATGATGAGTGTGATAGTCTTCTTCATTGAGTACACTCCTTATAAGCGTGTGGCGCGCCAGGCACTACGTACATACACTTTGCGCGGAGGACCAGCTATTGAGAGACGCAAATGGACTCAGAGCCGATAGACACCCCGGACCCTTGGCCGCCCTGTGGTGGCTCCTTGCACTGGCGTACCCGTTTCTTGTGGTGGTGGCCGCAAGTCGCCCCGAATTCGGCGCCCAGTTCACCCAGATGTTGATCGAGCGGTTGCTGCCGGGCCTTGCGGGCCGGCAGGTTCACGTGCTGGTAGTGGTAGTACGCAAGTCCGGGCACTTCCTTGGCTACTCTCTATTCGCCACGATTCTTGCAAATGCCTTTCTGAATCTATCTCGTCCTCCGCGAAGCCGCAAAAGCATATTCATCGTATGCCTGGCCGCGGCCATCACGGCCGTGGGAGTCGCGGCCATGGACGAGTACATTCAGCTGAGCGTGGCATTCAGGTCCGGGTCGCGGCAAGACGTACTGGTGGACTCGCTTGGAGTGCTGACAGCCTTGGTCGTGTGGATCAGGCGCATCCGGTAGGAGTGTGGGCGTGCAGAATGCGGGGAACGAATGTCGATTATGGCACGTATGAGCTATACTAGAAGAGGCTGTCTGCGAAGCTGCGCGGGCGGCCTGAAGGATGGTGGAGGATTGATGCTGATGACTCTTCGGAAGACCAGGTTCTTCGTGCTAACCGTACTGGCGGGATCTTTGGCCCTTCTCACGGCGTGTTCAGGTTCGGCCCTGGCCGCGCATCTCATTGTGACTCTGAGCGACGGCTCCCAGGTTACGTACAACGTCCCGATTGATGAGTCCCAAGTCGAGTCCGTGGTCCTGGGCTCGTCGCGGCAGTCAGTCACCGACGCCGAAGTGGCTATTGCAGCGGTAAACGGCCAACCCATTACCAGGCAGGACTTCTACATAGCATTATCGGAGGCGGCGGGGAGGCCCGTTCTGGATCGCCTCATAGCCGAGATGCTGCTTGCGCAGGCGGCGACCCAAGCCGGCGTTTCCGTGTCGGAGGAAGAGGTGGAGCTTGAGTTTGAGGCTGTCCGTCAGCAGATAGGCCCGGAGTTTGAAGCTCTCCTGGCGCAGTACGGGATGACTCCCGACGATCTCAGGGAAAATCTCGAGATCGGCCTGCTGGTTTTCAAAATATCCACGAGCGACGTAGTCGTGACAGACGAACAGATCGCCACCTACTATAGCGAGCATATGGCTGAGTTTGAGAGCCCTGAGATGGTCAAAGCGAGTCACATATTAGTCGACACTGAGGCAGAAGCGCAGGCTGCTCTGGATAGAATCCGAGCGGGCGCGGATTTCGGCGAGGTGGCGGCGGCCGTATCTATGGATCCCATGACGGCCCTGAATGGGGGAGACCTCGGGTTTTTCGCCGCAGGCGAGATGGTGAAGGAGTTCGAGGATGCGGCCTTCGCGCTACATGCGGGCCAGATCAGCGGGATAATCAAGACCGACTATGGCTACCATATTATCCAGGTCACTGACAGGGTTGAGCCTCGCCGCGCATCTCTAGAGGAGGTCAGCGGCAGGATCGAGCGAGCACTCAGGAGTGCCCACGCCGCGAAACCGGCGGATCTCATCGCTCAGCTCAAGTCGGCAAGCCTGATCACTGTGTTCGATCCCAGATTCCGGGATCTGGGCACTGTACCACTACCTTAGGAGCTCGGGTCTCATGCTGCGAACGATTCTATTCGACCTCGACGGCACCTTGGTGCAGTTCGAATTTGATGATTTCGTAGGGGCTTACCTGGGGGCCATCAGCAGCAAAGTTGCGCAATTGGTCGACACCAGGGTGTTTGTGGCTCAGCTGCTTGCGTCCACCGAGGAGATGGTCAAGTCGCTGGATCCCGCGAGGACCAATCGCGACGTGTTCACAGACCACTTCTTTCCGGGTCTGGGGCGTACCGCAGATGAGCTGACGCCGACCATTGACGCGTTCTACGACGAGGACTTTCCGCGCCTCCGCGAAGCACTTGGCGTGGAACCGCACCCTCTAGCGCGACCCATGCTCGAAGGCCTGATCGACCGCGGCTACGAAGTGGTGATTGCCACCAACCCGGTCTTTCCGGCCAATGCCATACAGGAGCGGATGAGATGGGGCGGACTGGATGGTCTTCCTTACCGGCACGTGACGTCCTATGAGACTTCGCATTTCTGCAAGCCCAATACTGAGTACTATGCGGAGATCCTGGATGTAGTGGGCAGATCGCCTCAGGAATGCATGATGGTCGGCAACGACATGTGTGAGGACCTGGTGGCAGGGGAACTTGGCATCACCACCTACCTGGTCGAGGATTACATGCTCGACCGAGGTCCGTACCGAGGAACCCCGGATCACCGGGGCTGCTTCGAGGACCTGACGCGGTTTCTGGGATCTCTGGCGCCCGCCGGCGCCTGAACGCAGTCACATTGACAAGCATTGCATCGCCCGGCAATTGCCCCCGGCGGCTACTCCGATCCGGCCGAAGCGCCGCCGGAGTCCGCCGGGCCGGCTGGGTTGGCCGGATTCGCAAGGTGGATTATGCCCGCTACCTGCGACACATCGAGCACGAACGCTATTCCGGTTCCTGGCTTCTCGAGCTGGCCGGCCTTTACTATCGCCTGCAGTACTGATTGCGTACGCTCGCGAGGGATGAGGGTGAGGACCACCTCTTTTTCCGGTTCAATCAGTATTCCGAAGAAGCTCTTTCGCTCGTGCACTCCGGTGCCCCGCCCATAGAGCACAGTGCCGCCCTCGGCCCCTGCGTTGCGCGCGGCCTCCACTATCTCGTCTGCCCATCCCTTGTTTATGATCGTTACGATGAGATCGAACTCTCGGCCGGCGGTCGGTGTTCCGTTTGACAAATCGAACTCCCCCCATCAGAAGTATCCGTATCGCTGGGCGCGGCGATGTCTTTCCTTGTTCTAAACGCGAAACTCAGCCCTTCCACTGCAAGTGTCGAGGCCAGCGCAATGAGGCACACAAGCCCGAAACCCGAACCGATAGTCGGCCCGCCCGGCTGCTCGGCTGCGATGCCCAGGCCGAGCGACATGAGGAAGGTGACTGTGAGCGGGCCGGTCGCCACTGCGCCCGAGTCGAATGAGATCGCGGCGAACGCCGGATCGATCCAGCGCAGAAGCGTGAGGGCGACGATGTAGCCTGGAATTATGATGTACGTGAGCGGACGACCGCGTGCCACGAAGTAGTAGCCCAGCGACACCAACGAGGCCACCCCGGTAGCCATTGTGGAAAGGAGCAGGCGCTCGCGAATGCGTCCTGCCGAGGCCTTTTCCACCTCGCCGCTGAGTACGCGGGCAGATGGTTCGGCCAGCACCACGAGTAGGCCGAGCACAAACCCCACGGGCAATACCATGGCCGGGGTGTCCAGCCTGCCGAGCTCAGAGCCCAGCGCCCGACCGAGCGGCACAAAGGCGATGTTGACGCCCTGAAGGAACAGCGATAGGCCCACGAAGGTCCACACAAGCCCGGTGGCCACACGACGCACGAACGTACGCGGCAGCTTGAGGAAGAAGACCTGAAAGACGGTGAACAGCGCGCCCAGTGGTATCAAGGTGCGCGCCACCTCGGCCATTACCTGCCCGAACCCGTGAAACGCCGCAATGCGATCCATCACATGAACACCCCCCACACCATCAGCACGAGTATCGGGCCGAGCGTCGCCAGGCCGACTAGGCCGAATTCATCGGCCAGGGTCTGTTTCCGCTGGAGCACAGACGCTGTGCCCAGCCCAAGGGCGATGATGCACGGTACGGCCATCGGGCCTGTCGAGACACTGCCTGAGTCGAGGAAGAGCGGCACTAACTCGGGGTGCGTGAACGACGAGAGCACTATCACTGCAATATAGGCGCCGGCGAACAGCCACTTGATAGGGATGTTGAGGAGTATCCTGAGTATTGCAATTGTGACCAAGAGCCCCATTCCGCCCGACAGCAGGATCGCCAGGACCCGGGGGTTGATGCCCGAGTCAGGAAACGAGCCCACCTGCGCCACCAAGACGTGCACTGACGGATCGGCGATGGTGACGCTGAAACTGAAGATGAAAGCGGTAGCCACCAGTAGCGCGGTCGACCCGTGCCTCGGCAGGTAGGCGCCGATCATCTCACCCATCGGCAGCAGGGCTATGCGTGTGCCTCTGAGGAACAGGAACAGACCTGCAGTCGTGAACACGGCGCCGATGAGGAGCTGTGCCAGCGTCGCCCATGACAGGCCCAGGAAGACCGTACTCAGGACCGCGACGGCGACGGTGAGCGGCGCTACTGCATTGACTACTTCTGCAACGGCTGCGCGAAATTGGCGAGACACTGAGCACTCTCCTTTCTGACTGTATCTTCGCTTCGCGTCGTGAGAGTCCTCCACCGCATGTACGACGAAATCCCCTGCGGTTTGTGAAGGTGAAATCCGCTGTTGCAACTATTAGGTAATATGAAGGCACCCATACTATCTTGAATGGAGAGGCTGAAGTTGGGCTGTAATGATGCCGGCAATCGTGGGAATTCAGTACAGGCGCAGGTGATGTTGTCTCACTCAGTATTGCCGAAAGGCAGGCCCGGGAAGCTCTGGGCGGTCATAAAGCTCTCAAGCGGGCCAAAGCAACAGGGCGCCGTGGAACGGTTGCCGCTCAATGTAGGAGTGGTTCTCGACCGAAGCGGTTCCATGGGCGGGCGTCCTCTCGACTATGTCAAGCAGGCCGCCAAGTTCCTGGTGGAACAGGTCGGCGCGAACGATGTTCTGTCTCTGACGGTTTTCGATGACCAGGTTGACGTGGTCTTCCCATCGCAGCGCGTGACTAACAAAGACGTGCTCAAGCAGGCCGTTGATTCGATCTACGCAGGCGGATCTACGAATCTTTCAGGCGGGCTGCTACATGGGTACGGGGAGGCTATGACGGAGTGCCGGCCTGAGCAGGTCAACCGAGTGCTCTTGCTCACCGACGGAATGGCCAACGCCGGAATAGTCGATCCCGACATGCTGGAGGGCAAGGTCAGTGCGATGATGCGCAAGGGAGTGTCGCTTTCAACTGTGGGCGTGGGCCTGCACTTCAACGAGGACCTGCTGATCAGGCTGGCCGAAGCGGGAAACGGGTCCTACTACTATGTTCGGGAGCCCGATGAGATTCCCAGCGTGTTCGCTTCCGAGCTTCAGGGCCTGGTCTCCGTGGTCGCACAGAACATCGGTCTGGAAGTGCACGGCCTGTCGGGATGCCGAGCTACGGCTGTCCTTGGCTACAGGCCGGCATTTGACGACACCGGCATGTCGCTAACACTGCCCGATATGTTCCACGATGAGCAGAAGCTGCTTGCCGTCGAGGTCGATTATCCGGCGCTGGCTGCAGGCGAGCACGAGGTGCTCAGGATACGACTGTCATACGCGGATGCAGCGCATGATCTGGGCGCCGTGTCGCTGGAAGTCACTGCGAAGATGTCCGCCGGCTCCGCGGGCGATCAACCCGAAGGGCCTGACTTCGAGGTACTTAAGATCGTAGAGCTCGCCAGGACTGCCATTGTGAAGGACCAGAGCGTCGAGGCCATCGACCGCGGCGACCTCGAATCGGGGCGTCGGGCGTTGGAGGAGCGTTTGACGGCCCTCCGGGAACTGCAGGAAACCCACGGGCAGGGCGACGCCGACATCGAGGAGGAGATAAGTAACCTGGAGCGCATGTCCGTACAGGATCCAGGTCGGTTCTCCGCATGTTTCGATGCGGGAAGCCGAAAAGATCTCAGGTACCAGAGCTACCAGACGCGGCGCAATCGCCCGACGAATCGCCCGACGAGTCGTCCGACGAGTCGTCCGACGAGTAGCCCGACGAGTAGCCCGACGAATCGCTCTGAGAAGTAGCGCGCACGCGCTACTCCGCGGTGAACAGGCCGGCGATGGCGTTCTGAAGCTGGCTGAGGCTATCGATCAGGATCAGCTCGAAACCGTGCTTTTGCGCTGCCGCGTTGAAGTAGTCGTCCGTATTCGCGCCGCGGGCGGCGATGAAGTAATGGACCCCGTTCACGCCGGCGTCGAGAAGGCGCCGGGTGACGGGGTCGAGTTCGTGTTGGCCTCCGAGGTACACTCCGATGACGGCAAGGCCCGAGGCGCGCATCTTGCCAATTATGTCCTCTATTCGGCGCTGTTCAGTTCGCGCAGTCAGCCAGGCGGCCTTCATCCCGTCCTCGTCGGCGCGGAAGACGATTATCACTGTGCCGCTTGACTTGATATCGCAGCAGATGGCTGTGGGCGCCGCGCTGCTCTTGATGCCCAACGCGTCAACTGCCTGCCGCACGAGGGCCATGTCGGCGCTTTGGCCGGCAGTGGTGATGAAGACCGGAGGCCTCAGCGCCGGGGCCGGCCTGGTGTACGCACGCGCCGGCGCTGACCCAATGACTGCAATGAGCATTACGGCGAGGGCTGGGCGAAACCTGCATCGATGCATGTCGTTCCGTACCTCCTGGCCATGTAGTTGGTGTGTGGTTCATGTCTTCTACAGGCGGCCGGATGATCCCTTCAGGATGTGGCGTCGGTGGGCTTGACCTCAATTAGGTAACTGCGAGGTTGCTGGGCGGGATCCGAGTTGGGTTCGGCGAAGAACTCGGCTGTAACAGCTATGGCAACGATGAATGAACCGACCGCGAGGATCCAGCCTCCGATCACCCTTAGCAGGGAAAACGTCGTTTGGCTGCAAGTAGACCCCACCAGAGCATCCCCCAATCAAGTTGGCCGTGCTGAGGATCGACATGTACCTCATACGCGGGCTTGCCGGGGAATGTGTCGGTCTGAACATCACAAGGCCGGCCACAGGACTACATCGCGTCTGGGCTGTCGGCCTGTGTGATGCGGTCGGGGGGTCTAGGACTGCGGCGGATGACGCCCAGTGTCATGAGGGCGCCGCCCAGAGCGAGGTTGAGATAATATGTGACGACGCGCCACACGGTCACGAACAGCCCAAGCACCGCCCGGGGAACAATCGTGCTGAAAAGCGCGGCGAAACCCAGTTCAGCGGCGCCGCTGGACCCCGGCGTTGGGGCGTAGGCGGCCGCAAGGTAGAAGATGATGGTCACTCCCATCGCGTGGATATAGGGAGTCTCGAGCCCGAGCCCTGTGAGAACTACCGCCGGGACAAGTGCCGTGGCGACCCAGGCAGCGTAGCTCAGGACCAGTACGGAGGCCAGCACTGGCTTGCGGTTGCTGATGAATTCCTGCAGAGCCTCGCGGAAACCTCTCAGTTCGTGGTCGATGCGCTCGAGGACGACCTCCAGCGTTTCGGGCCTAAACAGGCGGAGAGTAAACCGGTTGCGTACTGCAGGCACCACTAGCACGCTGATCTTCTCTGGCTTGACAATCAGGTAGAGCGAGAACAGGAAGATCGCCACGTACAGGGCCACACCGACAGCCAGCGCCACGTTCATGCCCATCGGCAGGCTCCACTCGGTGCGCGAGAACAGAAGCGCGGCAGATGCCGCGAACCCCAGGCTGACTCGGGCGAAAGCGTTCATGATTGCCTTTACAGCGATCACCGCAGTGGACTGCCCTGCCGTCAACCCCTTATTGGTCAGGAGATATGCCTGAAGCGGTTCGCCTCCTGTGTCGAATGGCGTAACATTGGACACGAAAGCGCCCAGCACCGAGATGCGCATTCCCTCGATGATGCCCAGATCGCCGCCGAGCGACCGAGCGAGCGCCCTCATCCTCAGCGAATCGAGCAACCATGTGAGCACGACGAGGCAAAGCGCCGTGCCGAACATCACGGGGTCGATGCGCGCCAGATCGCGCCATGCGTGGCGGCCTCCGCTTATCTTCACTAGCGTGAACAGCCCGAGTAGGCTGAAGCCTATAGCCACGAATGCACCGCGTTTCAGTTGTGCCGGGCGCCTCGCGCCGTCGGCTTGAGTCATTGGGGAGGCACCTCCCAACTGCAGCTGCAAAAATACAGCTCATTATAACATACGTTGTGGATGGCATCGCAGTTGCCGGTTATGTACCAGCTCCATCAGACATTTCCTGGATGCCGCATTAAGCTGCTCTACACGTGTTTACCGGATGATCCTTGTTCCTCGGCGACCCTCGACGGCATCGACGGCATGCTCAAGCGAGGCGATTATTGCGGCCTCGCCGCCTTGGCTTACGAACCTTCGGCAGGCCTCCACCTTGGGCCCCATGCTGCCTGCCTTGAAGTGACCTTCCCGCTGGTACTGGGTGATCTCAGCCAGGGTAACGGTGTCCAGGTCGCGTTGGTCGGCCATCCTGTAGTTCAGCGCCACCTGGCCAACGTCCGTGAGAATCATGAGGATGTCCGCCCTGACGTCGCGAGCGAGGCATTCTCCGCCGAGATCCTTGTCTATTACGGCCTCGATTCCTTCATAGTGCCCGTTGCGTTCAATGACGGGTATTCCCCCGCCTCCATTGGCAATCACAATCGCCCCCGAACGAACCAGGGAGATTATGGCATCACGCTCGACTATCCGTATGGGGTCGGGAGAGGGGACAACCTTTCGCCAACCGCGCCCGGCGTCCTCAATCCATCTCTCGTTGGCTGACTGCATGCGCTGACGCGCGTAGTCTTCCGTGTAGAACGGGCCGACAGGCTTGGTGGGATTATGGAACGCAGGGTCATGAGGGCTCACGACCATCTGCGTCACTACTGTGACGGCTGGCCGTTCGATCGACCTTCGGGCCAGCATCTTGCCGAGTGACTGCTGAAGCATGTAGCCTATCTGCCCCTGGGATTGAGCTCCGCATACGTCCAGGGGCATGGGGGGCGTCTGTTCGCGCGCGGCCTCTTGCTGAATGAGGATCGCTCCAACCTGTGGCCCGTTGCCGTGGGTGATCACAATTCGGCAGCCGCGGGAGATGAGTTCAGCGATCTGATCCGCAGTAGACTCGACGTTGCGAAGTTGCTCCTGTACGGTGCCTCTTTGCCCGGGTTGATGGATTGCATTGCCGCCCAGGGCTATCACGATTGTTCTGTCCGCTGTCAACGATCAACACTCCTGTCACGATTGTCTTGCTTGCGTTCGTATACTGCCTCACCCATTACTAGCGTCGCCCTTACTTGGAGCGTTTCGGCGTCGAGCAAGACGATGTCGGCATCCATCTCCGGTTCGATTCGGCCCTTTCGACCGGACAGACCGATGAGTCGGGCGGGAGTGGATGAGGCCATGCTGATAGCGGCGTACAGCGGGATGCCTGCGAACTCAACCATATTTCGTACCGCTGCGTCCGCCGTCAACGTGCTGCCGGCCAGGACGCCTGTGTCGAGCCGAGCCGCGCCGCTCGTAACGATCACGTGCTGTCCGCCCAGCTCATAGTGGCCGTCGGGCAAGCCCGCGGCACGCATAGCGTCTGTCATCAGAACCGTGCCGCCCAGGCCCTTTGCCCGTGCCACGAGCTTGACCGCAGCGGGGTGTACGTGGATTCCATCGGCAATGACTTCGCACGTGAGTTCGCTATGCACGAGAGCCGCTCCTACAACTCCGGGCTGCCTGTGATGCAGCCCGCGCATGCCGTTATAGGTATGGGTCACATGGCGCAACCCTGCCTCGATTGCACTCTGGATGTCATCGTACGACGCCCCGGAGTGGCCAACCGACGCCAGCACTCCTTGGGCCGCCAGTTCTCTCACGATGTCGACGGCGCCCGGCATCTCGGGCGCGATGGTCATGACACGGACATGTCCGCCGCCTGCCTCGAGTATTCGCTTGAGGATTGCGGGGTCGGGACTGGCTATTCCCTCCTCAGGCTGGGCGCCCTTGAACTCGGGGTTTAGGAACGGCCCCTCAACGTTGATGCCCAGAATCTGGGCTCCGGCTTGCGTTCGGCCATGCCGACTGCAGGCATTGTGCGGTTGGGCGTCAACCCTCGCAGCCTGTGCGGCGGCGCGCGTTGCGGCCAACATCTGCTCGATAGGTGATGACATCACTGTGGGAAGGAAACCTGTTACTCCGTGGGATGAGACGAATTCGGCCATGCGCGCCAGGGCCGAAGGGGTTGCGTCCATGGTATCGGACCCCGCTGCGCCGTGAATGTGTATGTCGATGAACCCCGGCGCCACGAATGCGCCGCGCGCGTCCATTATGCTGTCAGGGCTTCGCATCAGCATATCGCGTGTGGGTCCTGTTCCAACTATCCTGGATCCGCGTACCAGCACTCCTGTGTCGGCAGACATGCCGGACGTGGATATGACGGTTCCGCCTGCTATGAGAAGTGTTGAATCCAAAGGGCTCTCTCCTCCTGCCTAGACGAATGGGACGTACGTTTCGCGCCAGAGAGTAAAATTCCCCACGAATCGCCGAAAACCTTCCTCAGCGTATCAGCCGGAGTAGAGCGCTGAATAGCCGCGATAGGCCGGAGATCGCCAGGCTGACCACTAGCATTGAGGCGAAAGGAGCGATCACATGCTCCGTCATGATATCGCCGGGGAGATGCCCGAACCAGGAAAACGCGTTGGGAAAGCGGACAAGTGCGAGCCCGATCAAGAGCATCATGCCGCCGATCTGAAACAGAGCTGAGCCGATCCGCTGTGCCATGGTTTCCACCTCCGATAGAAGCGCGGCCAGGGCCGTGCCCCCGCGGCTCTGCGCACACGGTAGCCCGGGCCCGGGCCGCAATGGGCCTGTCGCTGAATCTAGTAATGAAGTGATATGATTGCTAATTGATCATATAGAGAATGCCTATTGTCCCCGGACCGCAGTGACTGCCTACCACTGAGCCGGCAGGGGTCTCGAGTATCTCCTTCATGTGGGGCATGATCTGGCGTACGCGCGCGGCCATGTACACTGCATCTTCGTGCACTCCGGTGTGTGTAAGGAAGACTCGGTCGTCCATCACCACACCTCTTTTCACGTCGTCCTCAAAACGGTCTATCATCCAGTCGAGCGACTTCCTGCCAGAGCCCCTGACTTTGCCTGCGACTATCATGCCTCCGTCTACTACGGATATGATTGGCCTGATCTTCAGCACCGACGACAGGAGCGCCTGAACTCCCGTGCACCTTCCTCCCATGTGCATGTAGTCGAGGCGGTCCATCTTGAATGATGCTCGGACTCTCGGACGGGCCTCCTCAAGCAGCCTGAGTATCTCGTCCATCTGCCGACCTTGCGAGACAAGGTCGCATGCGTACAGGACCAGGTGGGCGATTCCCGTTGAGAGGTTCGCTGAATCGAACACGTGGACCTGTCCTTCAGGGAAGGCGCCCGCCGCCAGCATGGCGTTCTGCACCGAAGCCGAGAACTTGCTGGAGATACCTATGTAGAGTGCCTCACGGTCATCTGCAACGGCTTCCTCGAACACGGACCGGAAGACCTCCGGGCTGGGGCTTGAGGTCTTGGGCAATTGCTTGTTCTGTTCCACCAGTCCAAACAGGCGCCTTGTGTCGATATCCACGCCATCCCTGTACGTGTCCTGGCCAAATACCACTGCGAGCGGCACAACCGTAACCCCGTAGCGGGCGACAAGTTCCCGGCCAAGGTCAGCAGTGGAGTCAGTTATGATTGATATACCTGACATATCGTCATCCCCCCAGTTGTCGATACGGTGTAGTTGTGTTCGACCGTACCGATTCTACCATGCCTGCGTAAACCAGGCCAACACTGGTGTGAGTGATGATATACTGGACACATGGCGTACATGGAGTGATCGGAGGGGTAGTAGCAGTGTTCATAATGGATGCTCATTGCGACACGCTCTTGGACATCGCCGCCGGACGGCGCCGTCTGGCGGAGCGCGACAAGGGCGGACACATCGATCTGCCGCGAATGGTGGAAGGCGGGGTGTCTTCTCAGGTATTCGCGATCTACGTTGAGCCGGAGTATCTGCCGGGCGCCGGGGCCAGGCAGGCTCTGCGGCTTGTGGATGTGTTCTGCCGCGAAATCGAGGAGAGCGGCGATTCGATCATGTTTGCCGCCCGGGCGGGCGATGTGGGCCGCGCGCGCGATGAAGGCAAGATCGCCGCGTTTCTCAGCATCGAGGGAGGCGAGGCCCTGGACGGGTCGATCGAGCTCCTGAGGGTCTTCTACAGGCTGGGAGTAAGGCTCATGACGCTCACGTGGAGTCGCAGAAATGAGCTTGGAGACGGTGCATACGAGGAGGGCACGCACGGTGGGCTCACCCGGTTCGGAGTAGACGTAGTCCGCGAGATGGACAGGCTAGGCATGGTAGTGGATGTCTCTCACCTATCGGAGGCAACATTCTGGCACGTCATGGAGGTATCGACCAAGCCCCTGATAGCCTCGCACTCCAATGCCAGGGCCCTATGTGGGCACTCGCGCAACCTCAGCGACGAGCAGGCCAAGGCAATAGCCGATAGGGGCGGTGTAATAGGCGTCACCTTCGTCGGCCCGTTCCTGGGGGACGGCAGGCAGTCGGTGCAGGGCGTGGTGGACCATATCGATCATTTCGCCGGCGTGATCGGAACCGATCATATCGCTATCGGTTCAGACTTCGACGGAGTATCTGATAGCGCTCTACCTGAAGGGCTGCCCGATGTGTCGCACATGCCGCGCCTCATAGACGAGCTGGCCCGAAGGGGCTACTCGGATGCGGCCATACAGAGCATTATGGGCGAGAATCTTCTGCGCGTAGTCGAGGGTGTAATAGGATAGGACTGGCATGCTCCAGCCGGCCCCGGCGCGGCCGAATCACTTGGGCTCGGGCGCGACTCCCTCGCGGCCCTGGCCGGCTGCGAAGCCGATCCGCTTGACGCTCTCGGTGAGATAGACAGGGTCGATTTCGAACCCGATGAATGGGACTCCCAGCAGGGCACAGGCCACTCCCGTGTTTCCGAGGCCCGAGAAGGGGTCCACCACGAGGTTGCATCTATCCAGCCCGTGGAGTTTGATGCACATCTCTGGCAGCTTTGGCGGGAAGGTGGCTGGATGAGGGCGCTCATCGGTGGCGCGCTGAATGGTCTGGTAAGGAATGAACCAAGTGTTGCCGCGGCAACGCAGGTCAGAGAGGTTGTTGCGCGTGGCGGCCCATCGGCCGATGTTGGTCTTGTCCTGATAGGGCACTCCGATGGCCTTTCTGTCCAGGGGCACATTTCCGGTCAAGGTGAAGTGGAAGATGTACTCATGGCAGTCGTTGAGGAATCGGCCGCTGTTGATGGGCTTGTAGTGGCCGACAGCAATATCGCCTTCAAGGCCCGGGTAGTTGCCTACGTCCGCTTGGGAGATGGCGATCGACTTGATCCAGTGTATGGTGTTCTGGAGCTCGAAAATGCCCCTCAATGCGCTTGCGACCTCGAAAGGAACCCAGGGATCGGTGGGCTTAGAGCCAATGTTGAGGAATAATGACCCGGTCGGCGCAAGTACACGCGCCACGCAAGAGGCCCATTTGACCGTCCATTCTAGGTATTCGCGGCGGGATATCCGATCATCGTAGCTTCGGTATTCGATTCCCAGGTTGTACGGAGGCGACGTGACTACCACGTCGACTGACCCGGGCGCTACCCAATTGGCCATGCCTTCGATGCAGTCGCAGTTGTGCAGGGTCAATGTTCCCGAGCCAGAGGCCAGCTCTACTATGGCTGGATTTTTGTGTCGACTCACGTAAACCGCACCTTTCTTGTTTGGAGGGAGAATCCGGGCATGCACAGCATCGATACTTCTGCTTCGGGATCCTGCCCCGACTGGCGTCACCGGACCGCGCTGCTTGTCGGCAATCAAGGGCTTGATCGCCTCGCACAGGCCAGAGTGGTCGTAGTTGGCCTGGGAGGCGTTGGATCTTACTGCGCCGAGGCATTGGCCCGGGCGGGCGTAGGCTCGCTTGTGCTGGTCGACGGCGACTCAGTATCTCGTACCAACATAAACAGGCAACTACTCGCGCTCGTGGACACGGTCGGGTTGCCCAAGGCCGAGGTAATGGCCGACAGGATCAGGCGCATCAACCCCGAGTGCGACGTTGCCCCGATGGTCATGTGGGTCGACCGCGGCAACGTGGATCAGCTGCTCGCGCCGGGACCCCATCCCGTGCAATACGTGGCCGACGCCATCGACACGATTCCCGCCAAGCTCGATCTGATAGAAGCATGCCTGAGGTCGGGAGTCGGCGCGGTATCGTCAATGGGAGCAGGCAACAGGCTCGACCCCACCAGGTTCAGGGTAGCCGATATCTCGCAGACTCACACCTGCCCCATGGCCCGCGCGGTAAGGCAGGGACTACGCAGTCGCGGAATACGGAGCGGGTTGACAGTGGTGTTCTCGGACGAACCTCCTGTGGCCCGGCGGCCCGGCCCCGTGGGCAGCATATCCATGGTTCCTGGAGCGGCCGGCCTGGCGATGGCCGGCGCGATCATCCGTCATCTTGCCTTCGCGTCGCCAGAGAGCTGAGCATCAGCCGATCCTGGCCTACTGGCTACTCAATTGCCATTCAGCCTGCTGGACCATGCCAGTAGATGGGTCAACCAGCTTCTCGTCCATCCAGTAGAGTAGCATCCCATCGGTGGATCTGTATATCCAGGCACGCTTGTACTTGGCGCCCCACTCGAATATGGCGACGACAGGGACCCCTTCGGGGGTTGCGCCAACAAAGCCTACCTCGCTACTGCTGCCTAGCACCGGGTCGTACCGGTCCAGCCGCTCGCCGCTGCGCAGCCTGGCGAGGTTGGCACGCGGAACCCAAAAACCGCCGGCCAGCAGCCCGGTGCCTGAATAGACAGTAATTGCTTGATCCTCCTCGGCGCTGCTGAACACCCGCTTTACCCTGGCCGCGGACCAGTTGCGCCCGACCGAGATCATCTCCACCTCAAGCATAGCCGGGATCGGGAGATTGCGTCCGCCTGCCGGAGTCCATGTTTTGATACTTCCTTGGTAGGTCAACTTGGCGCCTTGCTGCACCCATGATGGCGTCACTCCTCCTTCCCAGGGGAGCGTCATGTTGCGCATTGACACGAATTCGGCGACCGACAAGTGCGCAAGACGACGATCTGCGAGTTCCAACCATTGAGCTTGATACAGCAGTAGGCCCGTGGACGTATCGAAGATCCACGTGAGGTAGCGCTTGGGGCTCGCTTGTGAGGAATCAAGACGCAAAGCCGAATAAGCCTTCCCGCCGACTTCGAAGTGGACAGATTCCGCTGACAGGCCGGGGGACGACCGTTTCGCTATGTCGCGCAACGCAGCCGGGTTCACCCAGAACTCGCCGATGCCGGCAAATCCGCTGGATGAGCTGTCATCCCACGGAATCATCAGATCGCCAATGAAGACCGTGGAGTATGTAGCAGAGAATCGCGGCGCCAGCGCGATAACGTCGGTCCGGACTACAGCAGGGGCAGACGCACTCACTTGGTCTACTCTGATCACGGGGGGCTTGGGGGCATCTTTTGCGACTGCAAACGGGTTCTCTATAGTGGCCGAGGAGGTGCGATAGTACACTCTCAACCCTTCGCGAACCCACGACGGCGCCTGCAGGCCCCGGGCTTCCGGTATTAGGTCGACTGCCGAACCGGTTTCAGCTGCGCGGTCCAGCAAGCTCGGCCCGCGAGAGCCGACGAGTGCGCGGGAATCGATCGTGTTTGGTACGAACGCCATGGCAGGCGCCATGCTGATCAGACACAACAATAAAGCTACACAGCAAGCTGGTACGAGTCGAGATCGAAGCACAGTGATGTCCCCCCATTTAAGAGGCAGCTTGTGATGCTGACCCACATGACTATTCCTCAGAGACTCAGTCTTCTCCTGCTGTTTCAAGGGCATGCACGATATGGCGTCCAGTAAGGTCTTGGGGGAACATTGGACGACCACCGGAGTCACAATCATTGCAGGCCGGAGTGTGCTATAGTGTAGACTGGACAGCCCGGCGGCTGCCGTTTTCATGACATGTATCAAGGAGGTTGCCCGATGAAGGTTCGAAGAATCGCTGCGTTGCTGCTGCTGGTTGCGGTGGCCACAGTAACCGGGTGTGGGTGTGGGCCCGTTATTTTCACGGGCGCGATAGACGGCTACATATGGAAGCATGCAGATGCTAGATCTGCTCAAGCCGACGACGGGCCGGGATTCGGCGTGATGGCAGAGGCGCCGAAGGGATCGCTGGCCCCTCTGAGCGGCGCCCTGATTGAAGTGAGCGGCCCAGGCGGCATAGTATTTGCGCATTCGGACTCCAATGGATACTTCAGAATCAATAGGCTCACCCCTGGATATCATGAGATCACTATCACGCATGAGAAATACCTCAATGATGTATGTGAGGCTTCCTGCTATGTTGAGGCCAGTTCCACTACGCACCTTGGCGGAGCCGTGCTCGGATCGCTCCACATACTGGCCATAGGCATCAATGACTATGATGATCCCGGCATTAGTGACCTATCGTATGCCGTTGCGGACGCGGAACTGATCGTTACGCGGTTGGGTGTCGAAAACCGTCTGGCGAAGCAGTATACCCTGCTGACTGCGCCGTGGCAGGCTACGAAGGACTCGATACAGAATGCGATCCGAGACATCGGCGACAATATCACGAATGGCGACACGTTCATCATGTTTTACTCAGGGCATGGGGCGCAGAATGATGCAAAGACAACTGAGTACATCATACCAAGCGACGCGAGTCGCTATGCCAGCACCATGATATCTGATCAGGAACTTAACAGCTGGATCAACCAGTACATGCCCCAATACGCTAGGAAGATATTCATCTTTGATTCGTGCCATTCAGGCGGCATGTACAAGAGCCTCGCGGCCCTACCGACGGGGTTCACGTGGTCCACGGGCTTTGAGGTAATGGCCAGAAACATCGCTGGGCACTACAAAATCGTGATGACCGCGTGCGACAAGAAGGAACTGTCGTATGAGACCGGCGGTCACCCCACGTACGGCCACGGGGTGTTCACGTGGGCCCTGACCGAGGGCATGAGGTACCCGTACCCGGCTGACGGTTACCTGGACAGTCGGCAAAGGGATCGTGCGATAAACACTGACGAAGCGTACTCCTACGCATCGTATTGGACAACCTACTACGAGTCGACTCAGCATCCGCAGATCTACAAGGGCGAAAGCAACTCCGAATGGTGCTATCTGTTCACCTACTAGCACGGCAATAGAGCGTGACTTGCGGTTGGGGCAGGGCCGGACGACGAGACGCGATCCGGCCCTGCCCTTTGCTTGCTCCGGGCGGCGCGGATTCCGCGCACGCGAAGCTGATCCTCGGCTATGGCCGCTAATTGCTTCGACTTCCAGACGATGATGACGAGCTCCTGCGCTGGGCTATCAGGTAATACTGGTATGTAGTGACGGCTACGAGGGCAGTCACTACGCTGGGAAGGTCTGCGGCCAGGCTGAATGACACTGAGTGGCCTACCACATCTCCTCCGAGGCGCCCGGTCATCTGCCCTTGCTCCACCTGGAGGTCTACATCGAAGCCAATTACGGGTCCACCGCACCTTCCGGTGATGCGGTCAGTTCCACGCAGTGTTATGTCCACTCCGTCTATGATGCCGCCCATGCGTCCACAGATGCTGTTACCTGAGGAGTCGGCGAACTGCGCTTCTATGGATCTGCCGATGATCGCGCCGCCCACCCGCCCGGAGATGCGCCCGGGAGGGGGCTGGATATCGAGGCTTAGGTCACCTCCGATAACGGCGCCGCCTACTCGGCCCGAAACGCTGGTAGGCGTGGTTATGCACGACACGCTATACCCAGCGATCATCCCGCCCACTCTGCCGTAGATCGTCGATGACATGCAGCAACACCTCCGTTCGACTGGCTACTCGTATCGCAGCGCCTGCACAGGGTCCATCCGGGCTGCCTGCAGCGCAGGGTATGTGCCGAATACGAGCCCTACTGCCGTGGAGAAGGACACAGCAGCTACTACTGAACTCAGATCTACTGATACTGGCCAGCCGGCGATACGGGCTATGCCCGCTCCGCCCAGCCATCCGAGGAGCATGCCGGCGGTTCCGCCCAGCATACTCAGAACCAGGGCCTCCGACAGGAACTGCAGCAGAATGTCTCGATTGCAGGCTCCGAGCGATTTCCTGACTCCTATCTCTCGGGTACGCTCCGCAACCGAGGTGAGTAGTGTGTTCATGATCCCTATGCCGCCCACTACTAGGCTTATGCCGGCGATAGTGCCCAGAAGCAGAGTCATTGTGGCCGTCACTTGTTTTATCGCGTCGATCAAGCTCGCCTGGGACGCCACGCTGAATGCGTCGGCCGTTCCGGTAGCGGAAGCCAGAAACCGCTCAACCTGCGCAACCGCCACATCTGCCGCCTGCGCAGATGAGGCCTGGCAGAAATAGGTGCCAACGCGCTTAATGGGCGACATTCTGTACAGCAGGGTGGTTACCGGGATGAAAGCCTGCGTATCGACATTAGCCCAGAAGAGTGCCGCTTTGGACTCAGTCACGCCCACTACGGTGAAGATGGCTCGATGATCCCCCGACACCAAAGCCACTTGCCGTCCTACCGGGTCTTCCTGGCCGAACAGGTCGGAAGCCACCTCTGAACCGAGCACAATAGAGTGGGCGGCTGCGTCGACCTCCGACTGAACGAGGCCGCGGCCCAGCGCAATTCGGGTGCTTACGATCCTTGTGTACGCAGGCGTGATGCCAGTTATCACGGCCGAGGCGCTGGAACCTCCCGCGATGATGCGCCCCTCCACTTGCGCAACTGGAGAGACGGCGGATACTGCCGGCGCCGCAGCTTGTATCTGGTCCGCCAGCGACATGGTCAGTAGATGTTGGTAACTCCGCCCTTTGGCGCCGGGTTTCAGATTGGGGGTCACCATGATCATGTTGGAGCCAAGCGCAGATATGTCAGACGTGATCTGTTTCTGCGCGCTGGAACCCGCAGAAATCATAGTTATCACCGACGCTACGCCTATTACGATTCCCAGAACTGACAGTGCTGTGCGGAGCTTGTTGGCCCAGAGGTTCCTCAGGGCCACCCCGATGGTTTCAGCTATCCCCATCGAACCTGGGCCCCCCTTCAACCGCTCGATCCACACGCAGCCCTTCGATGCGCTCAACTGAGCCATCGCGCAAGTGTACTATCCGGCCGGCGCGTTCGGCCACCGATCGGTCGTGCGTAACCAGCATTATTGTACACCCCTCAGCGTTCAGCTTGTCGAGGATCGCCAGTATTTCGCTGCCGGTCCTCGAGTCGAGATTGCCGGTGGGCTCATCGGCCAGGATAAGCGACGGGCTGTTTACCAGGGCTCTTGCGATGGCCACTCGCTGCTTCTGCCCGCCCGATATCTCAGCCGGACGGTGGTGCATCCGATCGGACAAGCCTACTCGCGCGAGGGCCTCCGTGGCGATTCGTCGCCTTTCCTTGCCGCCCACACCCGCATAAATCAAAGGTATCTCGACGTTGCCCAGCACGGTTTCGCGAGGCAGTAAGTTGAACTGCTGAAACACGAAGCCTATTCGTCTGTTGCGCACGTGCGCGAGTTCGGTATCGTCAAGCTCCGACACATCCTCGCCCTGAAGGCTGTACTTCCCTGAACTCGGGCGGTCGAGGCAGCCGATTATGTGCATCAGTGTTGACTTGCCGGATCCCGACGGACCCATGATAGAAACGTAGTCGCCGTCTTCGATACTGAACGACACGTCGTCAAGGGCGCGCACTTCCACTGAACCCATGGAGTACACTTTGGTGATACTCTCGAGCTTGATCACTGCGATGCTCCTCCGTGCTGCTCATCAGTATGCCTTATCCTGAACTGCATGTCGCGGTTCTGCCCGGTCAATCGACGCAGACGCTCCTGGGCCGCTACGGCATCCTCCACGATCTCATCGCCCGGCAGAAGGCCCGACAGCACATGAGTGTAGGCGCCGTCTGACAGCCCCAGTTCCACAGCGACCAGCTGTGGCGTTCCGCCCTCGACTCTGATCGCCGATGGCTGCCCATCCATGTCGATCCAGGAGCGCACAGGAATCCTGACCACGTTGGGGATGTTCCGTGAGAGGATCTTCACGTTCGTCGTAAGCCCCGGTTTCAGCAGCTCATGTGACCCGTCTATGGATACCCTAATGGGGATGACGACAGTGCCGACACGGGGCACGGCGGCGACGCCTATCGACTCCACCTTGGCGGGCAGCTCAACATCGGGGAGAGCGTCGAACGACACAATTGCCGCCATTCCCGGCTCCACTCTTGCCAGGTCGATCTCGTCGATCTCTGCACTGGCGGAGTATGAGGACGTGTCCATTATTGTGACGACCGGCTGGCCGGCGCTCACGTAACCACCTTCCTGGACAGCGACTGACGAGACGATGCCGCCAAGTGGCGCCGTCAGCTTCGTGCTCTCACTCTGAGTTGAGAAGTCGAAAGCGGAAGCGCGTTGCACTTCACACAGCGCGGTTCCGCGGGAGACGCGGACGCCTTCTTCCACATACACCCTCGTAACCTTTCCAGGCGCATCGGATGCCATAATCTGCATACGATGTGGCGTCAGGCTTCCGGTACAGGATACGTACTCATGGACGTCTCCCTGGTCCACAGATATGGTCGCCAGCCCGGCCGTGGCGGCGGGCAGGCGAGCTTCTATAAGCGACTTGTTCTTGCCCTTGGTAGCGCTCCATATGACCAGAGCCAGCACAGCTACGGCCACAAGTGCCCAGGCCGCGCGCTTGCGGCGGTTCCTGCCAGTATTCGACAATCGCTACACCTCCCAGACTCGCTAGTCCATTATACCAGTAGCGCCCGATACAGGGGCATCACCCAATCGGGCGATCTTGCGCGGTCGCCGCCCGCACGACCGCCGCCGCCGGGCCGGGGGTGCCACTTGCTCACGTGAGCCGCCCATGTTATCATGTTCAGTAGAAAAAGCGCATAACGTGGCCTTCGGGGCAGGGTGCAATTCCCGACCGGTGGTGAAACCCCGCGCACAGCACAGCGTGCGGGGGAAGTCCACGAACCGCAGCGATGCGGCCGATCTGGTGAGATTCCAGAACCGACGGTACAGTCCGGATACGAGAAGGTTAGGCGCTGCGTCGCAGTGCTTCGACTATTAGCTCCCAGGCCGCGGTCTGGGGGCTTTTCGATTTACTTGAGCGTGAGGAGGTCTTCCCATGAAACGAAACAGCAAAACGCAGCTAAGGCATTTGGCCACGATGGCTGTCCTGACAGCCACCTCCATCGTATTATTCCTGGTTTTTCGCACGCCGATCTTTCCCGCGGTTCCATTTCTCGTGTACGAGGCAGCGGACGTAGGGCTTATGGTCGCAGGATTTGCGCTCGGGCCATGGGCCGGACTGGTCTGCACCGCGGTAGTCTGCGTGCTGCAGGATCCTCTTCACCCGGAGGGCGGATGGTTCGGCGCAGTGATGCATTTCATATCCTCGGGCGCCCTAGTCGGAGTGTCGTCCATGATCTACAGCAGGTTCAAGTCTAGAGAAGGCGCCTATTGGGCTTTGTTAGCAGGCACAGTTGCCATGGTAGGGGTCATGATTCCTGCAAACCTTATTCTGACGCCGCGGTTCTACCATATTCCCACCAGCGCTGTGGTCGGCCTTCTGGGATGGATAGTGGCGTTCAATGCGGTGAAGGCGGGCATTAACGCAGCCATCACTGCAGCCATATACAAGCCTCTGTCTAGGCTGATCAAGGGGACCTCCCCAAACAGTGCAGCCTTGCCGTGGCACGCGCGCTAGGGCAATCGTCGCAAGGCGTCACTGGCGAACTGGAGCGTAGCCGCCACACCGTACTTCAGCGCCGACTCGTCTATGTCGAAACTGGGGCTGTGGTGGGGCGCTCCAGCTCCTACACTATCGCAGGCTATCCCGAGCAGCGCCAACACCCCCGGGTATTTCGCGAGGTAGCAGCCCATGGTCTCCGACGCCATCCAGGGCTCGCATGTGGCCAGACGTTCGGGGCCGAGTGCCGTCTGAACTGACCCGGCCGCCAGCGCTGATAACGCGCCGTCGTTGATGACCGCCGGATGAGGCCCGCTTATCGTCACGCTGGCCTCGCATCGGTGTGCCGCAGCAGTGTGCGTCACGATTCGCTCTACTGACTCCACTATCCGCTCTCCCAGGTTCGAGTCGAAGAACCTTGCTGTACCGGCGAACGAGGCGCTGTCTGGAATCACGTTTCCTGCCTGGCCCGCCCTGATCATCCCGATGGTCACAACGCCGACCGCTGTCGGCTTTACTTCCCTTGCGGGTATCGAACACAAATCGGTCACCGCCTGCGCGGCACAGAGAAGGGGGTCGATGGTCTGATCGGGACGGGAACCGTGCCCTCCGCTTCCTCTCAATGTGACACTGAATGCAGTCATCCCCGACATGCGCGGGCCCGGTTCTACCGATATCGCGCCCGACGGCAACTCCGAGTAGACATGAATACCCCATACTGCTTTGGGATTTTGGGCCTCGAGAGCCAGCATCATGGGAGCGATTCCGCCTGTAGTCTCCTCGGCCTGCTCAAAGCAGAGCAGAACATCGCCTTGGAGTTCGTCCTGGGTTTCCGCGAGACCCCGGGCTACGCCCAGCAGCATTGCGGTATGCGCGTCGTGCCCGCATAGGTGGGCGCAGGCGGGCACGCTTGAGATGACTGTTTTGGGGCCGGCAAGATTGCGGACAGATTCCTGTATGGGAAGGGCGTCCATGTCCGCGCGGAGCATCACGGTATTACCTGTCGAGCCACAGCCCCGAAGCTTGGCAATAATTCCGCATTCACCCACAACTTCGTATGGGATGCCCATAGATTCCAACTCCGCGACTACCCGAGACGACGTGCGCCTTTCCTCTCCGCTTGGTTCAGGATGCCTGTGAAACTCCCTTCGGAGGTCGATTACGTACTGTTCGTGCCGCTCGGCGAGCAACCTCGCGTTCATGTCTCTACCCCGATTTCTCTGTACTCGATCTTGTGGGCCTGCCCCGTTTTCCACGCGCCGGCCTGAATAGACTCGCAGTTTGACATCGAGCTCGGAAATCCTCCAGCGCCCCAGGTTCAGAAATCCTGCATGGCGCCCCTTGTCTTGTCCCCTTCTCTTGTCCCCTTCTCTTGTCCACCTGTCTTGTCCCCCCTTGCGCGTTTCGCCGCACTTGCGTATACTAAGGGTGTGGTCGCAAGGCCTTGCGAGCGGATGTAGCCCAGTGGTAGGGCAACGGCTTCCCAAGCCGTGAGTCGCGGGTTCGAATCCC
>Ga0116159_1001346_pt1 | contig 26458 bp, 31 predicted proteins | sample AD_JPNAS1_MetaG_FD_89878 | JGI IMG/M metagenome (GOLD analysis project Ga0116159, IMG submission 89878) | Active sludge microbial communities of municipal wastewater-treating anaerobic digesters from Japan - AD_JPNAS1_MetaG | ecosystem: Engineered > Bioreactor > Anaerobic > Digestate | place...
GGGGTTCCGCGCCCAAACCGGCGGAATTTGTCCAATCCGTTAGTGCTGCGTATTCCAAGGGTTGATGGCAGTCAGAGGTTCTACGCCTGATCCCTCGGAATTTCCCGCTTCAGCCCGCCAGCTTCTTGAGGCGCTCGGCAAGGCGTCCAAACGCTTCTTCCATGTACTCTAATGCTTTGGGTTCTGCGCCCCCTGCACGCAGAGAGTGTTTGAAGATAGCTAGATCAGAAACCCATTGCTGATGCAGCTTGTCCAATTCTTTGACTTGCGGCTGAAATACTTGCAGTTTGCCGCTTCCAAGAAACGCCTGATAGCCACGCTCAAGTGTTGCCGCTGTCGTCAGCAATTGAGCCCCCATTTGCTTTTGCTGTTCGGGCAGCTGGGACATGCCGTCATAGGGCCGCGATGGCTTATTGCGTTCGGCCTCGGATGCCTCTTCCATGACAAGGGCGTAGCGGTAAAACCCTGAAAATTCGTCTGACAATGCCATGAACTGATCATCGGTTGTTCCGACCCAAATCTTGTGCAGATCGGGCACATACCCCATCATGCGATTGATGGTGGCGGGGGCATCGTTAACGCCCTCGGCAGCCAGCCGCTGCATGTGCTGATCGATCTTCGCGGCCAGCCGCCGGAATTCATTCATGCTCATGGTTTGCTGGACTCGGTTACGCTTCCCAGGGATTAATGACCGTAACGTTAGCGGCTTCATAGGCAGCCGTATCGCGCGACGCTACGATAAACCCCCGCGAGGCCGCGATTGCGGCAATGTATCCGTCTGGTGTTGGAAATCCTCGTCCGGCGACTTTGGCCGTCACGGCTAACTCGGCGTAGTGCCGTGCTGCATCGATGTCGAATGGAAGCACCCGATCCCTGAACAGTCCCATTAGACCGTCAAGGGTTTGTGCCAACATATCCTTGCGCTTGCCAGCTGGGAGCGCCCTGATACCAAACAGCAACTCGGCCAACGTCACGCTGGACAGATAAAGCGTTTCGGCTGCTTGATCGTTCAACCAAGCCCGCACAGCCGAGTCCGGCTCGGGTTTCATCGCCTCGGAAACGACGTTGGTATCGAGAACGATCATTCAAACCTCAGCGGCTCGGCCGGCGTCTTGTCTCTCGCTTGCTGGAAGACCTCGAAATCCTCGTTTGTCAGGCCGACCTTGCGACCCAGTGCTGTGAGTGCTTCACCCAGGCGAACGCGCGACCCCGGCTTAACCGCTATCGCCAGAATCTCACGCACCTCGGCCTCGGTGCTGCGCCCATGTAGAGCGGCCTGCACTCGCAAAGCGCGATGCACATCGTCGGGCAGATTGCGTACTGTCAGCATTGCCATAGCATCACCTCGTAAAAATGCATTCTATGCATTCATTATGCTGCTATGAATGCATTTTTGCAAGTAACATCAGCATGTCGTAAAACAAGTGTTTTGCGACATGCAGGTGACACCAGCAGAAATACCCTGTCAAAGCCTCTAAAAATGTACGGAAAACATTGTCGCTATGCCCTAGCATACGGAAACCTCATTTTTATGGTTATCCGGCTATGTTGATTGGCTATATGCGCGTTTCGTCTGACTCGGATCGACAGAGCACTGACCTGCAACGCGATGCGCTGCTGGCGGCGGGCATCGATACCCGCCACTTGTTCGAGGATCATGCCTCCGGCGCCAAAGATGATCGACCTGGCTTGGCCAAGGCACTGGAATTTGTGTGCCCAGGCGACGTGCTCGTGGTATGGAAGCTGGATCGACTTGGCCGTTCGCTGTCGCATCTGCTCTCAATCGTGACCGCGTTGAAGGACAAGCAGGTCGCCTTTCGGTCGCTGACTGAAGGCATGGACACCACCACGGCATCGGGCGAACTGCTGCTTCATGTGTTTGGTGCACTTGCTCAGTACGAACGGGCTTTGATCCAGGAGCGAGTTATTGCCGGTCTGGCTGCTGCTAAGCGGCGTGGTCGAATCGGTGGCCGACCAGCTGCCATCGTCGGCGAGAAACGTGACGCCATCATTGCCGCGCTGGATGCAGGCATGTCGAAGGCCGCCGTGTGCCGTAATTTTGGTGTCAAACGTACCACGCTGATTGAAACATTAGCCCGTGTCGGATGGCCGGGTGCGCACGACACCAAGACCAGAACGTAATGACATATGCGCGGTGACAGCAACGAGCGACTGACCATTCTCTCGGACGCAGAGAAGACGGCTCTCTATGGCATTCCCAGTTTCAATGATTTTCAGCGTATTGAATTTTTTGCCATGACCGATGCGGAGCGCTCCTTGGCTTTGCAGCGCAGGGGCATCTTGAAACAGGTTTATTGCTTGCTGCAAATTGGCTACTTCAAGGCCAAGCAGGCATTTTTTCAGTTCTCCCTGGATGACGTGCCGCCAGAGGATGTCGCCTTCCTGATTCAGCGGTATTTCCCTGGGAAAACGCTCGTTGTAAAGCAATTGAGTACCAGAGAATATTACGCGCAACGCCAAGAAATTGGCGCCTTGTTCGAATATCGCTTGTGGACTGACAATGATCTGCCGGTGTTGCGCGATAAGGCGAAACTGCTGGCTCGAACGGATGTAACCCCTGCCTTTTTGCTGGCCGAATTGATGGTCTTTTTGATCGGCCAGCACATCGTTCGACCAGGCTACTCCACGCTGCAAACCATCATCAGAGATGCACTCAGCGCGGAGCGTGATCGACTGGAGCAATTGGTCGAAGCGGCCATTACCGATGAGGCACGCGAGACATTGGAGCTACTGCTGGCCAACGAGAGCACCTTGTCGGAATTGGCCGCCCTCAAACAAGATGCCAAGAGTTTTCGCTACCGCCAGATGGGCATAGAGCGCCAAAAGCGCCTCACGCTGAAGCCCTTGTATGCGATTGCTAAAAAACTGCTCCCCGGTCTCGCTCTTTCCCAGTGCAACATCGCGTACTACGCCAGTCTGGCCAATTTCTACACCGTCTACGACTTACGCCGATTCAAGCCTGCTAAAACCAACCTGTACCTACTGTGCTACGCATGGCAACGCTACCGCCAGCTCACCGACAATGTGGTGGAAGCCTTTGGTTACCAAACCCGCCAGTTGGAAGATGAAACCAAGGCGGCGGCCGTCCAGCAGGCCACCAAACTACACGTTGAGCGCCAACAAGCCACGCCACGGGTGGGCGAGCTGCTCTTGCTGTATGTGGATGACGCGCTGCCTGACGTCACGCCCTTCGGAGACATACGCCACAAAGCATTTCGGATCATGCCGGCAGATGCCCTACGTTCGACTGGCAAACTGCTGACAGAAAGACCTGTGAGCCAGATGGACTTGCGCTGGCAGGCCGTGGAAAAGCAAAGCGGGCTTTGTACCAAGAATCTGCGCCCCCTGGCCACTGCCTTGGAATTCGCCAGCAGCAGTGCCGGTGGCAAAGTCTGGCTCGCGGCGCTCAAATGGATGAAGGAAGTGTTTGACCGCCAGGAATCCCTTGCCAAACAGCCTCTCTCTGACGTGCCACCAGGCGCACTTCCCAAACGTCTACGCGACTCCCTGCAGATATTCGGTGAGGACGGCATGCCACTGAGCCTGCATGGCGAGCGGTACGAATTCATGGTGTACAGGCAACTGCGTAAACGCCTCGATGCGGGCGACATCTATCTGGACGACAGCGTGCAGCACAGAAGGTTTTCAGATGACCTGGTGTCCATGGCAGACAAATCCGAAGCCCTCAAAGCGCTCGACGTTCCATGGCTACGAAAGCCAGTTGATGAAACACTGGATGCCCTCTTTGTTGAGCTCGATGATCAGTGGCGCGCATTTGATGAGGAGCTGCGTGCGGGCAAGCTTAAACATCTGGACTTTGATGCTGACAAGAAAACACTCATCTGGCACCGGCCAAAGGCCGACAAGGACAAGCAGCTTCAAAAGGGCTTCTATGCCAAGCTCCAGGCCCGAGACATTGCCGATATCTTCCGATTTGTGAATGAGCGCAGCCACTTCCTGACAGCTTTGACCCCCTTGCAACCGCGCTACGCAAAAAAGATCGCCGACGAAGACAGCCTGATGGCGGTGATCATTGCTCAGGCCATGAACCACGGCAACTTCAAAATGGCCGAGACCTGTGACATCACGTACCACGTCCTGGAGGCCACGCATCAGCAGCATTTGCGCCCGGCAACACTGATCGAAGCGAACAACAAGATCAGTAACTTCATCGCCACGCTGCCGATCTTTCCGTATTACTCCATCGACATGGATGTGCTGTACGGCAGCGTTGACGGGCAGAAGTTTTCTGCCGCCACCCCAACGTCAAAGGCACGGCACTCACGCAAATATTTCGGCAAGGACCGCGGCGTGGTGGCCTACACGCTGCTGGCCAACCACGTGGCGTTGCAAACACAGATGCTGGGTGCCAACCAGCATGAGAGCTACTGGGTGTTTGACATCTGCTACAACAACACCTCTGACATTGTGCCAAACACCATCACCGGCGACATGCACAGCATCAACATGGCCAACTTTGCGATCCTGCACTGGTTTGGCATGAATTTGGCCCCGCGTTTCACCAACCTTCATGCGCAGTTGAAACACCTCTACGGAGGAGCTGGCGAGGAGGCATACGCCAACTTTCTCATTCAGCCTGTGGGCCAAATTGACCGTAACCTGATCACCTCCGAGAAGGCCAATATGGATCAGATTGCCGCCACGCTGGGGCTCAAGGAGATGAGCCAAAGCGTGTTGATGCGCAAGATATGCACCCTGTCGGACCACAATCGCACGCGCAAGGCCATATTCGAATTTGACAAACTGGTCCGTACCATTTACACGCTACGCTACTTGCGGGACCCCAAGTTGCAGCGTGACGTGCACCGCTCGGAAAACCGCATCGAGTCCTACCACCAGCTACGCTCCACCATCGCCCAGGTGAACGGCAAAAAGGAACTTACCGGGCGCACGGACTTGGATGTGGCTGTCAGCAACCACTGCGGCCGCCTGATCGCAAACGTCGTGATCGCTTACAACTCCATGCTGTTGTCGGAACTGCTTAGCCGGACTCTGACAGCGGGCAACGAGAAAGCGCTGGAGTTGCTCAGACGCATTTCGCCAGCGGCGTGGCAGCACCTGCATTTCCTCGGGCATTACGCATTCCGTGACAAGGGCAAGCCGATTGATTTGGAGGCCATTTTGGCTGGGATCGACTGGGAGTAGCAATTGCGTTTGGCGAAACTGGACAAATTCCGCCGGTTTGGGCGCGGAACCCCAAGTACCGTCTTGCAGTCCGGTACATTGAGCGAAGCGTCTGTGCGGCGGATCTGCAGTGCCTTGCAGCGCAAGGTCGGTAAAGACCCCGCACTTAGTACTGTCGAGAAGAATTACTTGCGCCAACAGATCAACAGTGTGCCAAAGGCCGACGGGCCAGCACATCACACAGTGGAGCAAATGGCTAGGTTGCTCGATGCCAATTACCTGCAGCGCTGGGCAAAGGTGGTGGCCACACCCGACTTCTCTATTGAGCTTTTTGCTCGCAGCGTGGCCTCACATGTTCTGGACATGGGGTTTTCACCACAATACATTCACGGCGTGCTTAAGAAAAAGGTTCGAGGTGATGCCCCAGTGAGTTTGGCCGACATGTGCGAGGAGTTGCATGGGGTGCAGGCGCTGTGTCCTATTCGCCCATTCAAAGTGCTACTTGCATTCCCCAGGCTGCCAAAGTTGGCTAACGGCATACCCGCAGACTGGCTGCGAGGCGAGGCAGTGAAAGGTTGGCTCGTCGAGAACGGGTTTGACATAACCAATGTGCGTGCACAAGCCGCAGTCGTTTTGACGGTTGACGCCCGCGACCCAGGTGCTGCGGCGCAGCAGGCACGGGAACTTTCTGACCGCTTTGCGGCCCGAACCCGCATTGCAACTGGAGAGCCCTTGGATCGTGTCGCACTGCTGTGGGTGCAGGGTGATGAGATGCCTGCACCACTGGTGGGAGAGTCCCGTGGCGTGAGGGTGAAGGAACTGGACAGGGAAGGGCGGATTTTCTCGGCCGTGCCCACCAGTGACAGTGTGGAGGCGGCGCTCGAATTACTGGCGCACCTGGACGAAAGCTCGCCTTCCGCAGCCATTGCAGGCGGATGGGGTGCAATTGAAGGCCTGCTTGCCGACCCAGGGGACCGCGCAACGGCAGCAGACAATCTGGCAGCTCTGGTTGCCTGCTCATTTCCGAGGCAAGAGTTAACTTCTTTGTCTTTCAAGGCCGCATCTGAATTCGAGCACATTGCAGCATTGTTGGGCAGTAAGCCCACGAACCGGGAGCGCTCACTTACCATCGCGCAACTCATTCAGGATGGAAAAATGCCGGCCTTGAAAGCGACGGCTGATCGTGCCGCAGTGGAGCGATTGCGCAAGCTCTTGGGCGACCCATCGGCAGAACTTCAGACGGTCAAGGACTCCATTGCCGATGCGTTTCACCGGCTATACCGGCAGCGAAATTTGATTCTTCATGGCGGTCGACTCAACAGCGTGGCGTTGAAGGCGAGCTTGAGAACGGTCTCAAAATTGGCCGGGGCAGGCATGGATCGCATCACGCATGGCCATTACGTTCAGTCGCTTCGTCCTCTGGAGTTGGTTGCACGAGCCAACTTGTCTATCGCCCTGATCACCAAAGACAAGGCATTGAACTGTGTGGATTTACTGGAGCACAAATGAAGCTATCTGAGGTTGCCCGTGCACGTCTCGTGCGAGATGGTGCCATCGACACTATGGCTACGCTGAACGAAGCCCTAACCGCAGCCATCGCCGGACTTGAAGCGCCGATCATCAGGACATGAAGATGGCTTTTGGACGCGCTATGGGTGAAATATCGGTGGAGTTTATGCATCCGGCGGTTAAGGCATTTCCCGAAATGGAGCCCGACGCTACCTGTGATCGCGGTGGCCAAGACGAGGGCAGTGGACAGTTGGCCAAGGTGAAACAACAGGACGTTATGTAAAGCGGTAGCGCACTTTTTGAAGTGTCGGCCACTGACTCCAATGGACTGGACGTAGTCATTCGGCTAGATCCCCCATTTTGGGGATAGTCAATCCAAGCGAGGTAACTGAGAATAGGTATTGGCGCAATGCAAGCCAATTATTAAAAGCGAGTGTTTTTTGCTATTTTTAATACAGCAAACTATTAAATCTCAATAATAGCTTATGTCACTTTGTACAACTGAAATCGCCAATTTATACCACAACACCCTGCGGGATAAATTAGTACTCATACCCTACCCACCATGAACACACAGAGCCTTCTCGCGGAAATCGATGCCCGTGAACTCACCTACGAGGCACCTCCCCTGTTTGCTTGGGAGATGGGCGTCGTATCAACAGACGAAGACGTTGCGAATCTCATGTATCGAGGTGGACGTTTCCCGCCACAAATGTCAACTCGACGTACGCCACCGGACGATTCCCGACCGGAGAAGACGTACTGGGACTATGTGAAGACGGAGATGCGAATATTCCTCTGCACGGACGACAAGAAGTACAAGTTGCTCTGGAAACAAATCGACGATATGCAGAAGAAATCTACAACTGCAATAGTCGGTGTCATCGCTGCCTTTCTTGGTTCATTGCTCGGCGCCCCAGCAACTATCTTGGCTGGGTTTGTTGCCCTCTGCCTCTATGCAGCGCTTAAGGTCGGCAAGGAAGCATATTGTGGCTACAGCAGTCCCCAATGAAGCTTAACCACTCGCTGAAGCGGAGCGCAATGGCATACCTCAGAATTAGAAAGTACGACCGCCCATGAACTCCAAATTCCCCGATCCAATCTCCGCCGAAGAACTGACAGTCACGGTTCGTGCTGTTCGAATAAATGGGAAGCAGATGACGCTTGCAGTTTTCCGACAACTACCTGTCGTAGAACTGTGCACCGAATCTGGAGATGCACTGACGCCAATTCGGCCTTGGGGTATCGTCCGCCAAGAAATCAAGGAAACGACCGTTTGGTTGCTACTTGAGTTCGCAGGGCAACTCTACAAGGCCCCAATCGACACCGAACGTCTGCATCAGTCTGAGATAGAGGCGGGTATCAGCCTTGCGAAGAGAAATTTAGAAGGCCCACATCCAATCCGCTCCATCGGTGAACCCAAGTTGAAGCGCTATGAGTGGCTGAACAAATTTGAGGACATACGAGTTGCTATTCATCGTGAAGCAATGAAGTACCCACAACTCTACATTACAGCGTAATGAAGCAGATGAGGAATACCCATCTCAAGTGAGCTGATGCCAAGATTCGCCTCTCAATCTTGGCATTCAGTTGCAGTAAACCGCAGCCTTCACGGGCTGCAGCTCGCTTGCGACGGGGAAGTACCTTCATTCTTTAGGCACATTGACCAGAGATGACGACCAATAAAATGAGCATTTCGGACCGCAACACAGCCATCGCAACGCTCATGCAGGCACTCGAAGCCTGCCGTAAATCGGGCGAAGTCATCACCGTGCAGAGCCCCTTCGAGGATGGGCCGACAAGACTGGTCGATGTCCCCGTCATCGCGATTGATGTCGCCGCGCAGAAGTTTCAAGTTAAGCGGGTTGGTGATGACATCGGAAAATGGTTCGCCATTCGCCACATCCAGAGCATAACGCTGTGCACGGGCGAGACCATAGCCAGCCCAGATGGAGTGGTGTACTGGAAAGATATCCAAAGTCGCCGTGGGCAGAAGGCTGAGTGGCGTGACGAATTGGCGAAGCCAAATCACATCCCAGACATCTCAAAGGCACCTTACGGCGTCAGGGCGCAGCTGACGGGCGACGGCACTCGAATTCCTGGACCACCCGGCTCGAAACGGGAGGTTGAGTTGTGGATAGTAAAGAGCCATCACTCGGGTCCGACCGGCATCTACGTTAAAGATGCCATTGCTGCCCGGCGGGTTTGCGGCCTGATCGAAGCGTCATACTGGGACATGGCCCAGGCATGGCTGGCGTGCGAGTTCGAATGGCCAGATTGGGTCCGCACTAACGCTCGTGGTGGCTTGGTCGTCCCTACAGAAACAGTAACGAAGGTGTTCCGATGGGGGCAGGTGACACCAGCTGATCTGGTGAGTCTGTTCATGACAAAGTCGTGGGAGCGGCACCGAATCTTCAAGCCTTCAGAGAACCAGCTTACGGTGGCTGACGCGAAGCGCCTAACCGACATCGGCTTGTGCGTTGAGGCTGAAAGGGCACCGATCAAACCAATCTTCGAACACGCACTGTCGCGAGACATCCGATCAGTCTTGAAAGCGCGCGGCCTTAAGTCAGTGGACCGCGATCACGGTCTGGCCCAACTGCAGGCGATTGCCGTCACGGAGGCGGATGCTGTCCATGCAGCCCTGTGCGCAACGCCTGGCTTCGTAGGGAAGTGGTGCCTGTCGCCCCCTTGCGGCCTGACATGGTCGGAGTGGCAAGACTTCCGCACTTGGCACTCGGCAATGGTCTACGCGTTCTGCGAGTACTTTTAGAACGGATAGAAAATCAACCACATGAGCCCAAGTATCGCACCCAGAAAGCCCCCTCAATCCGCGTGAAACTCACAATTAGCCGCCCGTGCCAGATTCACCACCAGCGGCTCGCGCTGACAGACGAGTTGAGCGGTTGGTCTCACAGGCACGCTTTCCTGTGCTCAAGACGCTCGATCGTTTTGATTGGGAGTGGCCTCCGGATGATGGTTCAGAATTTGTTTCACTTGGACTTTGTCAGTTAGCACAGCAACGTGGTGTTTATCTCTGGCACCGGGTTGGGTAAGAGCCATTTGATGACGGCGCTGGGTCCTGCGGCTTGCTTGCAGGGGCACCCTTTACGAAGTGTTGCGGATGAGCCAGCTCGTAGAGACCAGCTCTCCGAAAGTCAGCGAGAGTACCAGCCGCCTTTTACATCCGACCACTTGAAACCAACGTCCTGGAGGAGTTCTCCATAGTCAGAGTCATTTTTCAGCTTTAAGGCATTGGCGCTCAAGACCCACAGATATCCGAGATAGTGAAAAATCGTTGGAATTCCTTCAACGGGATAGGAGGAGAAGTCGCCTGAAGTCGGTCAACGCGTAACCAAATGTGGTCACCTTCCACTTTTTGGTCAAAATTGACGCCGGGAAGTCCGACTAATGCTGGTTTTAACCGTAGAAATTCTTTGTATCCGGCAAGACGGAAGCCACTTGGGTCTGTTTCTTTGGACTGCTCAACAACATAGTCTAGTAGGTTGACCAGCAGGTCTTGGCGGCCACTCAATTGGAGTCTCCCCCGGCTATTGACGCGGTACCCATCTTGGCCTGAGTCCACACCGACAGTTCAGTTGCGCGTCCGCCACCTATTCGTAATCTTTGCATCGACCACTCTTTTAGACTTTTTGCCCTTTGAAGTCATTTTAGGGTGAGCAGGGCGGCCGCTTCGCGGGGAACAAGGCTGTTGGGTGGAAAAAGTCAGTTGAATTCACGGTAACTGCGACAGCATAGGGGTCAGCTCACGAAACGGAAAAAATCGTACGCTAAGACTTTCCGGGCACCCATAACGGCCGGAATCCCCCCAGCTCGACCTCCTTGCTCTGATGCATGACACCGTTCCTTCAACCCACCAAGGACGATCCATTGCATCGGTTCCTTGCACCATTGGCGGTGTTGATTCCAGAAATTTTCGATCACATATCACTTTCTTGCTGACTAAGCACTTTGCCAGTCCCCCTGGTAGGTCGATCTCACTGATCGCGGGCAAAGTCAACTATGAAGTACAGCGGGTTTTCGAGCACCATGTATTTCTTGCCATGCTGAGAAATTCTGACTTCTGCAAACACGAGCACATTTGTGTTTGCAAATTCAGCAATGTCGCCCATCTGAAAACGATGAAGTAGCAACGAGACAAGTTCAACAGGCACACAAACGCTCGGTTCAGTACACCCTCCAGAGTTCAGCCACACGGAGTTGTATTCCTGCACATACTGGGCAGACACAATTTTTCCGTAGATTCCCATGAAAGCATTTCTGTGCTGGGCAGTGATGGCACCAAACGGGATGAAAAAATCACACGCCCTGGTTGAGCCAATGCCATCAATGTCCACAATTTGCGGTGAAGTTCGGAACTGTGGGGTACAGGTCAGCAAGCGCAACAAAGGTCGCATCTGTATGTGCGTGGCCGTATTGACGCTAAAGCCAGAACTGAATGGTTCATTTTTCTGAGTCCTGGCGCGTTGTGACTCTCCTGAATGGATAGGTCTCTCCGGCTGCTCTGGGCTTCCAAAGTCAAAGTCAACAACGATCCGCTTGGCCGGGTTGAGTAAATCAGCATAAGCATCCGCTTGGGCACTTGCCTTGGCCTGAGCGGCTTTCAAGCTGCATCCGTCAGCGTGAGGCCGAGCGCCAAAACAGGCATCACGACCATTTTGCGTCTGCCTGCGAAAAAAAGCAGGCCCGTCACATGCTGGACAAATCAAATTTTGTCGCCTTTCCGACAGGTCTTGCCTGGATAAGTTTGCGAACTGATTCGCGCTGTAGATCGAATCGTCTTGAGTACATCTGGCTGTTTCCATCTTAATGTTCCTAAAAATATAGCAAGTCACTAATCTTGCTGGCAAGCTGTTTCGCTCAATGTCTGTCTGCCATTGAAATTGCCGGCGGGACCGACCCAAAACAGCTCGTCAGCAAGGTTCAAGAGCGGCAGGACTGGACCGTTGGCCAACCCTTGGTTGCCATCACTTCTCGTTCAGTTTTCGTGTCATTGACACCGCTCTCACACCATGGCATGTCAGCGACATAAATAAGTCTGTACACGCTGCGCCACTGGCTACGTCACCAACACCCGGCCCTTGATTGGGTCTTTATGCCGTCACCTCCCTTTTCCACACCCAGATCAGAGAACTGGCGCTTTCTCTCAACCCAACTTTTCTTAACTTTTACAAAGGAGTCCTATGGGACAAAACAACTCGCCTCCCCTCGAAACGCTGGCTGCATTCACCCTCGTCTTTTTCGCCGGGGCTATTTCAGCAGTGAGCATCCTCAAATACATCGAGCGCATTCGGCTCGACACCATCGTGCTGCGCCGCTGTGACTGAATATCAGTTACAGCACTTACCCAATACCCAAGAAATGGAGTTTTCTCAATGACAATCAACTGCCCAAAATGCGGTAGCGGCTGCATTCGCACAAAGAATTTCGCCAAAAAAGCGGGCAGCACCATCGGGACCGTGGCAGGTGCTGCAAGCGTTGCCGTCGGTGTTTTCCGTAGCGCAGAAATCGGCGCAATGGCTGGAACCGTCGCTGGCCCGGTCGGCAGCGTAATTGGCAGCATCGCCGGTGGAATCATCGGTTGTCTAATTGGCGGGGCCGCTGGCGGAACTGCTGGGGCCAAGCTCGGCGAGGTCGTTGACAACAACGTCCTGGACAACTACCAATGTCTGACCTGCGGTTATGCCTTCAGCCTTCACTCATCTCAAGCAGATTATTCGACACAGTCCTTTCCATGATTGGCCGATTGGTTGGCGTTGGCTGTCTTGAATTTGTTGGCATCCTTGAACACCTTGACATTCTTGACTACATTGAGTGTGTTGATGATCTTGGACAGGTTGACCATCTTGAATTGTTGGCATTCTTGAAATCTTGACCACCTTGACGGTCCTGACCCCTTGTCACCATCAGTGACACACCCCCTCGTTTCTCTTTAACCCCCCTGGCGCTGGCTTTGCTGAAATCCTTCAGCGGCTTTGTTGCGCCTATTTACCTCCGAAAGCAAAAAATGGCACACCTCGTAAACACAATGGCCTATGTTGGCGAAACCCCCTGGCATCAATTGGGTAACCAACTCCCAGCGAAACAATCCATCGAAGTCTGGGCAGAAAAGGCAGGAATGGACTGGGAAATCCGCGAGTCCCCGGTTCGATATATGACTGAAACTGCTGGCACGTTGGGCTCCATCATGAGCTTCGATGAGCAAAAAGTGCTGTACCGCTCGGACACCAAGGCCCCCCTGTCTGTGGTGTCCGGCCGGTACCAAGTGGTACAACCCAAATCCGTTCTTGAGTTTTACCGTGACTTGACCGAAATTTCCGGTTTCGAATTGGAGACAGCCGGTGTCCTGAAAGAGGGTAAAAAGTTCTGGGCGCTGGCCAAGACCGGCAAGGAAGCGGTGCTCAAAGGCAATGATGTCGTCAAGGGGTACATACTTTTGGCAACAAGTTGTGACGGCACGATTGCCACAACCGCCACCCCGACCACCGTTCGCGTGGTCTGCAACAACACATTGACCATTGCCTTGAATGGTGCCAGCAGCGCAATCAAGGTGCCCCACAGCACCACGTTCGATGCGCAAGCCGTTAAGAAACAGTTGGGCATTGCTGTGTCTCAATGGGACAGTTTTATGTATCGGATGCGTACCCTGTCAGAGCGCAAAGTCAAGAGCCACGAGTCGATGAACTACTTTTTGAAGGTCATGTGCAATTCCGACAGCCAAATCGATCCAGCACTCGGTTTACAAAATGAGCGCGCCCTCAAAAAGGTGCAGGCCATGTACGAGGGCCAAGGCCACGGGTCTGAGATGGCATCTGCATCGGGCACAGCCTGGGGTCTGCTCAACGCGGTGACTGAATTCGTCGATCACGAGCGGCGTGCCAGAAGTCAGGAATACCGGCTTGACTCGGCGTGGTTTGGTCAAGGTGCTGCGCTAAAGCAAAGGGCACTCGACTATGCCCTGCAACTGGCGGCATGAAACAAAAAGCAAAACAGCAGCAAAAACCCACCCCAGAAAACCCCGCTTCAGTTCAATCTGAGCGGGGTTTTTCTTTGGTGGTTCTGCACCTCAACCGTAACGAATAACTCAACTGAAAGGAACTCCCCAATGAGAAACACAAACGCACTCAGGGCTGACAAGCCCGCACGCACCCAACCTGCCTTGCGTCTGGTCAAAACCAACGACCTCAACCGAGACGAGTGGCTGACCATCAGAAAGCAAGGTATCGGCAGCTCGGACGCAGCATCCGCTGTCGGGCTCAACCCGTACAAATCGCAGCTTGAACTCTGGCTGGAAAAGACGGGCAGGGATACCAACCTGCCCAAAGTCGATCCGAAAGACGATACCAGTCCGATGTTTTGGGGCACCCTGCTAGAGCACATTGTGGCTGCGCATTACACCAAACGCACCGGCCACAAGGTACGACGCATCAATGCGGTGCTGCAACATCCGACAGAACCCTTTATGTTGGCCAACATTGACCGAGAGGTCACGGGCGCATCAGATGTGCAGATTCTGGAATGCAAGACAGCCGGACTCAACGGTGCCAGGTTGTGGAAGGACGGCGTACCCGAATACGTTCAACTTCAGGTCATGCATCAGTTGGCCGTGACTGGCAAACAAACGGCTGATGTCGCGGTACTGATCTGTGGTCAGGAACTGCAAATCCACCGGATCAACCGCGATGAAGCCATGATTGCCCGGCTGATTGAACTGGAGCGTGCCTTCTGGCATTACGTTGAAACAGACACAGCGCCACCGGCTGATGGCTCGGATTCGGCGGATTTGGCCCTGCGTTGTCTATACCCGCAAGACCAGGGCCAGACGCTTGATCTGTCGGCCGATCTGGAAATGTCGGCAGTGTTTTCTGACTTGCTGGCGATTCGGCAGGTGCTGACCACCAATGGAAATTTGGAAGCGCAGTTCAAGCAACGTATCCAGCAACGCATGGGCGAGGCCACCAAAGTGCTGTTTGAAACCGGCGATGTGACCTGGAAGCGCAGCAAAGACGGCTCTGCTCTGGATACCGCCAGTCTGTTGAAAGACCAACCGCAATTGTTGCAACGCTACAGCCTGGTCAAGCCGGGTTCACGGCGCTTTCTGGTGAATGGCTAAACCGTTCATTTCAAAGCAAAAACCATAGCCCCATTCCGGTGGGGCTTTTTATTGTCCCGCCCCCAAGCGGATTGAAGGGGGTGGGCTTGCTCAAATTTCAAAGGAGAAAAATCATGCTCAAGGGTCTGGCAATAACGCCTCCGGTCATTGGCCGGATTTCAATTGGCAAAGTGGTCGAGAAAAATGGCAAGCGGCTCCCTGAGAAAGATGACGAATTCACCGTGACCTCACAGGTGCAGGCTCGGGACGGCTGGGTCAATCACCCGGTAGATGAAACGCTGCGCAAAACGCCGGGGGCCAAATTGCGGGCCATTCCGGTGCGGCTGCTGTTTGATGACCCTGATCTGAATCTGAGGGCAAATTACAGCATGTTTGACCGGCAAACGGGTCGGCCCCAATGTGTTGGCAACGGCGAAACATGCAGGCGTTCTCTATCTGCTGGGGTGCAAACATTATCTTGTCCGTCGCCAGAAGCCTGTGATCTGGCCAAAGGCGGATTCTGCAAACCCTATGCCCGCTTGAATGTGCGCATTGGTGATGACGATGAACTGGGCAGTTTTGTATTTCGCACCACCGGGTTCAATTCCATCCGTACCCTGTCGGCGAGACTCAGTTACTTTCATGCAGTCTCTGGCGGGCAACTCTCAACGCTGCCGCTGGAACTCAGACTCAGAGGGAAATCAACCACCAAGTCACACCGGGCCGCCATTTACTACGTTGACTTGACTATCAAGACTGGCATGACCATAGCAGATGCGATTGTCAGCGCCAAGGCTGAAAGTGAAGCTCGCAAGGCTTGCGGCTTCGATCAAGTGGCACTGGACGAAGCAGCTCGACAAGGCTTTGCTGCCGGTGCGTTTGAAGAGTCTGAGGAGGACGGGGCTGCGGTCGTGGAGGAGTTTTACCCCGATGAGTTTGACAGTGCAGCCACTGGCAATTTTGAGGGTGGCAATGCCGGTGGTGGTGGCAATGCAACTCAACCGCCCAATGGCATCAAGCCCGGACTGGCTGACAAACTCAACCAAAAAGCAGTGCTGATGAATGGGAACGGCACCCCGGTCGCGATCAGTCAGCTTTCACGGCAGTCTCCACATGGCCGCGAATGACTGGTTGCGTGAGAGGCAAAGCCGAAGCTGCGATGTAATTTTGTTCCAGCGTGTTGGTGGCGGTTGGGAATACCGCTTCACCAAGGATTGCGAAACCTATCGCGGCTTTGCCTACGATCCGATTCTCGCCAGAACCCGGCTGCTGAATCAGTTGGGTTGGGATCGAAGGCGTTTCGATCAAGCTGATTTCCGGCGATTCTGAAAGCCATTGAGGCCACACCACCCAAGTCACTTTGACAAGGGTACCCAAGCACCCTCGGAGCAATCCCTGGGTGCTTTTTTTTGTCCATTTACAACCAAAGGAGTCCCATGAAAACCACTGTCCAGATTGGCAGGCTGAAATACCTTGTGCGTGCGCCGACAGACCAGCGACCCTTCCTGGCCAAGCTGCACAAGGCTCACCCCAACATGCCTTGGGATGAGGTTAAAAGGCACTTGACCCCAGAGGCAATGCTGGCCGCTCGGGTCAAAGAGCTGACTGAGTACGCCTTGAAATGCACAGGGCGACACCGCAAGGTCAGGCTTTACACAGACCCGCGCATCTTTCCGTCAGCCGGATTGACTGTCAAGGTGTACGTCCAAACGTTTTACTCGCTCAACAACCTAGGAACTCCAAGTCACTTTGCACCGCTGGCGGATCGTGTGACTTGCCCGCAAGGGATGGATAGCCAGGAGAAATAGCCGTGATCATCAAATCCACAGTGGCGGGCATTCCCTGCCAAATCCAGATTGATCGCTGCTTTGTGCAAAAGCCGCTGGGCCGCATGGCCGACAGCGACCTGGACTGTGATGGCTACAGCGAGGTCGAATTCACCGTGTTTGACCGCAAGGGACGACCGGCCCCGTGGCTGGAGCGAAAGCTCTCCGACGCTGATACCGCCCGAATTGAAACGCAAATTCTAAAAGGAGAATCAAAATGACTACATCCAAAACCCCCCTGTCCGCTCAGTATGAAACCCAAGCCGATTACAAGGTGGTGATGGCAGATACCGGGGTAGCCGCCATGCAAAAGCAGCACGGTGACCAGATCATTGCCGAGGCTCTGGCAATTCTGGAGGGCAGGATGCGCACGCCAGGACAACCTTTCGACGCGCCAGATGCTGTAAAAGCGTTTCTGTCGCTGACCATCGGAGAAAAACCGCATGAGGTTTTCGGCGTGTTGTTCCTGGATGTGCAAAACCGCTTGCTGGCATTCGAGGAGCTATTTCAGGGAACCCTGACCCAGACCAGCGTTTATCCGCGCGAGGTGGTGCTGCGCGCCTTGCATCATCAGGCCTCCGCTGTCGTGCTGTCGCACAACCACCCCAGTGGCGCGGTGCAGCCGTCACGCGCTGACGAGGTGCTCACGCAAACCCTGAAGTCCTCGCTGGCATTGATTGATGTTCGCGTGCTTGATCATGTCATCGTGTCGCACAGCCTGTCACTCAGCATGGCCGAGCGCGGGCTTCTGTGAAGTGACTGTCCGGGGGCCACGCCAACCGCTTCTATATAGCAGAGCCTTGATCACGCATATAGAGAAGCGTGATGCCGGATTCAGAAACTGAGTAATCAGCCGATCCGAAATTTGGTACGTTTTCTCTCGACTGGCTCCAGTAGACCCATCGCGGCCAGCCAGAACTCCGGCGCGAGGGGTGGGTTTCGACCCTTGCAGTCCTAGAGACCGATCAACTGGTAGCCAGACAGCGGTCACTCAAGTGCTTTTGAATTCAGGCCGCGGATGCCCGCTTCAAAGAAACTTAATCTGCACAGTGGACTTCGCGTTGGCCATGAGCGGTCGCTGACCAATGCCTGTTTTGGAGTTTCCCAAATTTGAATTAGCTCGCCACCATCAATTCATTGACAACAGGCGGGGTTAGGCTAGGAGTTTCAGTGCAAATCACGAGTGCCTTTACGCCATTGCATCATTCAGCCTCTTCAATTTCAACTTCTACCTCGTCGGTCTCTATCATGGCTTCGGTTTGTGCTTGAAGCTCGGCAACGGCCGCACGCAGTAATTCGTAGATCGTGATTTCGCCACCTAAGATTTCGAATGTTACGGCCAGCACATAGCGTGCCGTCGAGTCTGGATCATGGCTCCATCCTTGATGGCCGACCACAGCGATGCAAAAATGATCTGGTAGGCTGTTCGACCTTACGACGGCCCAGTCTTTTTGAACGGTTCCGCTGTTGCGCTTGAAGTCACGGATCAGACCGTCTTGCGGTTTGTCATGTAGTACCCAGGGCAATGTTGAGCCGATCAGCGGAGTCTCGCCGCTTGCCATGTCCTTCATCGCGCGCATTCGGAAATCGTGCACCCCCTCGCCCAGCTTGCTCGCCTTCCAATCAACCCAAGTCGAGAGATAGCGGCGCAAATTTCGCCTAGTGCGCCTCGGTTGCGCGACGTAGGACAGGGTCACATCGATGCGAATATCGAATTCATCGGCCTGTTGGCGCAGCGCGGCCGGTATGGGTACTTGGTAGATGTGACATTCGCTGGCGTGAATTTCGGATTCGCCGCTCGTGATGAGCGTCGTTCGATGATCAGTGTTTGTAGTGGCACGGCCTTCATCCGGTACACCGAAGCCCAAACATCGGAAGGCGTTTGATGAAGCGGCGATCAAGGCTTGTTTTTCAGTTGACGTGATATTCGGCGTCGGATTGCGCAGCCGCGTAAGGATGTCCTCAGCCCAGGTCGGCCATTGCGCCGATTGCACGACAAGTGCGCGATAGAGGAGCGTGGGCTCATTGGGTAAGGCACGTTGAACCTGAGCTGCAATGCGAGCAACCTTTGGCGCAGCATAGGACGTGCCAGCGGCGTCGCGATCTGCTGCGGGTCCAGGCCCATATAACGTTGACCGGACGAGGTTCGGGCAAGCAGCAGGGATGCGGCCTCCAGACTGAATGTTTGGCGGTGAGTTGTTCGTTCGAACCGCGTCTCCGCCATACTCGACGACCTCGGGCTTGATTACATTCCAGATGCCTGGCCCTGACCTTGAAAACGCCGAAGGAGCTGACGCGTGCGTGGCAAAGGTTCGCCATGCGCCAAGCTCAGCGGCTTCGTAAGCGATTGAACCGACGGTCAACGCCTGCAAACTTTGGCCTGGATTGGCAATGCGGGCCGTGTTCTCTTTGAGATAACCGGGATAGTCCCTCCCTGCGCTAAGGTGGTCGGCGATTCCCAAAAAGGGAGCAGCACCTTGAAGCGGAAGATTGCCGACGCTTTGCACAATGAGAACGTCGCGCTCGTTGCACAGCTGATCGATTTCTGCCGCCCAAGAAGACATATAACGCGTTCGACAGTACCCTCGCGCATTTATCGAATGATTAAAGATGCGAGTCTGGCGCGGGCCATCGTTGAAGCGTTCGACCACTTTCCGCAAAGCTTCAGGCGGGAATAATTCTACGGGCATCGCGTTATGAGCGTCGAGAACGCGCGCGTTCTGGACCCAAAACGGTAGTTGGGGCGTGCCTTCCGTCGGTACGTCCTCGCCGTATAACACCGCTCCCGCCACGCGCGTACCGTGCCCTCCTGGCGCAACCTCGTCGGCAACATCTGTAGCGGCCTTGCCCGGCAGAAAACAGTACGACGATGTCTGGTCAATACCGGGCTGAAGTAGGACGTGAGCCTCCTGAATTCCGCTGTCGATGATGCAGACGGCGGGCGCGTCTGCGTCTGGCGCGACCGGCTCCATTGCCGCCGCACTTTGGGCGGCCACTCCATCATGGCTCTGCGGCAGCGCGATGTCTTCTGGCTCGACGACCTCAAAGATGAAAGGATAGTTGAGGACGAAGTCCTTAAGCCCTTTCCCAGAAATCTTCAGTCTTATAGTGAAACTGTCCGGAAGAACGCAGGCTTCAAAGTCGGCACTGTCCTTCAGGTGCAGGATTTCCGCTTGATAGAACTCGGCAAACCTTTGAATGGAAGACTCGCGTTCCATCTTGATGTCGTCCCAGTCGTTATAGGCGCGGGCGCGTCGTTCCGACCATTCGAATTCTTTGGCAGCCCACTGCGCGTCGGTCATTCGTTTGCCGCGATTTGGGCGAGGAGGAATTTCCTGAGTGCCGACACATGAGATGCCGATATCAACAATGTAAAGCTGGTCTCCATCAATGCTTGCCCATGAATTCATGAGATTTTCAGAAAGGAGGCGCCCCAGCCTGTCAGTTTGATTTGGGTCGTCGAACAGTGCATGAACTTGTGCGATCGTTGCCGAGCCGCGCACTGTAACGGCGAAACCTTGGACCAAGGAGCGGAACGTGGCGAGTTGAATGTCTTCAGAAGCCACGATCACATAACCCTCTTCCTGCTCCGCGACGATCTCGAACTCGTACTTGTCTCGGAGAACGTCGAGGTCGAGGCTGGGGTCAATCTGCAGCAGGATGGGAACACCCGCCGGGATTTCCGGCACGGCCTGACCGGCCGCCTGGCGTAGCGCCTTGCGGGCCTGCCAATTCGCGCTAAACGCCTGGGCCGCAGTATCGAGCGCGAAACTGTGCGTCTGGCGCAACACGCCCTTGTTGGCTAACGTTTGCGGGGAAGGGTCGCCGCCCCCGCGCAGGCGTGCCCTGCCTTGGTAACGGAGGAGTAACGGTAGGTGCTCAAAGTTGTGCGCTTCCGGCATGGACTACGCCCTTTGCACAGTATCGTGCCGTTGCAGTTCCGCGACGGCACGATATAGCTTGTCTTCAGACAAGGAATGATTACCAGCCAGAACGGCTGCTTTCGCGGCGTCCTGCGCCGCCTTCACAACCATCGCTGCCGAAGAACCAGCAAGTTTGCCGATCAATTGCTCCCAGTCGATGGGCCTGTCTATCCGCACACTTGACAGTGTCATCTTCAACAGTTTCTCAGTTTCGACCGGACCTGGTAACGGGATGGAGAAGACATCGTCAAAGCGCCTAAATAGTGCTGGATCCAACGCGGACTCCAGGTTAGTTGTCGCCACAAGCAGACCAGGCGCGTCGTACTCTTCCATCAACTGCAGAAGCGTGTTGACAATGCGCGAAACCTCTCCGATGTCTTTGGAGGCAGTGCGTGATCGTGCAATGAAGTCACATTCGTCTAGCAATAACACGCATGGCTTCTCTCGGGCACTGCTGAAGATCGATCGAAGGTTCTGTGCCGACTCCCCAAAGAACGAAGAGATCAGAACGTCAAAGCGCACTTTCATCAGCGGCAAGCCCGTGTTCCAAGCGAGACGCTTGGCTCCAAGGGACTTGCCGCAGCCCGGAGGGCCGTAGAGCAATACCGTCTTGCGTGGCTTAAGTCCAAAGATACGAAGCCGATCGCGGGCAGCGTACTCCGCTTCGATTCGCGCAAAGCGCTGCTCGACCAATTCAGGCAGGACCATGTGATGCTCAAGCTGATCGTGAGGTATGAGCGAGGCAAGAGATTCACCATGACGCCTGCTCAACGGCAGCTCTTTGAGCGTGCGATCGATGTCGGGCGTTGACATCTGCGCTGCGGGCCGCTTTGGCTTGGGCTGCTTCAGAATTGCCTCAAGTTGGTCGGCAAGCCGAACGTGTCCGGTCTTACGTTCTGCTTCGACGATCTTGCCAGCCAGCCGGTCCAAATCAGATTGCGAACCATCAGCAATGGCTCGTACTACTCTTTTCAATATATCAGCGTTCATGCGATATCTCCTTTTATTGCGAGCCGTTGGACAAGAGTAATCAGGTCGGTAGGCTTAACTCCATCACTACTAACTGGTTTGTCCGATATCGCCTCAATCGAACATTAGTGGAAAAAATAAGTCAAGCAATTACCTCCAAGCCCCGCTTCTGAACCAGATGAAGCAATTTAAGCGCCGTGCCCGTCGGCTTCTTCTGGCCGATCTCCCACTTCTGCACGGTCGAGAGGCTCGTGTTGAGAAGGCGCGCGAACACTGCTTGACTGACACGCGCGCCTTCACGGATTCGCTTGATCTCGGTCGAGTCCAACGGCTCAACCAGTGGCAGCCAATGTGGGTCGAAATCGCGCAGCGTGACCTGATCCGGAATGCGTGCCGTGTCCGGTGCTATAGGCATGCCGCGTACGGCTTCGACAATTGCTGGCCTTCTCTTGTGCATCGAGATCCTTTCTATCGACTGGACGCCTATCTACCGATAGTTTATAGCACTTAGTGCTATGGGGCCGATGAGTAAGTTCCTGGATCGCAGAGATCTTGATTTCCGTTGCGTCGCATGCGTCATTCGCTCCGCCGTGGCGAACAAATGTGCGCTCAACCGATTGCGAAGAGGGATGCCGAACCATGCTAACGGCGGCTTACAGGGCATCTATTTGCAATGTTGTTTGTTGGCTTTAGGCACTTATGTACATCTCTGCATAAATGCCCAAACCGGGTGCTCCCGATTTTGATTCGACAGACCGCAACCGCTGCGTAGCGGGTTCTAAACTCTCGGCTCTGTTCAGGATTCGAGTTGATGTATGCCCGTCTGCGGGAGACAAACTCATGCAATCCTTTGATTCTGCTAGATAAATTTAATCATCAACTTCTAACCTGAACAGAGCCAAACTCTCTCCTTACGAAACGTTCAAGTTTCATGGCTTGCTTCAGAGAAAAGTGATTGGCTTCAGCAGATCCAGACTGGTCATCCAAGATGCATTGGTAGCAGACTATCAATGAACGTTGTTAAGCCCACCAAAATCCAGTCCAGCCACCTTTGCGATTTCCAACAGAAATTCGAGTTTTGTCACATAACCGTTGATAAATCCCTTCACATTAGTGATTCTGTTTCTGGCTTCATGCAACCAGTGATTTGTAGGCTTTACCACCGCAAGCACCAGCGTGGCGGATGAGGTCAAGATGGGTGTACTCAAATTGACCAATTGCAAAACGGTAGCCAAATGAAAATTTACGGATGTAAATTGGCCACTTAACCCGGTTTTTCGTTCCACTGCACCTCAGACCATATCTTTGGCTGTACGCCTAAGCGTATGTTCACCTAGCATGCACCCATGATGGCCAAAAATTAGCTTGCCTGAAGGCCATTGCTAATCAGAAAACTATTTAATTCTTTAATAGCTTCAGCTCTATCAGTACAAGCACTTTCAATATCTTTCAAAGCTTTAGATTTGGCATCAATTTTATTCAAGAGTTCTTTTTCACATTGATTAAACAAATTAGTTGCTTCATTCGCCAAATGTTCGACTTCAGACAGCCTATCTAATTCTATCTCGTAGTCATGGTTGGCTTTAAGATAAGAATCAAGATCAGATTTGTAACATTCTGCAGCATTTTTTTTATCATCATCACTAACAGGCGCTGTATACTTTAATTGATTTATTTTTCTGGTTGAAAATTCAAATTGAAGAGTGGCACTTACTTTAATATCATTAAGCTTTATTAAAAGCTCATGAAGATTTGCTAAGTTCTTATTTTGAATCTCAGAATCATCCCTGATTGCAGAAGTATACCTTTCAAATTGATCAACGTCGTTTTTGACATAATCAGCCGCAATAGTCATTTCATTAATGTGTTCTGTAATATTAGCTACATTATTTTTTAAAAAAGCTAAATGATCTAAATCTAATTGATCTTCAGTATTGGAAAGAGCATCAGCTTCCGCTCTAGCTAAATCATCGTAATGATCCTGCATTTCCCTTTGTTCCTCTTCTTTCTCAACTTCAGTTTGATCGACTTTAGACTCAGCTTCTGCTCTATCCAAATCTTCGTTATGCTCCTGTATATCCCTTTGCTCATCATCTTTGTCAACTTCAACTGGATCGACTTTAGACTCAGCTTCTGCTCTAGCTAAATCATCGTTATGTTGCTGTATTTCACTTTGCTCATCATCTTTGTCAACTTCAACTGGATCGACTTTAGACTCAGCTTCTGCTCTATCTAAATCATCGTAATGTTGCTGTATATCCTTCTGTTCCTCTTCTTTATCAATATCAGTTTGATCGATTTTAGACTCAGCTTCTGCTCTAGCTAAATCATCGTTATGCTCCTGTATTTCCCTTTGTTCCTCTTCTTTGTCAACTTCAACTGGATCGACTTTAGACTCAGCTTCTGCTCTATCTAAATCATCGTTATGTTGCTGTATTTCCATTTGCTCATCAGTCATGTCGATTTGATTTGCATTGAATTGGGTTTCTTTATTGGCTAAGGACTCAAAATTAATACTTCTAATATTATCTATATTCTCAAAAGACGATCCGCTCCCACCAACTTCGCTCAACGGATGGGACGCATTCTTACTAGCAACAATTGCTATTTTTCCTTTTTCTTTGTTATCATCCAAATCAGCATCTTTAATACTATTTGAAATACTAACTGGAAAAGGTGATTTATTTTGATTTAATGCCTCTGCTCTCTCATTTGACACTGATGTTGAAAGTAGCTTTGCTTCAGGTCTAGCCACAGCATCAACATATTTCTCTGTCCGGAGATTATTAAGATTTAAAAATGATTTTTTAGGTAGTAAACTTTGACTAGAAGGTTTGTTATGGCTAAATATTTCATTTTCTGGCGTACCTTGAAGATACCATACCCATTTACCATATTGAACTCCCATTTGTTTTTGTTTTATAATTGCCAAATTATCACTAGCTCTTCTAAGACTTGATGTTGATATTTCATTCTGTTCTGCAATGTTGTAAATATCACTCTGAAATAATGCTCCTTGTGATAATACTCCTCTCAAAAATAACTCTGCATTATTTAACTTCGACGCTAAATCGAAAGTTTGACCATTCTCGGCATTTTTAAGAATTGAATCTGGATTTCCATCAATCATCCCTTCATTCCATTCAACTGCCCATGTATTAATTAATTCCCGTGAGTTCAAATTATCATTTTCGATTTCTACCGGCTTAATTTCATATAGCAATCCTCCGCCATCAAGTGAAAAAAGATTCTTTCCTCTAACCAAAACGTATTGATTTAATTGCTCATTATTTGTTTCGGATTCAACTTCTACTTTCGCTGTAATCATCACCATTGGTATCGAAGGATCATTTGCCAAATAAGATGGAGTTCTGTTAATTGCTTTCTTTCCATGCATACTCGTTTTTTCAGGTATTATCCCAAGAATAGCACATCGATGTTTACTACAAATTTCAGACAAGCGTATAATTAACGCCTTTAATTTTTTATTACTTCCGGATGCATCCGCGTTAATAAGTGGATTAATTATAATTAAATCTATATCGCCAAATTCTTCAATGCATTGGTCAAAAAATAAACTATCTTCATTGATATCAGATGTTACAGATCTGCTATATTTATTATTAAAATTAAGTCGATGTACGTGATTCATATCACATTTTGCAGCCTTTAGGAGAGGCACTATCATGTCAATTTCGTCTCCACCACCACTCCAAATTAATACATTCCCTGCGGATTGTTTTGACTTATCTGGCCAACGACTATTTACATTTGAAAGTATAGAGGCAATATTGATGGCAACAGCTATATTACGTGCTTCATAAGGCCCAGAAAGGATATGTATTTTTCTCCGTGCTATCCATCCAGGCCATATCCAATCATAATTTTCAGGTGCTAAAGCTGAATACTGTACTATCTGAACAGAACTAGATGATTGACGAGCTTGTTTATTTTCAGGTTGCCAAGGACTATTTTTCATTTTATCCAATTCTAGTCTATCTTAAATAATTAACAATACGTGTACACTTAAAACGTTCTGTGGTTTTAATCGCTTTAGATGTCAAATCAAATAACCGTAAAATGTACTGTGTTTGTATTAGTTTGTACATATTGGTTACCGCGCCGCTTCAGGTTGTCCAGCCACTGCGAGAGCTGACCCAACGTGAGCAACTTCGCACACCGCCCAGATTGGCGGCAGGGCTGGGTCGGTATAGGTCGCGCGGTAGTGCTTGATGAAGGTGTCATGGCTTCGAACCACTTCGTCATTCAGCGACTGCAGGCATTTGGAATGCCGTGCCTGGTCAACAAAAATAGTCTTGACCGGTTAGGCATGGCTGCTATAGCGCAACGCGAGTTCGTGCGCCCAGCGGGGTCCGCAGCGCAATCTCAACCCGCTCCATCGCATCCATCAACAGGAGCTTGAGGCGCTGATCAAAGGTGTAACTGGTCAGCACCGTCTCAAACTGAGTGCCCGGCATAAAAGCATGAGCCGCCGTGGCATTGGCGGCGCTACCCACTTCAAATGGTAACCAGTAGGCCCGCAAGCGGTAGTAGTTGACATAGTTGAGGACATGGCGGGCGGCAACCTCGTCAGGAAACCCCATGCCGCGCTGGCGCAACAAGGCCACTTGATCATCGACAGACAGCGCAGGCTTGGTGAACTTCATGATCGCAAGCCTCAAAAAAGAAACCCGCCAGGGTGCGCATCGTTGAGAGGCGGGGCGGGTGTTGTTGGCCGAATTATCAACAATATTGCGCCCATCGACAAACCCAGGGAAACATAAAGGCTGGTCGGGCAGGGCTGAATGGGGTGCATGACTACTATGTTAAATATAGCTACTTGTGCTTATTCTATAAAGGCTAGTGGCATAAAAACTTAAATTTTTTAGTAGGATGCCGAAGTGGGGTCAAGCGCTCTTCCAGGCTTGCAGCAGCGCCCGCCAAAGACCAAC
>Ga0116159_1001365_pt1 | contig 26232 bp, 20 predicted proteins | sample AD_JPNAS1_MetaG_FD_89878 | JGI IMG/M metagenome (GOLD analysis project Ga0116159, IMG submission 89878) | Active sludge microbial communities of municipal wastewater-treating anaerobic digesters from Japan - AD_JPNAS1_MetaG | ecosystem: Engineered > Bioreactor > Anaerobic > Digestate | place...
GTCTTGCTTTAACTTTCTTACCTGAGCGAATACTACCGTCATATCGTAGATAAGCGCCGTTATTCCGCCGCAAACTAAGGTCATACCTCCGGAGTACAAACCTAATCCGATTTTATTGTAAACGTTTAAATTTCTTTTGTAAATAAAAAAAGGGATCGATATTAACGCAAGATCGAATCCCAAATTCATTGTCGAAAGACCGGATATATATAAACCGAGAAACATATTGTAAGATTTCTCATATTCCGAATAACTTGAAAATTTTTTTGGCGAGGATATCATAGGAGTTATCCCTATCAGATCGTATAGTAGAAGCGTTAGTCCCGTCGCGGCTAAGACGCCTCCGATTGGAAGCATGACTCTGGCTCCGATATTTGCGTCTCTGTAGTTAAAACTAGTCGTTTTGTCCTTTTTTGAAGACCGGTTTAGGACAATATCTTTTACCGGTAAATTTTTGATATATTTATCAATAAGCAGATTGGTCATTATTTTTGAGGAATCTATAAAAAATTTATTCATATCCTTATCTAAATCTTCTTTGATCTCAAAATTTATCGAGTCGACAAGGTCTTTGTTCTTGGCGAATCCTTTAAGATACAGCGTGATTACTCCGTCCTTTATTTTATAAAAGCCCGTTACGTTAACGTAAGTATTTAGTATCGATTTAATATTCTCCTGATCCAGGTCAAACATCAATTTGTCATAATCAAAATTGTTTGCTCTCAAAGTTTCAATTACGGATTCTCTATCCATAATTTTGAAATGTTTGGAATTTAATATCTCTTTGTATAGATGATCGTAAATGTTAGGTTCGAGATAGTCGTAATCGCGCGTAACGTCTATGTTAAAAAGAGGAATGATAGCAATTTTTATTGAATTTTGCGAGTGTAAAATAGTTAAATGGAAAAGGAGCAATACGATAGAAAGAATATACCTCATAATAGAATAATTTACCTCTTTATTGAATTTAAAACAACTTTATCCGCAAAAAATCAATAAAATTTAAGAATATTTACCGTATTTATAATCGGAAAAGGAGTTACATTAAATTAATATCTGGTTTTGTAATTAAAATTATTTTTTTTCTTAAAAATGACGCATATGTGTCAAAAAAAATTGACACATATGCGTCGATTTTCATCGAGGAGTACTGCGTACCATATGCGTTAATTTCTTATTACATATACGCCGCTTCTCATTGTAAAAAACCGACGGGTCGCAAAATTGAATTTTTTATATTTTTTTAAATAATTAATTCAATTATTCTTGAAATATTTTCCAAAAAATATTATAAATACAATAGGTTTCTACGGGGGTGTAGCTCAATTGGCTAGAGCGTTTGAATGGCATTCAAAAGGCAGACAGTTCGAATCTGTTCACCTCCATTTTTTTTCTGTTCCCGACTGCAAAGTCTGAATTTGCTTTTCCGTCTTATTGGCGTTTCCCCTGCGCTCGTTATCAAACTGTACTCCTATTTTCGTATTTTAAATAGCGCGCTGCGGCGCATATGCGTCGATTTGTTAATTTGACACATATGCGTTATTCCCCAAAAAAACCGACGGGCGTCGTCGAGAAAAAGAAAAATATTGATTATCGCGAAATTAAATGTTATTTTTATAATTGATATAAATAGCGGAGCCGAAACGGTTAATTTTTAGAGGGCATAAAAATGACGTTATATTATATTTATATTTTTATCGGCTTTTTTTTAGCTTTCTCTTTATATCATGTAATGCTATCCTTTAACGGTAAAGAGAAGTTATCCAATCTATCCTACGCGCTGCTTACTTTTAGTTTTGCATCTCTAATCTATTTTATCAGAATTTTATATTATCATATGAAGATAGACTCTTTTTGGGTTCTTGGGGCGTTTTTATTGTCGGTATCTCTTGTGGCAAGCTCTGCGACTATTTTTTTATACTCAATGTTTGATTTAAAAAGGGTAAAGAGTATTATATTCGTAAGTATAGTTTCTTTATTTATTTTTACCTTTATAAATATTGCTCTTTACGCGCTTTTTGACAACTTCTTTTTTATAAGATTACAGATTATAGCGAGTATAATATATACGGTATTCTGCATTGTTTTAGTAACTATAGAGATAATAAATAAAAAGCAGTATAAAGAAATTCAACAAAAATTTATTATAATCGGATTTTTAGCGATTTGTATCTCTTCATTATCGTTGTCCGCGTCGTTTTTTTTCCAGTACAAACTGCCGTTTGCCGTCGTCTATTTTGGTTTTATATTTATGTTTATCCTATTTGCTTTTGCTATAACAAAGAGATTTAACCAAAATTATAACGAGTTGGTTAATTTAAAAATTCTGCTTGAAGAAAAAGTAAAAAAAAGAACGGAGGAGCTCTTAACCGCAAATGAAAAGATAAAAGAGATGTCAAAACAAAAGTCGGATTTTTTTATAAATGTCGCTCACGAAATAAAAACCCCGCTGACATTAATAAAAAACTATTGCGATAGATATATAAAAAAAGTAGGCGAAACGGAGGAGTTAAGAATAATAAAAAGCAATCTCGATAAACTTCAGAGGGATATGACAAACTTTTTGGACATGGAAAAAATTGAAAAAGGGCAAATATTTTACGATCACGACCAAACTTTTTGTCTATCGGATTTGATATCGGAAAAAGTTACGCTCTTTAAAGAAATAGCGGAAATAAAAAACATTCAAATATGGTCAAAAATCGAAAAAGAAGTCTATATTCAAGCCGATCCTTACGCTATCGATAGGGTGATAAACAATGTTTTTGATAACGCTCTCAAATACAACAATCCCGGAGGGGAAGTTAATGTTGAACTACAAACTTCGGATGAAAATATCGAACTTCTTATCCGGGATACGGGAATCGGCATTTCCGGAGAGAGGAAAAATTTAATATTTCTTCCTTACGCTCAAGTTTCTAATCTAAAAAGAAATATTGACGGAATCGGTATGGGACTTTATATAGTAAAAAAAATTATCGACTCTCTATCGGGAACGATAGAAATACAAAGCGAACCCGGTAAAGGGACGGCTTTTAAAATTGTTTTAAAAAAATACGATAAAAATGAAGAAGAATATATTAAACCCGTTAAGGCGTCTAAGCCCATCAGATTGTTAAACCAAACGAAGTCGGTTGAGGACTCGGGATACGACGAAACGAAAGATACCGTCCTTATAGCCGAAGATAATATTGATTTTTTGGCGTTTTTAAAAACAGAGCTTGCAGAATCTTATAATATTCTGGTCGCGGTAAACGGATCGGAAGCTATAGATAAAGTAAGAAATATAAAAAAGCCGGATTTAATAATTTCCGATATTATGATGGGCGGGATGGACGGCAACCTTTTGCTGGAAGAAATTAAAAATGATGAAGATCTTAACAATATTCCTTTTATATTTATGACTGCAAAAACGGCGTTGAAGGAAAAAATAGATGGAATCAATCGAGGAGCGGTAGCGTATATTACAAAGCCGTTTGATATTAAGGAGTTAAAAGCGCAGATTCATTCTATTTTAGAAAATAGAGAGAGACAAATTGAAAAGATGAAATCCTCCGTTATCGAAGCGTTGTCGGGTAAAAAATCTGTCGAGCCAAACGATCATATAAATTCAAATATCGACCTAAACTGTATAGATTACGCTATATCGGATAAAGAAAAAGATATTGTATTATTGATAATCGAAGGACTTCAAAACAAAGAGATTGCCAAGAGGTTGAAGCTATCCGAAAACTACGTCGGAAAGAAAATATCCGAGATATTTGCTAAAACGAACTCTTCAAACAGAGTAGAACTTGCAAATAAAATTACAAAAAGTCCAAATCCTCTATAAAATATAGAGGGGGTAAAGAAATATACCCTTGTTTTTTTTGACAAATTACCATAACATACCGGTCAAACGTTACTCTCCCAATCTGAAATATTATTAATAAGGAGGTATTTTTTTACGTTTGATTCATCAGATTTGAGAAGTAGCAATAAAATTTAAAAATTTGGAGGAAAAAATGTTAAGGGAATTTAAAATTATTATAGTAAGAACTATAATAATTATGTATTCTATTGTTATATTTTCCTGCTCAAACTATGATATGATAGCTGAAAAAGAGCGGGAGACGACGGCGGTTTACGAGCCAAAAACAAACGTTGGCAAAACGTTAAACGCTTTTGATAAAGCGCAAAAAAAGCTGTGAACGAGATTATTTCAACGGCTCAGGAATATTACGATGAAGTTGTAAAAGGCGATCCGGGACCCGAACCCTCTTTTAAAGGCGATTCGAGATCGACTGTTACGAGATCAATGAAAACAGATTTTTTGCAAATGTCCTTTGAAGATATAGAAAAAGTATTACCGAACAAATCCGGAAATGTATATACAAAACGTTTATCGCTTAAGACAAGATCAGGCGACGAGATTGTTAAGGAAGATGAAGAAATTGTTATAATAACTCCTGAACAACGAGAACAAATGCGTGAAATGGAAGAAAAAATCAATGTTATTGTTGAGGAATACAACAAAGCGATTGAAGAAATTAAACCTATACTTAGCTCCGATTGTACTGCCGATTTTATTCAAAAGGCAGACGACGGCGATAATTATTTAATCGGCGATGATATGATTGTTGATCCTACGACTATGCAAGGCGCGCTCATTATTGAGATGTTAAATGCTAAAACAAAAGGCGTAACAGATGAAGAAATACGGGAAGATTTGGAAAATTTAGGGATAGCGTTACCCGAAGAGGAAATTACAAGAGGTCATTATAAAAAATACACTGCAACGTGGTTGAACGGAACAATAAAATATAAATTCAGAAATATTTCGCAAGAACACAGAGAGGCGATGGAATCGGCAATGAACGATTGGCATAATAAAACCGGTTTTTTAAAATTTGTTAGCGCGGTAGACAGTTATTGGGAAAACGTTTGGCAAGGAACGAATATGAGCTGTGTATTAAATATTTTTGATGCAAATATTTCTGCGCCTGGCAATAGTCAGGTTGGTTATACAGGTTCTAATACGTTAAGGTTACGAAACGGAATATTCGGAGATCAGCTTCATAGAACCAGCAGACATGAGTTGGGGCATGCTATTGGACTTTGGCATGAACATCAAAGATGGGATAGAGATGATTATGTAATTTATACGGAAAGCGAAGAAGATGATTCTAATATAAAAAAACTTGCCCGTTATCACGCTTGGTGGGGTTGGTTTGAATGGAAATGGCAGATAATAGATCATTGGAAGATATGGTATTACGAATGGAGATGGGAAGGCGGAGCATGGTGGCAAGGAGGACATTGGACAGGTTCATGGAAATATTATACTGTTCCGATATGTGGTTGGAAGGCTTATTGGGTGCCTGATAGCGTGTCGGTAACCCCGACAGATTATGATGTCAGATCTATAATGCATTATTTTGATAATTTTAAGTTGAAGGTAAATTCAGGCGGATTACCTGCAGGGCATACTTTAAGAATACAAAATTGTATGGAAATAACAGATTCTGACGTCAGAGCTGTTAGATCGTTATATGGAAAATGAGGTAACTTATGATACAAAAAAAAATTATAGCAACAATATTATGTTTTATTATGATATTATTATTGTCTTGTCCAATAAATCAAAATGAAACAGAAGAAAACGATCAAATTCCGCCATTGATGAAATTTAGAATGTTGCTTATAAACAATAGCGATATGACTGTTGATTTTGAATTAAAAGAGGTAAGAATAGGCGCCGCCGCTCTTGAAAACACAACGGATATTTTTAAATCAAACGACGACTATTTAAATTACTTAAATAATTATTCAATAAAAGAAAATTTTAGCGAATATGATCCCGGTATCGGATATGATCCTGTTATGTTTGACATATCGGGAAGATATGACGACGCTAAAGCCAAAGGAACAATTTCTAAAGACAACTCCGATGATTTAGTATATTATAAATACCCTACATATGGCGATGAAAGCAATTTGATAAGATTAGTATTTAGCAATACTGAAGAGAGAATATTAGCCGGTTGGCCTAAATATTACTATAGTAAACTTTCAAATGTCGTTAAATATGGATTTTGTTATAATCTTGATAATTTTGATAAAAAATTATGGGATTTTAGATTAGATCAACGAGTAACTTTTATTTGTTATTCAATAAATACAGACGATCCTTCCGGAGATATAACCGGATACTCCGAGGGCAAAATTTATTCTCTAAAAGTAACGATAAACGGTCCCGACGATATTCAAATGGAAGTATTGCCTGAAACCGGAGAGAAGATTTACATCCCTTCCGGTAGGTAGAACGCCAAGGGGACTTTAGGTTGACTAGAATGATAGCGGAGAAAAGACGCTGTTTATGCAAAATTTATTACATTACCTAATTTTTCTTCGAATTTGATTTGTTTCCGCTATTTCCGACGGCGCGCTTAATTTTTTTTCCAAATTCTTCTTTTATCTTTTCGGATAAATATATTTTCATTAAAGATTGATATGGTATATCTTTCTTGTTTGCTAATGTTTTTATGTCGTTCAGCATTGATTCCGGCAATCTTATAGATATTGTTTTTACAGAAGGTTTTAGATTTGGAAAATTGGCATGCTTAGATCTAGACCAATCTAAGTATTCTGTCGAATCGTGATTTTCCCAAAAAGCGATCTCGTCAACTTCATTATCAAATAATGGTATTTCTTTCATAAACGCTCTTCTCCTTTCTTGACATATCTCTTGCAGATATAACGCGTATTAAATTATCGCGAATTGTAAAAACTACAAATAAGTATCTATTATTATCAGTTTTACCCAAAGCGTAATATCTGACCTCTATAGAGGAATGTTTTTCATCCGGATATAATAATAATGGCTTATTAAAGAAAACCTCCTCGGCTTCCGTAAAGAGAACTTTATGAGAAAGCCAATTTTTTTCTACGTTTCCCTTATCCCAATCAAATCCTTCAACTTTATTAAAATCTATCATCTAGTTCTCGTTGAAACAATGTATATATTCATTATATACAAATTATTAAGAATTGTCAACTCGTTTAGAATGTTTTTCCATTCTTTAAGGTAAATTTATTAAGATTGATATTTGGTATCCGTCAAATCAACTCGAATTAAGCGCGGCGCGTATCATATGTGTCAAATTTCTTCGTCGGGGAGCGCGACGCGTATAGCTTCCATATGTGTCATTCCCCAAACAACCGACGGAGCGTTTAGTTAAGGTTTAAACGTTACGTATTACAAAAAAAAGAGGCGGTCCTAAAAGACGGCCTCTTTTTTTTGTTGTAATCTATCCCAATCGTTTTTTGAGAGCTTCGTACTCGTCCCAAAGTTCTTTTGGCATATGAGAGCCAAATTTTTCAAAATGTTCTTTGATACCGGGTATTTCATTTCTCCATTCGTTAATATCTACTTTTAACGCCTCGTCGATATACTCTTTTTTAATATTCAATCCGCTAAGGTCGAGCTCCCCCTCGTTAGGAACTTTGCCAATCGGAGTTTCTTTTCCTTGTTTCACTCCGTTAATTCTTTCAATAACCCATTTTAGGACTCGGCTGTTTTCGCCGTAACCCGGCCATAACCATTTGCCCTCTTTGTTTTTTCTGAACCAGTTAACGTAGAATATTTTTGGAAGTTTGCTTTGATTCGCTTTCTTACCAATATTAATCCAATGAGCGAAATAATCTCCCATATGATATCCGCAAAACGGCAACATTGCGAAAGGATCTCTTCTAAGTTGTCCCATAACTCCCGCCGCCGCCGCAGTCATTTCGCTAGCGACAATCGATCCCAAAAATACGCCGTGATTCCAGCTAAGCGCTTCGTGAATCAAAGGCACGACGCTCGCTCTTCTTCCGCCAAAAAGTATAGCGGAAATAGGAACTCCTTTCGGATCGTCCCAAGCTTTATCTATAACGGGACATTGGCTGGCCGGAGCGGTAAATCTGGCGTTTGGATGAGCGGCGGGTCTTCCGCATCCCGGAGTCCACTCTTGATTTTTCCAGTCTGTAAGCTTCTCGGGCTCTTTATCGGTCATTTGTTCCCACCATACGTCCCCGTCCGAGGTAAGAGCTACGTTTGTAAATATAGAATTTTTAGTTAACGATAACATAGCGTTAGGATTTGAACTCATCGAAGTTCCCGGCGCTACTCCGAAAAATCCGGATTCAGGATTGATAGCGTATAACCGCCCGTCGGCTCCGAATTTCATCCACGCAATATCGTCTCCAACGCACTCTACTTTCCAACCGGGTATAGTAGGTATCAACATTGCTAGGTTTGTTTTTCCGCAAGCGCTTGGAAAAGCCGCCGCGACGTATTTTTTATCGCCGGTTTTTTCGTTTGTTATGCCAAGTATGAGCATATGTTCGGCGAGCCATCCCTCTTCTCTAGCCATAACGGATGCGATTCTTAGCGCAAAACATTTTTTACCTAAAAGAGCGTTTCCGCCGTAGCCGCTTCCGAAAGACCAGATAGTTCTCTCTTCGGGAAAGTGAGTAATATATTTGTTATCTGCGTTGCATGGCCATGGAACGTCCTTTTCGCCCGGTTGTAAAGGTTTGCCGACGCTGTGAAGGCACGGTACAAAATCGCCGTTTCCTAAAGCGTCTAGAACGGCTTTGCCCATTCGAGTCATAATTCTCATATTATTAACAACGTATATCGAATCGGTTAGTTCTACTCCGATATGCGAAATATTTGAACCGATCGGTCCCATGCTGAAAGGTATAACGTACATAGTCCTTCCTTTCATACATCCTCTATATAAATCGGTCATGATTTTCTTCATCTCTACGGGATCTTTCCAGTTATTTGTCGGACCGGCGTCTTCCTGTTTTTTTGAACAGATAAAAGTTCTGTCCTCTACTCTCGCTACGTCCGCCGGATCAGACTGAACGTAGAAAGAATTTGGTTTCAATTTAGAATTCAATCTTAAATAAGTGCCGTTTTTTATCGCTTCTTCGGCAAGCCGATCGTATTCCTCTTGAGATCCGTCGCACCAATAGATCTTATCCGGCTTACACATATCGGCCATATCCAAAACCCATTTTTTCAACTTCTCGTTTTTTGTCATACTGCTGTCGTTCATCGTAAAACTCCTTATGTTTAATAAAAATATTTATTACTTCTTAAAATTATCTTCCCTAAAAATATAAAAAAATATTTAATATTTCAACTGTTTTAAATATTAATTTAATTTACCATAATATTTTAAAAATATCAAGATAAATATTGATTTAATTAAAAAAATGTTTTATTAATATTAATATTATTTATTTAATCTTTAATTATACGCTATATTTTAAATTTTATAAAGGATTGAAGATGAAAACTATAAGTTGCCCCGGTTGCGATAGAAAAATGCTCATAACAAAATTAGAATGTCCGACTTGCAATATCAAAATCAAAGGGGTATTTCAATCTCACAGATTCGGTTATCTTGATAAAGAATCTCTCGATTTCATAGAGACCTTTATTCTTTCTCGAGGAAATATCAAAGATATTGAAAAAGCTCTTGGAGTATCTTATCCCACGGTAAAAACAAAACTGGATAAAGTTATAACCGAACTTGAGAGAATTAAATCCTTGGAAGAAAAAAACATTCAAATTACTTCGGAAGTATAAAATATAATAATTCCTAACGTTACAAAACCGTATCTCGCCGTTTTTTTTGTGGGATAAAAAATAATTTTACGTAGAGTAGACGTATTTGGGATAATTCTCGATTACGAGCGCGTATAACAGCTGTTTTCGAGCGGTAATATTTAACAGTTGTGTCATTTTATCCAAAAAGTCATTTTTCAACTTATCGATCTTCAATTTTTTACCAATAAGTTCAAGAAATCCTTCCAACCCGTATTTCACGACGCCGTTATAGAAAAACAGGATAATCTCGCGGACTGTCGAAGCCATACCGAATTCGTTATAAAAAGAATGCCATCTTTTTATTTGAAGGTAGTCCGCTTCGCTGATTCTAAGGTATTTATCCAATCTCTTATCGTCGGTATTATCGATAACGGCGTATTCGGAGCGGCAATTTCCGACTATTCTCTTCATTTTTGAGATTTTTTTGTCAATAAGGCGAAACATTGTTTCAAATAGTTTACTGAACGTATTAACTTTGAACTCTTTTAGTAAGAAATCTATGACGTTGTTATTCATAGATTCCGATACTATAAAATGGAATAGATGTTTTTTGTTTTTCATAAAATTTTCTCCTTTTCTTTAATATATATAACAACTAAAAGTAGAAAACTCTTTACAAAAATTTGTATAAATTTTTAGAAAATGACAAATAATTTACTGATTGAAAAAAATTGACACATATGCGTCAATTTTCATCGAGGAGTACTGCGTAGCATATGTGTCAATTTTGTTCTTAGGCGCCATATGCGTCCAATTTCCCGTCCTCAAAAACCGACGCGCTATTTCGGGGATTGAATTTATAGTTAACGGCAAAAAGAGAGGCGAAAAAAAAACTTTTGTTGAAATAAACTCTACGCTAACGATATTTCAAATTCTATATCGCTTACCGAGCCGATATTTTCCTTCAAAAGAGAGATTTTTATCATCTCGGAAGGTCTTATATATTTAAGATTCTTAGAATAAATAATTTTATCGTCGGCGGCGACGTTTAGAGTAGCGCTGTCTTTTACGATCATCGGTCTTAAATAAAGAGTATTATCCGAGCCGGGGTTTATTTTTTGAGGCGTTACGTATCTTACGTTCGCGCCAGCTTTTATTTTATACTGTTTTATAGGAGAATCGTTGTTTAGATAACGCGAGACAAAATTTCCCGTTCTTCTTGATTCTTCGGTAACAAAATCGACAAGATCGTGAACGTGAAGAGCGTTGCCGCAGGCAAAAATTCCTTCGACGTTAGTCGTCATAAAGGAGTCGACATACGGTCCGTTATTTTCCGGATTTATCTGAATTCCGGCTTTTTTTGAAAGTTCGTTTTCGGGAATAAGCCCGACCGATAACAAAACCGTATCGCAATCTATGGAGAAGTATTTGGGCTGTTCGGGAATACTTGGATTTTTTGTAACAATATCCAAACGTTCGACTCTCTCTTTTCCGTGAATATTGATTACCGAACTGTTCAGATGAAGCGGTATGTCAAAATCGTTAAGACATAGAGCGATATTTCTAGGGAGTCCGGAGGGATAGGGTTGTATCTCGATTACGGCTTTTACTTTACATCCGCTCCAGGTCATTCGACGCGCCATAATAAGACCTATATCTCCCGATCCTACTACGACTATCTCTTTTCCCGGAACGTACCCCTCGATATTGACTAAGCGTTGAGCAAGACCTGCGGTAAATACCCCGGCGGGTCTGGAACCGGGTATGCCGATATTGCCTCTGTTTCTCTCTCTGCACCCCATAGATAATACTACGGCTTTAGAATTAATAATGAATCCGCCGTATTTTTTTGAAACGGCGTAAATTTCTTTGTAACTTCCGCGGTTTTTAATATCTACGGCGGTAGTTTCTAGGAATATCTCTACTCCGCTAGATAAAACTTTAGTTTCAAATCTTTCTGCGTATTCGGGACCGGTAAGCTCTTCTTTAAATTCGTGTAGTCCGAATCCGTTATGTATGCATTGGAGAAGAATTCCGCCGAGGAACTCCTCCCTTTCGATTATGGCGACGGAGAAATTGTTTCTTTTTACTTCAAGCGCCGCCGCCATTCCCGCCGCTCCGCCGCCTACGACTACGCAATCGTAAGAATATAACTTCATGCAAACTCCGATTGTTAAAACGTTGTAGAATATTATATCAAAATTCATTTTCAGGTCAACAGAATTGTACAGTTTTAGAAATCGGCTTTCATTCTGAGTATATTGAGAATCTCCGGTTTGATAATATTCCCCGATTTGTCGTAAATTAATGCGGCGGCTTGATCCGTGTGATTAACGGTTTCAACGGTATTGCCGTCTTTGTCGAATAAAATTATTTTACCGAGTTTAACGGTTTTCATATCGGGTCCGATATATTCGTATTCGGCGTCGCTTGTCATTTTATTATAAACTTTGAGATTGGCTTTATCGCCTTCAACATTTTCTATCAGCGCCGCAAGCCGCGTATCTCTTTTATACTCAGTATTGCCGGTTTGATTTGATTTTACGCGCGGCGAATCAAAGAAAAATCCCGTTGAGAATTCCCTGTGAGATACGATATTCAATTCGTAATCGATCTGTTCTTTGTCGTAAGCAAGATTTTTATCGAAATAACTGTCTATTGCGCGCCTGTAAGCTCTGATAATACTCGATAAATAGAGTATAGATTTCATCCGTCCTTCGATTTTAAAACTGGTTATCCCGCTTTCGATCAGTTTGTCGATATGATTTATCATGCAAATATCTTTTGAAGATAGAATATAACTCCCCATTTCGTCTTGTTCGATCGGATATTCCTGATTGGGTCTGCCGTTTTCCCTCAATACGTATTCCCATCTGCACGGATGAACGCAGTCTCCTCTGTTGGCCGATCTGGTCTCGGTTTTGGCGTCGTCGGGTCTTCTGCCCAAATTTTTATTAGTCATGTAAGAAGAGAGCAGACAGCGTCCCGAATAAGATATGCACATCGCGCCGTGTATGAAAGTTTCTATTTCGATATCGCAATTCTTAGCGATATAGGCGATTTGGTCTAACGTCAATTCCCGCGCCATTATCGCTCTACGAGCGCCGAGGAGCGAATACTGTTTGACGGAATATAAATTTGTGATATTTGCCTGCGTGCTTATATGAATAGCCGTATCCGGAGCGTAGCGTTTCGCCAGATATAATACCCCAAGATCGGATACTATGACCCCGTCGGGTTTTAACGCATTAATAAGGTTAAGCGATTTTATTACCTCCTCGGCGTCGTCGTCCGTAACGTAGGCGTTCAGCGCGATATAAATTTTTTTACCTAGTTTATGCGAATAATCTACCGCTTTGAAGAGTTCGTCTTCGTCAAAATTTTTGGTATTGGCTCTGAGAGAAAAATTTTTCATGCCGATATAGACTGCGTCGGCGCCAAAATGATAGGCGACTTTAAGTTTCTCCATATCGCCGGCCGGCGCCAGCAGTTCGGGCTTTTTCAATCTTAAAATCCTTTTATCGCCTTATATTTTTTTTGAGCGGCAAGATGCTCTTCGTAAGTCTCCGAAAAATGATGCGTCCCCGCGGCGGGGTTTTTAACGACAAAATAGTAATAGTTATGTTTTTCGGGATAAAAAGCCGCTCTTAGAGCGTCGTAGCCGGGACTGCATATAGGCCCCGGAGGCAACCCCATGTAGAGATAAGTATTATACGGATTGTCGATCAGAATGTCGTTCTCAAAGAGCTGTTCTTTAGGTTTATCAAGAATAAACTGAACCGTGGCGCAACTTTGCAGTTTCATTTTTGATTTTAGTCTATTGTTAAACACTCCGGCGACAATCGGCGATTCGCTGTGATTTTTTACTTCCTTCTCTATGATGGAGGCTAAGATAATTTTATTTAACAACTCTTTCTTGTTTAACATTTTATAATCCGGATAAATTTCTTTCAGTTTATCGTAGAAGAGTTTGATCATTGCGGAGTATATAGTTTTAATATCCGTTCCCTTATTGAATTTATACGTATCCGGCGATAGAAATCCCTCGATATTTTTATATCCTAATAACCCTAATTTTGCGGGGTAATCCGAAGTCGATAAAAAATCCGCGATTTCATTTTGCGATACAATTTGTTCCTTAACTAATATCTCGTTGATCTGTTTAAAAGTAGAGCCTTCGGGTATCATAAACGAAACCGTAATAAACTTGCCGGAGTATATCGCCTTGACTATATCGCTAGTCGAGCTGTTGTTGTCTATATAAAACCATCCGGTTTTCAGATTTTTTTCGAGACGCAGAGCCTTTACTATTGAAATAAAAAGAATTTTAGATCGGATAAACTTTTTTTCTGAAAGCATATCTGCAAGTTTATGAGCGTTATATCCCGCTTTAACCTCAATTTCATAGCCCGTTATCGGAATATTTAAAGTCGCTCTGTTCATAAAAATAACCAACGAAAAAAGAACGGATAAAAATATAATTATCAGTAATACGATCGATTTCAAAAGTACTTTCAATAAATTTACTTCCCTTACGCGAATCTAATATTAAACGCCAAAGCCAATAATTTATTAAACCGGCGACCGTAACGTCGCCTTTTCTAAAAATAAGGTCTATACAATTTAATAAATTTTGTCAATGTAATTTTACTCGGTATCGTATCCCGTTAGTTTTTTGGGGAATTAAAAATATTTGCTTCATATGTGTCAATTTATTTGTCCCATATGCGTCAAAAACAAATTTGAGGTTTAATTAAATAAATTTATGAAATAAATAAACTAAAATAAATTTTAAATTTACCGAAATTCAGTAATGGAATAATATTTTCTAGAAATTATATCTTGATCAAAAAAATTTATAAAACGGAGTTAGATATGGGAGATTACAGATCTGCAAATCAAAATAAACAAAAGAGTTTTTATTCGCTTAATTTGACTGAAGGGAGAGTATTTATAATATTCGTCTCGATAGTAGCTCTTTTGGTAATAACTTTTTTTTCGTTATTTCTGATTATTTCAAAAGTAACCGGTTCTTCTAAGAAAAGCGGAAACGTCGTTACGTCAAATAATATTACGGACTCGACGGCCGACAAGGAGTACCAATTTTCATTTTACGACGAACTTTCGGGTAGCGAAATAGAGTCAAAAGAGACGGCCGAGCTTCAAAACGAGGTATTAGAAGTAGCCGAAACCAAGAGGGATAAGACGATTGAGACCGAAGTAAAAGAGCCGAATATTGTCTTAGACGATTCTGAAATTTTGTACTCGTCTAAATTTCGGAAAGAGAATAATGTTTCCGACAACGCCGGTAAACAAAAAACTACGACTACAATAAAGAGAGTCGTATCCGTTACAAAAACTACGGTAAAACAGACAAATGGCGCGGCGTCGAGTAATAAAAGATACGTAGTTCAATTGGGGTCTTTCCAGAATAAAGCTACCGCGGATAGTATAACGGAATTTTATAAAAAAGCGGGATATCCGATTTATTTGCAAGAATTTAAAAAAGACGGTAAATTATTTTATAGATTGAGAGTAGGACCTTTTAAGGATAAATCGTATGCGGAGAACTATCTCTCTTCTTTGAAGAAATCAAAATACGGCAAAAACAGCTATTTATCTATCATTTATATTTAGAATATGATATAATTTACAGCGTGAAAAAATATTTATACGTTATATGCGCCGTTTTTGCGGTAAATTATTGTTCCTATGCCCAGATAGTTAAATTTACCGTAATAGGCGATATTATGGCTCACGATAACCTTCAAGAGTTTGCTCTCGCTACTCCGGAAGGTTATTCGGTATTATTCAACACTACCAGAGATATATTTTTATCGGACGATATTACGTTTGCCAATCTGGAAGTTCCAATCAGAGACGATAGAGATATTTCGGGTTTCCCGCTTTTCAACGCCAAATCCGGTTTGGTTAAAGCCGTTAAGGAGGCGGGGATTGATATGCTATCGCTTGCCAACAATCACTCTATCGATCAAGGTTACGAGGGGATTAGTTCTACAATCGACGCCGTCGAGAGAGAGGGGCTTATATACGCCGGAACCGGGAAGACTCCGGCCGAAGCCAAAAAAGCCAAGATATTTCTCAAAAACGGGATTACTTTTGGATTTATAGCCGCGACGTTTTATCTCAACGGTATCTATATGAAAGAAAAGGAGGACGCCCCGTACGCCTATCTTGTAGAAATTGATAATACGGACGATATCGACGAATTTTGCGAGCGTATTCGTCAAACGAAAGCGGCGACGGACTTTACTATTGTGTCTTATCACTTCGGCGTAGAGTATTCAAGAAAGCCGCTTGACTCTCACGTAAAGGTCGTCGAGAAGCTGGCAAATTCCGGCGGAGACTTGATTTTGGGACATCATCCGCACGTTTTGCATGAAATAAAGTATTTTAAGACGACCGACGGGAGAAATTCGCTCATTTTTTATTCGCTCGGCAATTTTATCAGCGCTCAAGCGAGGTATCTTGGTAATCCCGACGCCGATCCGGAAAAACTTTACGATTCTCTACTTACCCGCACCGCCGAGTCGCTCGTCGCCCAATTTGACGTCGTTAAGTTAGACGGTCGAACGTCGATCGTTAACGTCTCGGCGATTCCGTTTTTCAATATGCGTTACGTCTACAAATCCGGCGATAAAACTTACGACGGCTTTGAATTGAGAAGAATGAAGGATATAATCGCCGGAGACGACCTGTCCGACGATAAATTCCGCAAAAACGCCAAACTATTCAAGGAGATCGTCCTTTACCGTCTAAACGAAATATTCAAAAATATTTTGAAATTCTAACCGACTCGGCGACAGCTTAAAGTAGCGGAACTATGAACTGCTTTTTATTCTGATTTATTCTCGAGAGATTTAGGAGTTAAATACTTGTTCAAAAGCGCATCCGGGCAATTCGGATCAATTTCCAACGCCTTATCGTAGCAAGCTATAGCCTCGTCGTATAGATTGAGGTAGGATAAGGTATTACCTTTTTTGTTATACGCGTATGCGTCGTTTGGATCGATCTCTATCGCTTTGTTGTAACAACCTATCGCTTCGTCGTATCTTTTTAGCTCGTTCAAAGCGATTCCCTTACCGTTAAACGCGTAGACGTATTTCGGGTCGATCTCTATCGCCTTATCGTAGTTAGTTATAGCTTCCTCATATTGTTTGAGGTAATACAAAGTTAGTCCTTTATTGTAATAGGCGTATTTATATCTCGGATTAATTTCCATAGCTTTGTCGTAGTAAGTTATCGCCTCGTCGTACCGCTTGAGGTCGGATAAGGCGGATCCTTTACCGTTATATGCGTCGGTATATCTCGGGTCGATCTCTATCGCTTTATCGTAGTTAGCAATCGCTTCGTCGTATCGCTTGACGTTTAGCAAGGCGTTTCCTTTACCGTTATACGCATATGCGCCGTTTGGATCGATCTCTATCGCTTTGTTGTAACAACCTATCGCCTCGTCGTATCTTTTTAGCCCGTTTAGAGCGCTCCCCTTACCGTTATGCGCATATGCGTCGTTTGGATCGATTGCCAGCGCCTTGTCGTAATAGGCTGTCGCTTCGTCGTATCGCCCGAGGTAATATAAAACGAGCCCTTTATTGTTATAAGCGTCGACATCTTTCGGGGCGGCGGTTATCTCTTCGTCAAAGCATCCGATCGCTTTTTGGTAGAGAGCGTCCGCTTTATCGTAAAGATACAAATTATACAGATTATCTCCTTTTAAACCGTTGGCGTAAGCGTATTCCGGATAGAGTTGGAGAGCTTTATCGCAATAACCGATCGACTCTTCGTATTTATTCAAAATACATAATATTCTCGCTTTTACATACGAAAACAAGTAATTATCCGATATTTTGTCTATAAATATGTTAAAAACCGATTCCAGTTCGCCTAAACGACCCTCCTTGTCAAATTTATTGGTAAGGTTGTTCAAAAATCTCCGATAGTTTTTATCGGCGGGTATGCCGGAGATAAAATCGGCAAATCCTGATTTATTGGTTAGGTAATAATCGTAAGCGGCTTTTTCCGGTTTAAACTCTTTCAGTTTATAATTCTTGTCGCATTCGGATTTAAATTCGGCTATAAACTCGTATATTTCGGCGTATCCTCCGGTTTTTAACAAGTTTTTCATTTTTATTTCGGCTCTCGTCCATAAGTCCGGTTTTTCGAGCCCTTCGACGACTAACCGGATTAGTTTTATATCGTTTGTTTTGCTTATTTCGTCTGCTTTTTTATCAGTAGCGGAGGGTTTGTCGTTAATTACGATATTATCTTCAAAATTTATCGACTTGTTTTCAATCGGCGTCTCTTTTATTTTTTGCGCCGTTTTTATCTCGTCGTCTATCTCGTCGTCTATCCCGTCGGATTTTTCCGCGTTATTTTTCATTTTAGTTTTCTTATCAAATAATTTATCGCTTTCAACAACCCACAGGTCTTTGATTTTCAACTCTTTCAGCGACTCGTATAGCGCTCCGAACTCTTTTTGAGCGGACTTTTTGTCTTCAAACGGCTTATTATACAAAACTCTATAATACGTCGCGCCGCTTTGTTCAAAACGCTCTATCGCCGCGTCCGTATTGCGCGCTTCGACCTTTTCCAGAAAAGCCGTCGCCAGTTTTTCATTAATAAACGACGCCAAACATATATAACGGTAAATTTTTGTCTGCGTATTTAGTCCGAATATCGAGAATATTAATAAGTATATTATTAAATATTTTTTCATTATCGCCTCGTTAGTATTATAGAAATATAATAAAAAATTATATTTTAGATACCAAGCAATGTCAAGCGGATAAAAGATATTTTATTTCATTAAAATATCTTTTAAATTTCTTGTTTTGACGTGATATTCAAACAAGTCGAATGCGGCGATCTCTTTTCCTTTTCCTTTCAAAACAAAGTTTTTATAAGGAAAATCAAACGAATTCAAAGATTTTATCTGCGTAATAATCTCTTTTGAACAGAGAACGCCGCCGGCGACCGACATCGATTCTAACCTTTGAGTTGTGTTTATAGGGTCGCCTATAAGAGTGTTGTCGTATCTTTCGTTTCCGCCGACGCTTCCTCTAATTACTTTGCCGTAGTGAAGCCCCATTCTGAAGTAAGTCGGGAACATCCCTTTTGATTTGCGTTCTTCGTTGTATTTAGCCAACTCTTCCTGAATTGATATTGCGGAGAGCGCGGCTTTCTCCGGACGTTTAAAAACGGCAAAGAATGCGTCTCCTATGAATTTATCTATATCTCCGCAATTTTTGTATATTACTTTTGTCGCAATTTCAAAGACGCAATTTAGCATCTGTATTACTTCCGCGGGGCGCATCTGCTCCGATCTGGTGGTAAAAGATTCAAGATCGGCGAAAATTATAGCAAGTTCTTGCTCCTCTTCGGGGATTTCAAAATCTTGATTTTCCGCCAAGTCTTCGGTTTTCTCCCAAACAGTCATAGGGATAAATTTTCGTAGTAGGTCGAGTTGGATCGCTTTTGTTATATTTTTCTCGGATACTTCGCCCAGTTGTTTTAAGGTTTCGTCGAGCCGAATTTTATTTTTGATAGCCGAATTACAAACAAGGATAAATTCCTCTACGTCGAAATCATAGTTCAGAAAGATGTCTATGCCCATAGTAAGGTATTTTTTTCGATTTGAGATGTTTTGAGCGTCTAATACTATTATTATCGGCAGGTATTTAAAAGTTTCGTCGTTTTTCAGTTCAAAAATAACGTCGTCCTTATCCTCGACATCTTCCTCAATAATGAGAAGTATCAAAGGTTTGTCGCCGAAAAAATGACCGGTAATATTTTCAAGCGAGTTATCGACGACAAAATCAATCCGGTGGGAACTCATTTTTGAGATTCCGTCTGAAATTTCATTAATATCCAAATCTTTTTTATTTCCTACATAAACAATCTTGTACATAAATATTCCTTCCTTTGAATTTATTTTGTTAAAATCGGCTCTATCCATGCCGCCGAATCGTCCTCATGGCCGTCCCCCGTGTCCATAACCATAAGTTCTATAGTAGACGCGTTTGAAACGTCGACTTCGAACGGTAGCGGAGAATTGCCCGTCGTTAATTTACCCGTCGTAAAGCGCAACTCTCCGTCGAGATAAATTCTCATTTCTAAAAAATTTTGTCTGACCGAATCTGTTTCAAGTTTGCCGGCTATTCCGGAAAATTTCTCAAATCCTATCCCCTTTATGTCAAACTTCATACAGCTGTTTGAAAATACCCCAAAACCGTTACGATAAGTCTTCCCGCAAATTTTAATAGGATCTCCTTTATAATCGGAATCGACCTTTATCGAGTAAAAATCTTGAGCGGAAAAATACGGTTCGATATCCGTCAATTTGTAATCTTCAAAATCGTTATTAGAAACTAAAATTTTAGAGATCATATAATCAAAATTCTCCAGATAGTTTTTTTGATATTCGTAATAGTTAGTCAGAATTTTCTTATATTTTATCGCAATATCCGACTCTATTTCCGATATATCGTCAAAATCGTAAATATTATCTTCAATATTAAACAAGCTCAACTTATTTTTATTAAAATTCAGGATGGCTTTATATTTTCCATCCCGCAATCCTATATCGACGTTTTTTTCGCCGCAGGCAAAAAAACGCATCTTTCCGACGTTTCTTTTTAGCAAAGACTCCCCTTGCGAGCCGACCGGCTGGCTAAGGTTCATAATATCTACGGTAGTCGCGAATATATCCGCCACGTTAGCGATCGTCTCCAATTCGTAGTAGTTATCAAAAATTACCGGATTAAATATAATTCCGGGAATTCTTACGTTCTCTTCGAAGATATAATTCTCGTGCCCAAAGTTGCCTTTGTGTTGATCGAACGCTTCGCCGTGATCCGCTAGAAAGAAAATTATCGTATCTTCTATAAGTCCTCTTTCCTCCAGTCCTTTATACATCATTTTGAAAATTTCATCAACAAAAAAGAGATTATTAAGATACTCGTCGTATAAATTTTGCGGATTCGGCTTATATTTAGGTATATCTTCCGGTATATCGTAGGGGTGATGCGGCGAAATCGGAACGAACGTCAAAAAAAAGTTTTTGTTATCGGCGATTTTTTTATCTATCCACTTTAGCCCCTCTTTTACCATATACCTATCGTCTATCCCCCAACTTGCCGTTTTTGCTTCGGGATAGAGTTGCTTAAGGTATTTAGCGTCGGCAAGGAGATCAAAATCTCTGTTTTTCAAAAACGCCAATTTGTTGTAAAAAGAGAAAGCGCCGCCGTGAATCAACGCCGATTTGTAGCCCTTAGTTTTTAGCAAAGAGCTTAGAGCCGGCGTATTTATATCGGGATTTATCAGAGTCAGCGACTTGTACCCCGGATACCCCCCAAGCCCGGTCAATAAAGAGATCAATGTGTTTATACTTCTTACCCCCGTCGTATAAAAATTCTTTAACAATAGGGCGTTGGACAACTTGCTTGTCATAAAAGGCGCGACGTTCTCTTTTCCTCCGTACATAGGGTAATATCCGGCGAACGTCGATTCGGAGAGGTAGTATATGATATTAAAGTTTTTATTTAAAGAATTTAAGTTTGACGTAATAACTTCTATCGTTTTTCTATCGTTGATAGATATGGGGAAAATTTTCGAATCGGCGTTGAATTTTTTTATTGTTTTCGGTTTCTTTATAACGCCTTTTTCGGTTTTTGCGGAGCGGTTATTTTCGATTTTATCTGCGATATAAGACGATACGACGTTAAAGACCGGTATAGAATTGATATGAGTTTTTGAACCGAGACTTATCAGATAATTCTGCGAAAATAAAAACAGCGAAATAACCATAACTATTAACGCTATTTTTTTGGTTATATAAAAGTCTTTGAAACTAAAATCGTCTTTAAACTCGTTGAAGAAATAAATTCCAATATACCCCGAAACGCCGATTAAGATAGCGCAAAAAATTATCGATACCGATAAAGAGGGCGTAAGATATACTAGCGCCGAATCCCAAAGATTTAAAATATTCCCTTTTACGAGGAGCATGGAATTCCAACTTATAGAAGCGCCTGAATTTTTAAAATAGATATAATCCGCCGCGTTAAACAAAAAAATTAATAGATAAAATATAACCGAAACGGCGCTTGTTAGCGCAAAAACAATTTTGTTTTTAGATATCCCCGTTATCGCTCTAATTAAAAAGTAGATTAAAAAACAGAAGAAAAAATCTTGGGCTACCGTTATCGAAACAAAAATAAAATCTTCGATATTTGCGATTTGAAGGTTGAAGACTTTGACGGCGTAAATAATCCTGTTTATTCTCAAAAAGATAAGAGAAAAAAAAAGAGAAAGCGTCGAGACGACGCAAAATATTGAGACTGTTGAAATGCCGCTCGATCTCTTATTCATAGTTAAAAATTATAGTAAATAATAATAATAATTTCAAATTATTTTATGAATAATTTAAAATTGTTAATTATTGTTAATTAATAAGATTATTGCTTTCGTCGTAGTTCAAAACAACTTTTAAGCCGTCTTTTAAATACAACGTTTCAGTTCTTGAACCGTCCTTGTTTTTTTGGACAAATTTTTTTAACCGGTTGTTTTCGTAGTAATACGTTTTGTCGTTTTCTCCGTCGGCGTCGTAATCGTAGCGAGTCTCGGTTTCCGTTAAATCTTTAATTATTTTATACGAGATAATTTTTTTATCTTTGTTATAATCGTAAAATTCTATCGTTTCAAGCGCATTATCGACGTAATTCTCAATTCTTATCTCTTTACCGTCTTTATTATACCACGAGTTGATTTTTTTATTCAAAACGTAGTTTATCTCCTCTCTTTTTTCTCGAATCCCTTTATTCGTGTAGGTATTATTCCATTCTACCTTCAAAGTTTCATTTTCGCCCGTTTGGCGAATTTCTCCGTTAGTTTCCTGCCCGTTTTCGTTATACCAAAATGTGTAAATTTCCCCTTTTAGCGTGTAGTACTCTTTTGATATAATTCCTTTTTCGGTTAAAAAGGATTCCCAATATACTACTTTGCCGTCGGGATATTTTTTTTCAATCTGTTTGATGCGGAATTCCGAGTCGTAGCGATATTTGATGGTAGTAGTCTGTTTGTTGAGCAGGTTGAGTACGGTTTCCAGCTCTACCAACCCCTCTTGATTGTATGCGTATTGAGCCTCTTTGATTTTTGACGAGTTTTTATACTCCTCCTCTTTGATCTTATGACCGTTTGCGTCGAAAAATGCTATATTTATCACTTTGCCGTCTTTGTAATAAGTCTCTTGATTTTTTATTTGATCAAAATATTTATATTCCCATTTTTTAAATTCTTTATTATCTTTATAAAGGACTTTTTTTTGAATAAGATTGTCGGTAATAAAAACTTTTAGAAAATATTTATAGTTTTTGATCTCTTTCTCCTTTATCCGAACTAGAGAAAGCCCGTTGGAATTTGAGCGAAATATCTCTATTTTATCTAAAGGCTCTTCGCTTGAAAGAAAGAAAACGGCGGTAATCGCGAAAAAATTAACCAAAAATCTTTTCAATAAACTCATGCCGTTTGAATTCCTCTATATCGCCTATTTGTTCTCCGTTTCCGATGAAATAAAACGGTATCCCTAATTTTTTCTGAATGGTAAATACGACTCCCCCTTTTGATTCGGCGTCGTATTTGGTCGCCATAATCCCGTCTATTCCGATCAGAGAGTTGAAAGCCTCCGCTTGTAAATAGGCGTTCTGTCCGGTAGTTCCGTCGATTATCAGGAGGTTGTTTTTGATAAAATCCCCCTTATTTTTGATAATTCTTTCGATTTTTTTTAATTCTTCCATTAAATTCGCTTTTGTGTGAAGCCGACCCGCCGTATCTATAAGAAGCAGATCTACCCCTTTCGATATCGCCGAGTCCAACGCGTCGAAGACTACGCTTGCCGGGTCGGCGCCTTCTCCCTGTTTAATAATCGGTATATTAAGTCGGGTAGCCCATTTGGTCAACTGCTCCGTCGCGGCGGCTCTGAAAGTGTCTGCGGCGGCTATCAACACTTTAAATTTTCTATCGAGGTAATAGTTTGCCAGCTTTGCAATAGAGGTGGTTTTGCCGACGCCGTTAACCCCCAATACCAAGATGATATTTAGCTCGCCCCTTTCAATCGGCGGATATTTATCTACGAGGTATTTTTCCATTTCATTTTTGAGGTAGTCGATAGCGTCTTCGATATTATCGACGCTTTTTTTCTTCATCTTTTCGATAAGTTCGTAACTGATGGAAGGTCCTATGTCCGCTTTGATGAGTATCTCTTCGATGCGGTCGATATCCTCTTCGTTCAGCGATTTGCCGCTAAAAAATTTGCGAAGTTTCGCTCCGAGAGATTCGACCTTAACCGGTTCTTTCTTATTTTTTTCGACGTTTTTTTTATTATTAAAAAATCCCATTGATATTCCTTGTTTATAGTAAGTATATTATTAATTTGGAAGAATTGTGAGAAATATAAATAAGATTTTACAATAAGTCAACAGTTATCTAAATTTGCGGAGAGCTTCCACCGCTTTTTTCCATCTGGCGTATTTTTGATCGGCTTCCTCCGGGGAAATTTTGGGTTTATAAACGACGATTTCTTGGTCTATATTTTCTATATACTTTAAAGATGGGAAAAATCCCGTGGATAGTCCGGCGAAAAAAGCGGCTCCCAGCGCCGTAGTTTCGGACATTTTGACAACGTTGACGTTCTCCTGTAAAATATCCGCCTGAAATTGAGCCAGATATCTGTTTTTCGAAGCGCCGCCGTCGGCTCTGTAACGCCCAATGTCCTTACAAAAATCGCTTTTTAGCGCCTCCAGCAGATCCTTCGCCTGATAGGCGATGCCGTCGAGCGCCGCTTTGATAATATCCGCTCTGTCCGTATCTCTCGTTATTCCGAATATTGCGCCTCTGACTTCGGGATCCCAGTAGGGCGTTCCAAGTCCCGAGAACGCCGGAACAAAGACAAGCGAGTCCTTTTTGTTCTCAAGCGAAATTTTTTCGGTAACGGCGCTGTCGTTTATAATCTGAAGCGAATCTCTAAGCCACTGCACGACGGCGCCGGCTATGAACACCGCCCCTTCGAGCGCGTAGGTCGTCTCTCCGTCTATATTCCAGGCGATAGTCGTAAGCGCGCGGTTTTTTGATTTTTTGGCGGTTTTCCCGATATTCATAAGAAGGAAACATCCCGTGCCGTAAGTGTTTTTGATATCCCCTTCGTAAAAGCATTTCTGCCCAAAAAGCGAGCCCTGTTGATCCCCGACGATTCCTCCTATCGGGATTTTAGTTCCTTCAAATACCGGATGATCCGCAACGATTCCTTTGCAAGAATTAGGTACGACTTCCGGTAAAATTTCTTTCGGAATATTAAAAAAATCGAGCAAATCTTCGTCCCATTTTAGAGTATGAATATTGAAAAGCATAGTTCGGGACGCGTTAGAATAGTCCGTTACGCGATGTTTTCCGCCGGTTAGGTTGAAAACGAGCCAACTGTCGATTGTTCCAAAAGCGATCTCCCCTTTTTGAGCTTTTTCTCTCAGACCGGCGACGTTGTTTAGTATGTACTCGATCTTTGTTGCGCTAAAATACGGATCGACTACCAGCCCGGTCTTCTCGAATATGGTTTTGTCGTATTTTTTTTTATAAATATCCGCGCATCTGTCGCTCGTCCTTCTGCATTGCCAAACGATCGCGTTGTGAACCGGTTTTCCGGTCTTTTTATCCCATAATACGGTAGTTTCGCGTTGATTTGTGATTCCTATGCAGTCTATCTCTTCAAAAGATATATTTTTTCTTTTTACGACGGCTTTGATTACATGAAGTATAGAATCGAGTATCTCCTCCGGTTGATGCTCTACCCAACCCGGACGGGGATAAATTTGTCTGAACTCAACCGACTCTATATCTACTATCTGAGAGTTTTTGTTAAATAATATAGCCCTCGAGCTTGTCGTGCCTTGATCCAACGCCAAAATATACTTCTTCATAAATGCCCCCTTATTATGGAGTATATGAAGATTAAAAACCATTTTGCCGATTTTTTCAACATATTTCTTTAAAAATTCTTGACTGTATTGCTTTTGAGCGGCGTCGCTCCCCGACAAAAAAATTGACACATATGGAAGCTATATGCGTCGCGCCGCTCCCTGATAGAAATTCGACGCATATGGAGCTGCATGCGTCGCGGCGCTTCCTGATAGAAAATTGACGCATATGGAGCTGCATGCGTCGCGCTGCCCCCTGATAATAATTTGACACATATGGAGCTGCATACGCCGCGCTGCTCCTCGAGAGAAATTGACACATATGGAGCTGTATGCGCCGCGCTGCCCCCCGATAAAAAATGACACATATGGATCTATACCCGCCGCGCCCCGATAAATTTTGACACATATGGAGCTGTACGCCGCGTCGCTTCCTGATGAAAAATTCGACGCATATGGGGTTGTCGGCCATTGCCTCATTTTTAAAATTTTTATTAATTTCTATTAACAATTTTAAACAAATAAGATATAATTTTATTATCGGAGATCTAATATGATTAAAACAAAAGAAAAATTGTTGTCAGAAGTATTAAAACTTTCACCTGTGGATAAGGCTCAAATAGTTGAGGATATATTATCAAGTTTTGAATCTAGAGATGGAGA